>Ga0114923_10000181_pt1 | contig 50304 bp, 80 predicted proteins | sample SumtaG_FD_89578 | JGI IMG/M metagenome (GOLD analysis project Ga0114923, IMG submission 89578) | Deep subsurface microbial communities from Indian Ocean to uncover new lineages of life (NeLLi) - Sumatra_00157 metaG | ecosystem: Environmental > Aquatic > Marine > Oceanic > Sediment | place: near... | reverse complement strand
TGTATCTGTCGTTCAAGGCCGCGGCCACCTCCGCCGCGTGTTTGATGCTGACGCAGAACACCAGAGTTGCAGGCCCTCCAATCCCGCCGGTCTTGGCGCCTATCGCCCGCACGGTCGCCTCGAGCACCTCCGGTCGCGTCATCTCTCTGGCCAGGGCATCCTCTGAGAAGTCAGGACCCTTCGACGGGATGCCGTCCAGCTCGAGCTCCTCGATGATGACCTGCCGGAACTCCGGCCTCACCAGGCTACCGTCCCGGATCGCTTCGCCCAGCTCGTACACGGCCGCGACCGACTCGAACCGCTTCGGGATCAATCGCAGGCGGTCCAGGCGGTCAGGCGTGGCCGTCCATCCAATCCTCTTCGCCTTCGGCCACTTGTCGAAGATCCGGCCGCAGGCGTCGAAGTATAGATGCGCCTCGTCAGCGATGATGAGGTCCGGCGTCGGCATCAGGTCCAGGCGCTCGTCGCTGAGACTCTGGATGGACGCCATCACCACCTTGGCCCCCAGGTGGGCGCTGTGGTCGCCCTGTTCGATGCACACGTCTCGGCCCATGGCGAGCTCCGGGTTCCACAGCTTCAGCGTCTCGAGGCCCTGCTGGATGATCTCGTTCCTCGGCGCCACCCAGAGGACGCACTTACCGCCGCGGCGAAGGTGAATTCTCACCGCGGCGGCTTGCTCGTGCGTCTTGCCGGAGCCGGTACATGCCACGCGCAGCGTCGACTGCCGGTAGTGGAGCTCACCGAAGATCGACTTCACCGCGTCGAGCTGGTACGGGCGTAGCTCAGGCATTGTCGTATAGCTCCGTAGCGAGGTTGATGACCGCTTGACGCGGGCAGTCGACGGAATGCTCCACGTCTCGATGACCGAACTCCCCGCCGCTGGCCTGATACGAACACGGTTTGCAGCCGTTCAGCCAGTCGTCCATCAGGGCCATGTCGTGAGCGGCCTTGCCCAGGGACAAGAGCGGGACGATGTTGTTCAGATTCACCGTAGCGAGGAACAGGTTGTTCTCCTTGGCGACGGCCATTTTCCCCAGCCACTCCTTCAGGAAATCGAGTACGTCAGGCATCAGTCTCCTCTCCTCCACCACGCTACGAGTATTCCGACGGTCCCGCAGGTCCAGCCGATGACGAACGCCAGAACTCCACTCCAATCACTCTCAGGCATCATCCCTCCACATCTTCTCGACGGCCAGGATGTACCGGCCGAACCACACCACGATTTCCATGGTGCTCGATCCAGAGATCCAGGACATCTCAGACTTCCCGGCCACGAAGCCGAACTTGAAATTCTTCCTCACCAGCCTCCCCTTGAAGAAACCCAGCGGGCCGATCGTGAACGTGTAGTTGATCACGGTGCCTCCACCGCCACGTTGTCTCGAATCCAGCCGGCGAGCGTGACGATCCAGCGGACGAGATGTTGCTTGGTGACTGCTTTGTTGAACTCCTCTCGGAGCTCGTCATCCGTCATTTCTGCGACGTCGACTGCTTGCCATTTGCCGTCGCGCTTGATTCTCAGGAACAATCCGGTCACAGCACCTCCTCCAGGATGCGCCACGACTCCAGCGTCGCTCCGGCGCGAGACTCACCCTCGAACGTCAGTTCCACGGGGATGCCTTCGAGGTCAGCTACGTGCCTCACCTTCGCCTGATGTAGTGTCTCCGACGGCCGCCTGAGTATCTTCTCGAGCTCCGCCCCCCTCTCCGCCTCGGTCCACTTCGTGTTGTCCGAGCGCCTTACCGTCGCGGGGTCCCAGCAGGTCGGGTTCTCGTTGCCACAGACGCCACCGGGAAAGGTGAACTGGAGGTTCAGTCCAATCATGGCGCCCTGGTAGCCTCCGCGGCCGAAGCTGACCTTCTGGATCTTGCCGAGAACCCTACCCATCTACCTCCCCCTCCATCGCCTCCGCGATCATCGTCTCGAGCGTCTCGAGGGCGACGTCGTACATGTTCGCCGGGATCTGAGTGTGGTTCTGGATGTCGAACGTCGTCATCGCGTACTTCAGGAACTCGTCCCAGACCAGCCGGCCTTGCTCCTTGTCGTCACTGGGGAGGCTCTGGTGGTACTTCCGCATCGTGTCGATCAGCTCCCGCACCTGGCCGGCGTCGATCGGCCCGTCAAGCACCACCGCTTCCTCCTCCCACGGCGGAGTCTGGTCCAGGTCGAGCTCCTTGTCGTCCGGCGGATTGGCGATCTGCTGCCCGGCTTCCCGCGCCGCCTCCTCTGCCTCCTTCTGGACCTCCGCCAGTTCCTTCGCCAGCTTCTTCTTGGCCAGGGTCGCCTTCCTCTTCTCGGCTGCGGCCTTCTTCTTGGCCTCCTTCGCGGCGTCCTTCTTCCGTCGGGCCTCGAACTCTACGTCGATGGTCTTCTTCATGTCCTCCGTCAGCTTCTCGACGGCCTCGTCCCCGGCCCCCTTGGCGCCCTCACGGGCCTTGTCGCGCACCAGGGCAGCAACCTTCGTCTCGGCCTTCTGCTGCACGACAGGGGCCTCCTCGCCGTGCTGGACGCGCCTCGAGGGCTCCGGCTCTACCGGCGCCACGGTCGCGTCGACGTCGATGATCTGCTTCTCGAGCTCCTCGCGCTCGTAGATGCCCAACAGGCCAGCGGGATTCCACATCCGGCCAGCCTCGCGCTTGGCCATGTTCTGTAGCATCACTCGAGGCTGCTTGTCCCACCGCTCGCTGCGGAAGCCGGCCGCTTTCGCGTCTTCGAGGGTCACGGTGTACGTGCGAGCCTTCGCCCAGACGAACTTCTTCGCCTCGACGGTGCAGCTCGTCGGGGTCGACTCGAGTATGTCGAACACCTCGAACTCCGGCGACGTCGCGCAGATGGCCGCGATCATGTTGGCCGAGAACCCGACCCGGCCGTGGACTACGTGACAGCCCTGTAGGGCCTGGGACCAGTCGATCCCCACGCTGGCGCATCGTGCAATCACCACGAAAATGTCGTCCGGCTTGCCGCGGAGCTCCTTCGGGGGGACCTCGGTGTTCGCGAGACGATGCGCCAGTTTGTACGCTGCCTCGGACGTAGCCGGCATGAACGCCTGCATCATCGGATGCTGACCCGGTGATAGCGGGGCCAACTGCTGCTGTTCGGTGCTCTGTGCTTCTTCCATGCTGTTCTCCTCTGTTGTTGGTGTATCGAAAAACGGCCCGGTACTACTGCATACTCAGGATCCCGGACAGGCCATACCCGACAAGGAACCCTCCAAGCCAGATAGCTACAAAAACGATCAGTCGCTCTCTTCGGTCGCTCATGCCTCACCTCTTGGTGCTGGTGAATTTGGTGTAGGGGCGAGCCTTTCGGGTCACCTTTCCACAGTGCTTGCAGGTCCCGTCCTTCGGGGAGATCAGGGTGCGCGTCCACTTCGCCCCTCCCGGCAGGGACTCGGGATCGGCCGGAATGAAAATCTCGCCGGCCTCGTGCGTAGCGGCCTCGGCCTCGAGCTCCTGCCTGAATCGCTCGAGCTCGCGCTCCAGACGCTTGATCTCCGTCTGAGTGTTCTGCCACCCCAGGTGTGAGGCGATGAACTGACTCCCCAGCGTTACCGTGGTCTTGTTCGGCTTCGTGCCTGGGTGCATGAGGCGGAGCGCCCTGGTCGTCGACAGGTAGCCGTCCATCGGCGGCTCCTCGTCCCGCTCGATGTATCCCCAGAAGCGTTCGCACGTCTCCTGGATGAGCTCGATCAGGTCGTCGTCGCGGGCCACCGCGAAGGCGAGGCGCTCCTCTTTGCTGTCGCCGTAGCCGATCAGGGCGCCGATGTAGCCGCCGTCCCAGTGCTTGAACTCGGGAAACGCGAGGAGATGGTGCAACTGGACCGTGGCGTACAGGTCCGGCTCTCCGTCCCTCCACTTATGGGCCTGGGACCAACGAACGGTCTTGTACTCGGTGTGGGCGTCGACGTAGCCCTCGTCGATGAGGTCGCCCACGGTCGCTCCCATCAGGTCGCCGCCCTCCTCGGTGCCGTCCGGGGTGAACGTGAACGCGGCTATGTCGTGGTCGGGCACAGTGAACCCATCCGGCGAGGCCGACAGATACGGCTTCTCCGCGCTCCTGACGATGCAGTACGGGCCTGGGTCGATGATCTTGATGCCTAGCTGCTCCTCCATCATCGCGGCCACCCACGGCTCCAGGGCGGTCCTGAGCTCGAAGTTGATCCCGGCGCCGGCGCGGCTGCGCTCCTCGTCCTGCGCTATCTGGTCGGCGTACCTCTCCCTGGCCGCTGGATTCATCCTCATCCAGTGGTACAGCCAGCCGTTCCGCTCCATGCCTTCACTCTTCGGGCCGAGGCCCAGTAGTAGCGGCGACAGGGAGCTGCCGATCGACCCGTGGCGCGCCAGTAGCCAGTCCTCTCGAGTGCTGTGTACCTCGATGATCGGCTTCACGACGTCTCTCCCTCTCTCAGAAACCGCTCCACTTCCTCCTTCGGATACCGAATCGAACCGACGATCTTCACGAACGCCGGACCCTTCTTCGAGCGCCTCCACCTCATCACCGTGCGGTAGTTGACGCCGAAATAATCGGCCACCTCATGTGTCGTCAACATCTTCGTTTCAGTGACCATTCGTACCTCCCTGTCATGTCCGTCACTCCAGAATCGTACATCCCGTACCAAGATAATTCCACCGCTCTGTCGGATTATTTTCATCCCAGACGAGAAAAGGCCCCCGGCGCACCTCGAGGGGGGGGACGATGCGCCGGGGGCCAGTCGTGCTGCTGTCGGGGGGTTACAGTGCGTCGTCGAGGAGCCCCTGCATGATCTCGTACCGGATCGTCTCGCGGTACACCTCGCTCTGTGCCGTCGCCCACAGTGCGGTCGGGTCCTGTATCTCGAGGTCCTGGCCGAGATGGATGATGCACCGGAACGCTTCGAGGATTCGCTGCTCGAGATCGCCGGCAACGTCCGGGTCGACCGATTTCAGGCAGTCCAAGAGATACCGCGCGATCTCGACGCGGTTGCCGTGGGTCCTGCCCTGGCCGACCACGGATCGGCGGATCGTCTCGCGACGAGTTGGTGTCGGCCACTGGAACTCCGCCGAGTCGCTGGCATCCATGAGGTTCTGCGCGAACTGCTCCGCCTCGTGGGGTGAGAGTACGATATGCGGTTCCGGCGCGACCACGGTGATGGTCGGCCCCCCTCTGGCGTTCGCTACTACGTAGCCGACTGTCATTGTCTCGTCCTCCACCATTCTCCCAGGCGCCACACGGCCCACGATAGCACCGCGGTCGCCGTCATCAGACCGGCCAGGGATCTCCAGTAGTCGTGGAACATTCCCGGATCGTCGGTCATACCTCGAGCACCTCGCCGGCGATCTCGATGCTTTCAACGTCGAAATCGCCCGGAAGGCCGCAGTCCATGCAGTCGTAGCAAGCCTGGAGCTCACGACAGAACTGCGAAACGTACTCTTTGGGCGTCAAGTCCAGTCCCTCTAATTTCAAGAGTTCGGCGTCGTTGGCTCGGCTGCGCGTGAACTTCACCGTGATCGCGTACTCGTCGGAATCGCTGGCCGTTGTCCCACCGAACTTGGGGAACGGCGACGGCTGGTGTACCTTCGCCGTCCACCAATCCGTATTCCGGATGAACTGGTCGGCCTCGGCGTACTCGTTGGCCTCCTGTGGCGTGTCGAACGTGCCGACGAAGTGCATCCCGTTGACAGGATTCCCGACCATCAGGACCCATGGGTACTTCTTCTTGTTCGCTGGCATACTTGCTCCTCCTCGAGTCGGCGCCGGTTCATTCCGGGCCGCACCACTGGCCGGCGGAACCCTCTCGAGCTCCGCCGGCGATGCTACGGTCAGGACTGCTCGAGCGAGATTCGCCAGTCCACCACGTCTCCGAGGAGATCGCGGTAGTCGTTGTCCCAAAAGACCAGCTCTCCGGTCTTGGCAATCCAAACGATTTCGTTGCCATACCCGGCCGTGCGGTGGAGCAGCAGCAGCGCCTCCTGGGGCGTGTCTCCGGCCCATAGGCCCTGATCCAGTCCGCCGGAACTCACGATGCGCCACAGTCGCGGGGCCATCAGACGGCCTCGATCGTGACGGCGAGCTCGGCCGGCGGCGGCGAGGGCAGCGCGTACTTCTTCAAGTACAGCGTCCCGACCTTCGGCGGCTGTCCGGCCTCCTCGGCCTCGACGTAGACGTGTGTCCCCTTCGTCTCTCTCGAGTGGGTGAATCTGATCTCTAGCCTCATCGTCTCTCCTTGTCGGTGGTGAAGTTTCGGGTTCTCAGCATCTCGGGGAACTGGTCAGACGTGACCAGTTCCCCGAACCGGAGCGGCCGACGTGGCCAGTCCTTGTCGATCTGGTGATTTCCGCAGGTCCCCGGCGCACCGCTGGCGCTGGCCGGTACGTGGCATCCGTCGACGTTGCAGCGGTCAATCATGCGACCTCCTCATCGGGGCGCATGAATCCCTTAGTGACGAGGATCGACTGCGCCCAGTAGACGGCCTCGGCGCGTGTTTCCAAGCCGTCAACGGATACCCACTCCTCGAGGTGATCGTGGCCCATGATCCCGGAGTCGTCGAACATCCCCAACATGGCGTAGTGTCCGCTCTCCATCTCACCGGATGCAAAGCGCCACCGCTTCCCCTGCCGCCTCACGAGCTGACGCCTTCCATGGCGCGGAATGCCGCGATGGCCTGCGCCGGTGTCATGTACAGGTAGTTGGCCGCTACCTGTCCCTCGTAGTTGATCGTGAGGCTCGTGTTCATCTCCTGCGGTGGGCTCGTGGCGGTTTCGTCCTGGCCGTAGACCTTCCAGCCGGCCGCTCTCAGGTCCCGCCGGGCGTCCTGACGCTTTCTGAGTGACTCGGCCGCGCTGCGGTAGTGCGCCAACAGGACCACGTAGGCGTCCTCGGCCTCCGGCAGCAGGCGCCGGCGAATGTCGGCAGCCAGCTTGCCGGCCGGCCTGGTGGCGGTGACGTTGATGCTTGGATAGTCACCGATGAACGTCGACCCGGCGAACGGTCCTTCCTCGCACGGCATACGGCCACCGCCGAAGCCGACACCCAGCTTGGGCCAATCCCACTCGCTCGCGTAGAAACTGATCGAGAATGGTGGCGTGGGGTCGCCGTTGGTCTGGTTGAACTCGCGGAAGATCGAGCCGGAGCTGGCGTGAACCCTGAGCACCCGCCATCGTTCCGCGTCGTCGCTCATCGCTTCGGCCAGTCGGCCGGCGAGTTCTCGCATTCGTTCCTCGTTTTGTCGTTCGGATAGCATCTGTTCCCCTTCGCTGTCGGTGTGCGGTTCGTTCCGCCCCACCACCCGACCGGCCGACGACGGGCGTCGACCGGCTAGGTTGTTGGGTCGGTTAGTAGTGTCCGCCTCCCGGTAGGCGCCAATCCTTCTCGACGAGGAGCACGGTATCGCCGGTGATGGGCTCGAGTGCCATGTGGCACCGTCGGCCGTCGGCCATGCGTCCTTTGTAGTCGCGGTGCATGGTTCTCCACTTCTCGGGGTCGAATGTCAGGGGCTCGCGTTCGGTGGGTTTCGGCATCGGTTCTCCTCAGAACAGGACGGCCTGAGCCGTCTGGTATAGGTCGACCCGCGGCCGGTCGTCGGCCGTCGGTGTCGGTTCGGGCGCTGGTATCAGCTCCGGGAACATTTCCGCCGTCCGGGTGTCCGGGCGTCGTCCCTCGAGCAGGTTTTCCAACCGGAGCTCGAGTTTCAGTCGCTCCACCTGGAGGCGGTTGGCCTCGATGGTCTGCGGATCGGCAGGGTTGTCGGGATCGCCGGCAACCCTGGCGGCGCACTCGTCCTCGAGCGTCCACTGGATCGACTCCTCGAGGTAGGCGCGGTGTGTCCGTCGTCGGTATCCCACTACAGGAACCCGAGGTGTTGGCCGTGCTCGTCGGTAACGCCCACTCGACGGGCGCCTACGTCGCAGACCACGCGATAGGTCCACCGCTCGCCTTCGGGCTCGTGGGTAGCCTCGTCGGCCGTCAGGGCGTCGACCGTGATCTGGGCGGATGTTCTGGTCGGCCATGCGGTGAACGGGCCGAACGTCGACACCACTCGCGGCCGTCGATCGGCGCGAGTCACGAGATCACCGCCAAGGGCTCTTCCGGGTCGTCGCCGGGGTTGTATGTCGTGTCGTCGGCCCACTGTCGGTCGGGGTCGAACGTGCAGCTGCGGTGATCCTTCACGAATGCGAGAACGCGGCCGTATCCCTTCGAGCCGTGGCCGACGGCGAAGTCTACGCCTTCCTCGCACCGTTCACAGTCAATGAAGACCTCGGCGCCGGGGGAGTCGTAGTTGGTGGCCGGTAGGCAGCGGATCGCGCTGTCTTCCGGTAGGTCAGCATCGGCGGCAAGGCGCCGGTACAGGGTTCGTTCTAGGCTCGGTTTCATCGTTCATTCTCCTCTGTGGCGTACACGATTGGACAGCCGTGGTAGAAGTTCTCGAGATCGTCGAGCGACGCAGCGTGGAAGCGGTCGGGCCGGCCGTTGTCGCCGTACTCGTCGGCCCAGACCACGAAGCGCGGCCGACCGTCGATCTCGGCATCCTTCCGGGCGATTGCTACTGCCTGAGCGCGTCTCACGACGACGACCTACTGCACAGGTAGCCGAACGCGGCGAACAGGATCATCGCTGTGGGCTCGTGTCCGGCCATGCAAGCGGCGACGCCCAATCCACCGGCCACGACGGCCAACCCGAAGGCTGACCAGAATGCGACCGGCTGCACGAGGCGCCGACTGTTCCGGATCGGTCGGGCGACGCTGTAGCGGTTCATGAGTTCCCACCGCGGCGGAGCGTCGCGTCGAGCCTGTTCAGTGCCTTCTCCAGCGCGGCATCCATCTCCGCCTGGATCTTCTCGACGGTGGCCTGAATCCTCGCCTTCTCCTCGGGAGTCTCACCATCGCGAGCCCACCGGCGGATTCTCTCGACCTCGGTCAGGGCGCGGTCAGCCATGGCGCCGGTCACGACTGCAGCCATTCCAGGCTCGTCAGATGATCGAACCGGAGATTCAGGTAGACCAGCAGGCCGATACTCAGTCCGGCAGGCACCACCAACCCGAAGATCAGCGACAGGACACCGGCAACACCGGCAGCCAGCGCCAGCAGGATGCTCGCCAGTGCGACGATGAAGCCAGTCACGAGCAGCACCGCTCCGCGTCGGTGATGGTGTCGGCAGGCGCGTCACACTCGGGGCATGAGTGCGGCGCACGGTAGCCGGGGCGATCGTCGGGGCGTTTGCTGATGGCGACCTTGGCCAGCAGTGCATCATCCTGCCTGCGCTTGTCGCAGTGTAGGCAACGGCAGTCGGATGGATCAAATTGGGCGCGGTCGGCTGTCAGTGTGTCGGCGCCTTCGGGGCCGTCGTCGATGACCAGAGTCATCGCCGGTGCCAGCATCACCGCGGATAGCTTGGCGAGGACGTGGGATACGTCTACCGGGTCGCGGTAGCGTATGTCGTCGATGATGGCCCGTGCCCACTTGGGCGTGGTGGGGTGGTTTCGGAGTGCGTCAATCCGCAGGATCGCGGCCTCCCGCTCTGTGCCGGTTGCAGGTCGTAGCATGGTTCCCCTTTCTCGGCGCGTCAGTGCGCCGTAGCCCTAGGGTACACGATGTAGCGGGTTGGTGCAAGCGGGGCCGGCGTGGTGCGACAGGAACGGGCCGGGCTCGTGGCGCTGGTGGGGGAGCTGGTCGACGGCAAGCTCGAGGCGGTGACCGGGATGGTCTACCACCGGCCGGCGCATCGAGCGACAATGGATAGGTGCTCACCCGCGCGCGAGGGCGTGGCCGGCGGAGTGGGTCTGATAACGACGATTATGTGAACCCACCCCCTCTCGAGCACCACCGCCAGGCCCACGAGCTCGGCGCCGGGACCGTCGTCGAGGGTGGGCAGGCAGGCAGCGAGGCGAGCTCGAGGCGTCGTCGACCGTGGCCAGGGCCAGCAGCAGCGGGGCTCGACGGCGACCGAACAGATGTGGAGTCGCGAGCTGAAACCCCCCCCCCGCGCGAACCGCCGGCTTCGACCATGAAAAATAGTCCGTCCATCCAAGTTCTTCTACGCGCACGGATCCGCCACTTGACAGGATCGGTTGGAGGGTGTACGTTGTCGTTCATGCCGGAGTCACGATGAAACTCGAAGGGTCGCGCCCTCGAGGTTTGTTCGGTTGCCATCTGGGCCGGGAATCCATCCCTTTCGGTCCAGGTGGCTTTTTTTCTCTGGGGTGTGGAGTTGGGGATGGGTACAGACGAGGGGCACGTTCCGATAGCGCGGCGATTTTGGCGGAAGGAGTGGTTGGAGGGGAGGGGAATCACCCCTTGGAGCCGCCAGGAGGCATGGCTCGATATGGTACAAATGGCCAATTTTGCCGATCGTCCAGATCAGAAGCGTGGGGAGGTTCGGGCGTCACATCGGTTCTTGGCGACGCGCTGGAATTGGCACGTTTCGATGGTCCGAAGACGTCTACTTTCGTGGGCCGCGGACGGGCGCATCTTGGTACATCTTGGCCGACACACCTGCCGACACCCCAACCGACACGTCTATGTGCTTGTAAACTATGACACTTACAACTTCCGTCGACACCCCGACCGACACCCCTACCGACACCAATCAGAAGAAAGCACTACAGAAGTAAACTACACTGCTGTTTTTTCGGGAAAAACAGCGGAGTGTGTCTCAGGAGAAGAAGGGTCTGACGATGGTACAAAAGGGAACACCAAAAAGAAGGTGAAAGTAGACGCTCGCGAGCGACGGGCGAGAGAGGCAGGGGAATGGTTCGAGGATCTTTGGAAGCTGTGGCCGGCGCGGGTGACGGACAGTGGGAAAAAGACGAAGGGCGGGAAGAAAGAAGCTCGGGTGAAGTTGTTGGCATGTGCTCGGGTGGGGGAGTTACCAGAAAGATCGTCAGTGCTGTGGGCCGTGCGACGCTACTCCGACCATCTTCGGGATTCCGGGGAAAGGGCGATGGACCTATCGCGGTGGGTTCTGAACCGACGTTGGGACGATTGGCTGGACGACCAGGAGCACCTTGGGACTCGGGACAAGGACGGAAACGGCGAAACGGGATACGCGAAGCTGCGGAAGGAGCTTGGGCTCACGGGGGAGCCGGTGAGGAGGCCGGTGAACCCGTACCCATTCGAGTAGTGGGTGGCCATGAGCCGAGGGTTCCGTTCGGATGTCAGCTCGATAGGCTCCGGTCGATGCCTGGGGACGGTCAAGTGTCGATGATGCGGCAGATCACGTTCGAGGTCTACCTCCTGGCGCTGCGGGAGGTGTTCGGAGCGTTCAAGCGCGGATATGGCGGCACTTTGGCGAGTTTGCCGCGGATCAAGCCGTCTCAGGTCCGAAAAAGGGCGAAACGGGAGATGCGGGACTCCCTGATCTCGAAAACGGGGAAAACCGGGTCAAAGCAGCGGTTTTCGCGCTGTTTCGACGCCGCAGGGTTCCTTCTGGGGCCTGTAGGCGCGGAAATGCTGCTTTTCTACTCCTGCTACCCCGATTCACGAGACATGGTGCGGGATCTGTGTAGATCGGTCGTCGAAGAGGATGACGTCTACATGCAGCCGTGGAAGGAGAAGTGGGAGCTCCTACGGGAACTCCTGATCAACACGAAGCAGCGCCAAGCGTGCGTTGAAGCGTGGGAACTACATCATGCCCGAATTCGGGTACAGGCGCAGGCAGCGCCTCGGGTCTGAGGAGGCCCCGACCATGGCAACGGATTGGATGATACTGCAAGACACCCAGGAGAAACTGGAAAGGGCACTCGGAGAGGCCGTCAGGCTCGAAGAGGCCAACAAGCGCCTCGGGATCCGCTGCGATCAGCAGATGAGAAGCATCAAGGAGTACCAGGCACTCATCGAGCGGAAGGACGATCGGTGGGAAACGGCCGTGGATGAGAAGAAGGAGCTCGAGGAACGAGGCTCCCGGCAGTACACCACCATCGACGAGCTCCAGAAGGACGTCAAGCGGCTGGACAAGCTCTACGACGGAGCTTTGGATGAGATGAGACACTACAAGGTCCGGTGCGAGGAGCAGAGGAAAAGCCTCCAGACGTACCAGTTGGCCATCGAAGCGGGGAACGAGGACCTGAAGAAGGCCGAGGGGGAGATCCGGAAACTCAGGTACGTGGCTGGGGACCTGCGCCACGAGATGATGGCCGGAAGGGAGGCCGATCGGAAGCAGGACCCGGAGAGTTTCATGGCCACGAAGCCGACGCCCCGCGACAGGCGCCTGGAGTTGACCGAGAGGCGAATAGTCGCGATAGAGCATCGCTTGGTCGGGGTCACGGCAGAGCTGAAGGCGTTTTTCCAGAGCCATGCGCGCCTCGCGAACGTCGACGAGCGCCTGGTAGTGATCGAGAAACGGGTCGGCAGCATCGTTCGGGCTCTGACGGAGCCGTGGGAGATGTCGTGACGCTGCTTTTCGCGATTGTCGGATTCTTCGTGTGGGCTTCCGGCACCACCGCGCTGTTTCTCCTCCTGATCAACTCGCACGGCCGTCGCGAGGACGAGCTGCTCAGCCAGGTCGCTCGAGCGAGAAACCAAGGCCAACTGGGCTTCAACCCGGCGACGAGAAAGTTCTGGCCGGACGAGGCGAACCTGGAGCTGCAATACCGGCAAGTCTTCCTGTGGGTTCGACGGAACCCGGTTTCCTTCCAGTGGAATGGGGCGCTGCCGCCGCCAAGGAGGGGCCTGATGAACCCGATCTTCGGGCCATGGGGGGTGTGGCGATGAATACCGAGTATAGGTTGTCCTGGGACGTACACGCCCGTCTCTACGTGCCGGACGCCCAAGGCCAGGTCGTCTGCGTCAGGGATTGGCAGAAGTGGATGGCCTGGGTCGCGAAGGAGATGCGACAAGCAGCCATCGACGCCAATCTCAGAAACAGGTCCGGCGACGGTCTGATTCCACACCAGAAGGGCATCGTCGGAGAGGTCGCATTCATGCTCTGGTGCGGCAGGACCCCGGTCATCAGCGACTTCATCCACGAAAAGACCATCGTCGATAAGGGCTACGACCTCCTCACGGACGACTATTACAAAATCCAGACGAGAACGGTGTCGGTGCGATGGTACGACCTGAAGGTGTGGGACATGGCCAAGGGGCTGCCGATCATCGCCAACTACGATGCCGCCGTGCTGGTCATGCCCATCGCTGACTCCAGATCAGAGCCCGACCTGCTGGATCACGACTACATGGAGATTTTCGGCATGATCCGGCGCCAGAAGATGCTGGACAACCTGTTCGAGATCGAGTTCAAGAACAACAACAGACCCGACCAGATGGACACCCTGAAAATGACCAAACAAGGGCTCCTGGACCGCGACTGCGTGACGTTCATGGACGAGTTGATCCAGGAACCGAGGTGGGAAGGCGATGACTGAGCAGCAGACGCTCTTACCGGGCCTGGAAAAGAAGAAGTCGACCATGCAGCAGCTAACGTGGGATCAAAAATCCCGCCTCTACTTGCCGGGAGGCACGGGCCAGATCGTCTACGTCGGTGGCCACCAGGAGAAAGCCGCCAAGTGGGCCTGGGAGCAGCGCCAGAACGCCAAGGGCGCCGGCTATCACGAACGCGCTGTCAACGACGGCGGATTGATTGCACACCAGAACGGAATCCCTGGCGAGATCGCCTGGATGCTGTGGAACGGGCACGAACCGACGCGAAGAGACTTCATACCTGAGAATTCGGTGCTCGACGACGGCTCCGACTTCGCCGTGAAATCCGGCCACAGAACCCAGGTGAAGACAGTAACGTGCAGGCAGTTCAACTTCGCAGTGTGGGACATGGCCAAACACGGGCCGATAGAGGCTTTCTACGACGCCGGGGTGCTGTGTATGCCACTCCCAGGCGCCGGCTACAAGCCAAAAATGTTGGAACAGGACTACATCGAAATCTGGGGCATGATCGGGCGCAAAGAGATGCTGGCCAACCTCTTCGACAAGAAAGTGAGAAGGGGGGAAAAGGACAACGAGACGACCATTCTGAAAATGTTTCACAGGGACCGCATGTACCGAGACTGCACGGAATTCCTGGCCTGGCTGGCCGACCAGGAGAAGTGGAAGCCGGAATGACTGACGAGCGCATGACCACCGAGCAGTACCGCCGCGAGATGGGCCTGGACGTCGCCGGAACCGGCTACGTGCCTCGAGAGCGGCCGGAGGAGGAGCTCCAGATGGCCTGCGTGGACTTCATTCGTCTGCGACGCCTCGAGGAGAAGGGGAAGATATTTATGTTTCACGTCCCGAACGAGAAGGGGAGCCTGTCGAGGTACGAGATGGTCGTCAGACAACGCATGGGCGTCAAGGCCGGCGTGGCCGATCTGATCCTGCTTCTGCCGGACGGACGGGCCGCGGCGATCGAGTTGAAGGATGGGAAAAACACGCAGACCCTCGCCCAGAAGGCGTTCGAGGTGCTGTGTCTCAGCTTCGGATGGAAGTACAAGCTGGTGAAGACGCTCGAGGAGTTCGAGCTCGCCCTGGTCGACATCGGGGCGATCGAGAGTGGTAACTGCGTTCTGCAAGGAGGTGGAAAGTGATAACCGCGAGAGAAGCCGAATGGATGGCCCTGACCCTGGTTTCAGAGTCGAAACACCCGCACGAATGGCCGTATCTGGCCACCGTGATCAAGAATCGCGTGGAATACCCGAGGATCTACCCGAACACCCTTCGCGGCGTGGTTTTGCAGCCGTATCAGTTTTCGGCGTACAACGAGTGGGTCGGACACTCTCCCTCGTTCATCCTGCGGAAAGCGCGGGAGAAGTTCGGCCCCTGCGTCGCGAGGCACCACTGCGAAGCCCTGGACGTCGCCCACGAAGTTCTCGGCCGACGGAACTGGGAAGACCCGTTCGGGCGGATGGTGTTCAACTACTGGAGCCCCCGGTCGATGGTGCCGCCCGGTCGACTTCCAGGCTGGAACTGGGACATTCTGCGGTGTTTCGTCGTCAGCGGCGTCGATCCCTGGCGCTTCGTGTTCGCTGAGGAAGTGGGATCCGCACATCCACTCTCGAGCAACGAAGAGCAGTTCAACTTCGAGGATCCGGTCGACGACCAGGACCCGCCAGTTGGCAGGCTGATGGAGGCGTAGAAATGCCAGTATCGAAGAAGAAGAGCGGCGGTGCCAAGAAGGTTGGGCGGTGCGCCAAGAAGTGCGCCGCATACCGGGCATCCGGAAAGCACGAGAGAGCGCGACAGCGGAAGCTGAAAAGGCACATCAAGCGACAGCCAACGGACAAGGCTGCGCGTGAATCTCTGCGGAGATACGGAGGCACGCCATGACAGACCCAATCCTCGAAAGCCTGCCGCCAGTGGACGAGCCAGTGCCGCTGTACTGCCCTGCCTTCTGGAGGGGCCTGGATCCGATTCCGGCCCTGCCGTGGTGGGTGCGGCTGCTGGGCCTGGTGGTGGCCGTGGCGTGGATGGCTGTGCTGGGCTGGGTGGCGCTGTGAGTGATCTGGCGCAGAAGATTGCAGTCGGTGTCGGCAAGTACATATTCACGCCCGGTCACGGCTATGAGCCGCTAGAGGTCCGTGAGATCATCGCCCGGCACGTCGGGCCGCTGGAACATGAGCGTGACTCGTGGAGGATCAACTGCCGGAAGATCGAGCTAGAGCACACCATCGCAGCAAGTGAGGTTCTACGCCTTCAGGCTCGCCTCGCCAAGCTGGAAGCGGTGGCGCGGAAACTGACTCCACACCTTGACTTCGGGGTTGGAACCGTGCGGGTGTGCGTTGTCTGTCGGAAGGTGATCGAGGACACGCGAGAGGATGTCACCGCTGAAGGCCATCTGGGGACCTGTACGGTTCCAGGGTTCCGCGCCGCGCTGGAGGAATCCGATGAAGCTACGCAGTGAGGTCCAGTGGTTTGCCGAGCAGATGGAACTGAAGCTACGCGAGAACGACGACAAGGGCGGGTGGAAAAGATGCTCTATCGAGTTCCTGCTGGACCGCCTACAGGACGAGATGATGGAATTGGACGTAAGTATCCAGCGAGGCATCCCCGAACTGCTCGTGGCTGAATGCGCCGATGTCGCCAACTTCTGCATGATGCTGGCCGACAACCGGAGGCTTATCGCCAAGGAGGAATCCGATGACGCTGAGTGAGTGGCTGGACAGGATGAGCGAGCGAGTCGGTTCTACTGCTGGTGCGAACTATGCGGGGCTGGACCGCCTCATCGCCCTGGCGCGGCTGGCTGGGGAACTGAGAGAGGCTCCATCGATGTGGGTGGGCGCAGATGGGCAGGAACGCTGTTCATTCTGCGATGCATACTTCGATCAAGAGCCGTGTAGGGAACATTGCCCCGCTGCCAAGCACGACCGGATCGCCAAGGAGGTGGAGGATGAGTGACACGATAGTAAATCGAGAGGTGCTGATCCGAGAGATCGACAAGAACTTGGAACTCGCCTTTCAGCGTGGCTACGTCAATGGTCGTCGAAGCGGCCTGCGGGATGCGCTGGAGGCAGCACCGAGGAGAGTTTCAGAAGTTGGTGCGGTGCTTCTGTTGGACTATTGGAGCAGGGACATCAACGCCCTGATCGAGAAGGAGAAAGATGCCAAGAATCCTAGCCAATCCAAAGACGTGGCGACGACATTTCTCAGAACTCGTTGAACATGCAACTACGGGCCAGGAGGAGGGTTTCCGCGTCTACGGCCGGATGGAGTTGGTTGGCGACTACGCATGGGAAACCGACACGGAGCTTGGCACCGAGCTCTCAGTTCCCGTACCTACTCCCGCTCCGATCAAGGCAGGAATCAGCATCAAGCGTGGCATGGATCGAGACGTAGACGGTACATTCTCGCTATTCGTGATCGTCGAAACCATCCATCAACCCACGACCCCGAAGAACGAAGGAGAGAGCCATGATCCAGATACAGTTCGCCAGTGAAACCATTGAAGGTGTAGTGGGGGCGATGCAGGACTTCCTAGCCAGGTGTCACCTACAGGACACCCCGCCAGATGATCGGGACAACCCACCCAATGACACCCCACGGATGTTCACAGCAGAAGAAGTGGACATCGCGAGAGCTGAGGAGTTCCGTAAGGGCTGGTTAGCTGCGAAGAGCGATTCTGGTACGATTCCGGCCCCAGACCCCGGCTGGCTCGCCGCGCAGAAGCTCCTGAAGATCACCGGCTGGGATTTCCCGAGCCGGAGCGGGGATCAGTTCGGCTTCGGTGCAATCGAGCGGGGGCCGTTTTTTGGTGCGTGGTACGTCGAGCCGAACCCCAGCAAGTATGTGGCAGTCAACCGCCAGTCGCTCAGGAAAGGAACCACGCTGGAGCAGGCCATCCTAGACTTCGTGGCGTTGAATCCTGAGCTGCAGGCGAAGTGGAACGCGGCGTGATGAAGAAGCTGAGCCTCGGCCTCGAGGAAATCTTCCCGGCGACCATCCTTAGAGAGTATGACCCGGAGCTCTCTGGCTGCTGTACCACCCTGGAGATCCCCGAACCGTTGTACCTCGAGTTCACCGAAGCGAGTAACCACCTACGCGCCGCCAGGGAGAGAATCCGGCAGTGGTGCGTCGACCAGTTTGGTCACGATGATCGTCGGGTGCGAGAGCTAGATTCTACGGTTTGGCTCGATGAAGACTGGGAGGAAGGTTACTGGCGCCGATGCCGAGAACGGAGAGAGGGAGGGACCTGATGGAGAGAATCGCGTACTTCCTGATCTGCCTCTGGGTCGTGCGGAAGCGGTGGATCGGGTGATTCAGCAAGCGAAGCCGCCGGAAGAGCTGTCGGAGACGATTGCCCGCATCATGGAGAGGCAGGGCCTCGAGGAGTGGGAACTGGACCCGAACGGGATCAAGGCCGACCTGTGCGGCTGTACGAAGCCGAAACACTGCTACGGCAGTAACGGATGGCACGTCGAAGTGAAGCCGGACGGCACCGAGGTCGTCTACGCCCGATGTGAGCCCTACCTCCAGGCCATCGAGGACCGGAGAGCTGCGGAGAAGGCGATCAACGCGATCCGGAGAAGGTGGGGAGCGATGAACGAAGGCGAAAAGGCCATGGCCAGAAGGGATCTGAAGGCCCTTCACGGCCGAGGTAGAGTGGCCAGGGAGAAGATCGAAGAACTGAAGAGCGACAATGGCGACTACTGACCCTCACGACAAGCGATGTGACCGCTGCAAGGAGATCGAGGCCGGCATCGAGCACCCGACGCTCGGACACCTTGACGAGGTTCTACACTGCTCCGTCTGCGGCGACTCCGCGAGTAGATTCAAGAAATATCTCGCATGGGTGGAGAAGCAACGATCCCAGGAGTACGATCGGCTGTTTTCTTGAATTTACCGACCCCGTGAAGTATCGTCCTCAGCGTGGACAGACAAGACACACCGCTGAGCTACAACTTCATGCTCCTCATGGAGCTCGCCGTCGACGGCCCGTCCTTCAGCAACGCTCTCACCATCAAGCTGACCGACATGGTTGGTTTCCCGGTAGGAGATTCAGTCGTCGGCCGTAGCCTCAGAAGGATGAAGGGTAGGGGCCTCGTCGAGGAAATCGACGATCCCGACAAGACCGACATGCCGGCGCCTGGAAAGCCGCGCGTCGTGTACCGAGTCACCGAGGACGGAGTGAGCCTCCTGTACGACCAGGAGACGCTTGTCCGTAGAACTCTCAGATGAGCTACGACGCCGAAAACTATGGCCCAGAGGAGGACCGAATGACAGAACCGCTGAGTGATCACCCGAACATGGACGCCCCGATCGAGCCGCCGATGGTGGCCATCCCCGTGGAGCCCCCGCCCCAACTGGGAAGAACCCCGACGCCACTCGAGGCTGAGGCGTTCGCGCTGAGAGTGATGAACGGCTTGAATGCCGTCAAGTTTCTTCTCATCCCAGCGTGCGAGGGGATGCGTGTGAGCGTTGGCGCCACGCGAGAGGTGCTGCTGATCGAGAGAGCCGTCCAGCACGTCAAGGACGCCCAGAACGACCTCGCCGGCATCCTGTTCACCGCTCTGACGGAAGGTAATCCGAAATGAGCGACAGCCTGAACGTCACGTCGTTCGCGGAGCAGGGCAGGACGGTCGACGGCAACTATCTGGACTGGCACGACCAAAACGGCAAGGTGAACGCCGTCAAGCTCCAGGCCATGTGGCAGGGTGTCGCCAAGAGCATCGGTGACATCAGAACCCTGGAAGCCAGAATCGCGACGCTCGAGGAGGAGCTGAAGTGCCTGAAAACCAAACCGGAGGCGTCATCGAGTGGCAAGAAGGAGAAGCCTGGGCCGTCCTCTGGAAACCCCACAAGAAGGCGGGTCCCCTCCAAAACATGAGTCTGACCTTCGGCGTTTCGTTCTCTCTGCAGGAGGCCCACGAGAGGCTCGTGCGGCGCCTGCGCGGCGATCCGTCGTTCGTCAAAAAGTGGTCTGGAGGCCAGTTCTTCTACCTCCGCACCGACCAAGGGGTACACGTCCCGGAAATCGGGAGCGACAAGAAGATTTCGTTCTACGAACTGTGAAGGAGACATCATGCCAGCGAAAAAGAAGCCGACCGCCGCCCAGAAGATCAAGACACTCGAGGAGAGGGTCAAGGAGCTCGAGAAGCAACTGGCCTGGTACGAGCGGCGGCGCGGCACCGGCGTCCGGTCCTGAACCATGTCCAAGAGACTCGAAGGCCCTCCGTCCTGCAAGTGGATGGAGTGGCTGACCTCGACTGAATGGCGGATCCTGTACGCCTGCCTCGCCGCTGGCCAAGTGGCCGGGATAGTCGACGAGAATCTGAACTACAACCACGGGATGTTCAATCTTGCCGCTGACTTTCAGCGTCAGTACGGCGTTCGCTGGTGGGGCCTGCACATCAACTCCGACGACGAGCCATGGGGCAGGCAGAAGCGCGCCATCGAGCCGCGAAACAGGATCTCCTGCCGCCACGTCGACCTTGCCGTGCAGGGATCCGTGCCGCCTCCGGACTTGGGGCAACACCTCGAGACGGCAATCCAGTGGACCGAGGACAACGAGTACGACACCATCGCAGAGCCTCTCTACGCCCTGCGCCGAAAGATGCAAGAAGACCTGAAGGCGTTCGCTGAAATGGCCGGTGGTAGCGTACCGAAAGAGATGAAAGAGCACCTCGCCCGAGCGGAGGCCGAGAAGGCTCGCGTGGTGGAACAACTGGTCAGTCTGACCGAAGAGGGGAACTGAAAGTGACCGACCTGATCCCGCTGGCCAACCGCATATTCGTGAAGCCGGACCCGTCCATCGACAACCTGGGAGATGGCATCGTTCGCCCGGACAGCTCCGGAAAGAAGCCGAGCATGACCGGGACCATTCTCCGCATCGGTCCAGCCGTAGCTCCTGGGCTCGAGATCGGGCAGAGGGTGGCCTGGGGTGAGTTCAACGGCAACGAGCTCCTGGTCGACGGGCAGACCGTGAAAGTGCTCTCTCCGGACGAAATCTGGGCCACGTTCCTGCCGAAGGACGCAGCATGATACTCGCCACTGAGAAGGACGAGCTCATCCCCCAACCGGGCCTCCTGTTCGTGCTACGCGACGAGCAGCCCCACCGCCAGGGCCTCATCGAACTGCCCGAGGGGTACTACAAGAACATCAAGAGCGCCATGGGAACCGTCGTCACGGTCGGTGAAGGCGTCTCCTCAGTGAAGCCTGGCGATCGGGTCATCCTTGGCGCCGGGATCGGCCGACACTTCTCCTTCGTCGACGATCGGGCCAAGGAAGTGGAACGCTGGTACGTGGTGCGCGAAGGAGCTCTCATCGCTATCATCAAGGACGAAGCCTCAGACTCGATCTTCAGGTTCCCGCCGAGGAGCGTCGGGCCGCAGAACTGGACGAAGACCGAGATGGACTACCGGGACGGCATGGCCGACTCCGGGGAAACGGTGAAGAGGGCGGTATGAGCCTAGCCAATGCAGTGCTGTTCGGTGGCCTATTGGGGACGGAGCCGAAGTGGCGCGGCCCGGACGGCAAGAAGAAGCTGTTCGTCAGCCTTTTCCTCGTCCAGAACAACGGCATCTGGCCAAACACCGTGGTCACCGTCACCTGTACCGGGAAGACGGCGGAGTACGTCCAGAGGGTCATCAAGCCACAGATCGGAGACGCGATCAGCGTCGAAGGCCACCTGGGCAATCCGGCCAAGACCAGCGAGGACAGCGATAAGCACGCCATCGTGATCCGCGCCAGCAACGTGTTCCTGACGTACCCAGGGAAGAGACGGGAGGGCGCCTTCTTCGTCGACGCCGGGGACCTCGATCGCGACACGCTGACTGGGGCCGACAAGGATCTCGTGTGAAACAGGGTCACCAGGGCGGCGGAGAGGCGGTATTCGACGCCGCCCTGGACTCGGCAGACATCGAGCTCCGCCAGTTCATGCAGGAGGTCGTCCGGGGGATCCGGTACGAGGACTTCCGCGAGCTCCGCATCGAAGCGTTCCGCGACATGCGTTCTCTGGTGACGATGGACCGCTTCTCGATCAAGAGCGAGGACGACAAGGCCGAGCGCCTGGAGGCTACCAGCGACCACCTGTTCTTCCTTCGCATGGAGCCGGACTACTTCGCGATGGAGAGTGCGCTCGAGCAGGCGTGGCAGGAAGCCGTGCGCGTGATGAGCCTCAGCGACGTCGTGAGCGACGATCGGATGAAAAACGCGCGAGCTCGACGCCTGCAGCGGATCGCTACGCTGGCCAAGGACCCGAAAGCCAACATGAAAGCGATGGAGATGCTGGCCGAGCGTGAGCTCCCAACCAAGATCCCGGACAAGGGGCCGGACGTGAAGATCATAATGATCCAGGGAGGCCACGCCAACCTCCTCGACACCACGGCCGATGCCGAGATTCTGGAAGCGTCCGAGCAGAGGCAACTGGTGGACGTCACCCCCCGTGAGTAGCGTCAACACCCAGTTCACGCAGGCCAGGATGCTCGAGATCCGAAAGAAGGGGCTCGAGAGCTTCTACTACTTCTGCCGCGCCATCATGGGGAACGACATTCTCCACTGGCCTCTCCACTTGCCGCTGTGCGAGGCGCTTCAGGGGATCGCTCCCGGCTTTCACGAGTGGCGGGAGCTGATGCTCTGCGGCTTTCGAGGCTGCCTGAAGTCGACCATCATGCGGTACTACATCTGGTGGTGCGGCCTGTACGAGGTCTACGAGCCGGACTGGAACTGCATCTACGTCGAGCAGAAGTCCGACAACGCCGTAGCTCACCACATCCTGATCCAGAACATTTTCAGGGTCGGGCCGCAGGCGGAGTTCCTGCAGGAGCTCTACCAGGACAGGATCCCACACGGGTTCGCTGGCTGGAATTCTGAGAGGACCATTCTGGTACGACAGAACCCGGCCAAGGAGCCGTTCATCACGGTCGGCGCCCTGGAGATGAAGCTCGAGGGCATCCATCGGGACGCGATCATCATTGACGACCCCGAGGGAGCCGACGCCGACAAGAGTCAGGTGCCGAATCGGGAAGCCCTGAAGTTCCTCGAGGAAAGGTCCGAGCCTCTCCTGAACAACCCGTCCCGCGGCCGGAAGCTGCTGGGCCTGACGCCTCACGGCCACAGCCCCTTGGCCTACACGTACCGGCGAATGGATGGCGCAGGGTCACTCGACAACACCGAGCGAGTGCGGAAGAAGCTCTGGTGGATGCCGGTAGTCGACAAGCGCGGAAAGAGCCGGTGGCCGCAGCGCATGAGCCAGGAGTGGGTCGAAGCCAAGGTGGAAGCCGCTCGTCTGTCGTCTCACGCGAAGAGGATGTGGGAGATGCAGTACCTCCTCCTCGAGCGAAGCTCCGCGGTGGGGATGTTCGACATGACGAAGATCGAGTCGAACCGCTTCACGCTTCTGGGCAGCCGCCTGATCCGCTATCCCACGCAGATCGTCGACGCGAGGCAGGTCACCAAGGACGGATTCCCCCTCGTTCGGGACGACATCGCCCACATCGACATGAGCCACCTTCGCTACTACATGCACCTGGACCCCGGCCATAAAGACCCGAAGAGGCTCCTGGGCGGAGACAAGCCATCGAAGTGGGCCATCGAAGTGGTTGGCGTCTCACCCGACGCTCACGCCTTCCCCGTCGAGGAATTCGTCTCTCGAGATGTGACCTTCGATCAGTACGTCAACGAATTCTTCCGCCTGTACCGGAAGTACCTGCCCTTCCGGTTCACGATTGATCCGGTGGGAGCTCAGACGTGGTTCGGTCATGTGCTCGAGAACATGGAGACGACCCGCTACCGGGGCATGACGCCGATCCCGACCATCTGGCGTCCAGACCGGAGAGCTCGCGTCCTGAACCCATCGTCCGTCCTGGAAGAGGCCCATAAGGGCGGCAAGGAGAAAGAAGCGTTCATCATGTCGACGCTCGAGCTCCCTCATAACATGGGCTGGCTCCACCTGAATCCGGACCTCACCCCGGAGCTGTGGAGGGAACACGACATATTCGGTTCAACCGGGTCCAGCTTCGACGCGCTCGATGCTCTAGCGCAGGGTCCGGGCATCTGGCGTCCGGCTGCGTCTCCCCAGTCCATCCAGGCGATGAGGCTCAGAAAGCGCCTCCAAGCGGTCTATCAGGTGGTCGAGCCGGTCACCGGGTACTACCGCCCATGGAAAGAAAAAGTGGCTTGATTTCATATAAATGAGTAGGTCGAATCTGCCGGTTCTCTGTGCTACTTTTCGGCCGGAATGGTCGAACCTCTCCAGCAGATCGCTCAGGTCGAAGAGATCCCGTCCTCGCGTCAGCAAGACGCTGGGACTGACCCCACCGCCGCGCTGATCAACTCAGATCCGGCCGCGATCTCTCTGACCGGCATACAGCTCGAGGAGCTTGGGACCGAGCTCTGCGAAATCTGCCGCGCCTACGACGAGGCGATGATGCAGCGGATCCAACGCTGGCAAGACATCAACGACTCGTACAACCTCGTCCCCAACGCGAACCGACAGGGTGAGGCACCAGGCGCCCAGCGTCTAGTGAGCGAGATGACCCGCTCCTACACCAAGGTCGCGGCTTCCAGACTGAACGAATCCCTGCGGGGGGTTCGGCCGTTCGTCAACATCACGGCGACTGACGAGAATGCCGACGACGACGACACCATCACCAGGGCGAGGATAGCCGAGACGCTCGAGACGTTCCTCGAGGAGTTCACCTGGGGCGACCTGCGTGGCCAGATATGGATACCGCTGGCCCTACTGTCCCAGTGCAAGCTGGGGACCAGGATCCTGAAAGTCGGCTGGCGTTCTGAGAAAAAGGTCCATCACTACATCAAGGACGGCGGTGACCTAGCTTCAATCGAGGAGGAGACTGGACGGCCTGAAGTGGTCGCTGTTCGGAACAGCCTCGTGCGCCTGTGGCCGCTGACGGAGAACGACATCGAAGACATGGCCATGTTCGGCCATAAGGCGTTCTTCACCCGCTCCAATTTCAAGGCGTTCACGAAGTCCTTGGGAGCCACTGAGGAAGAGACGGAGCAGATGATGGTGCATGAGTCCTCCGGGGCCGGCACTCACGTCGACGAGACTCAGGCCAAGAACCTCAGAGGCCAGGACATCGACGACCCATCCGTGGATCACTCCCTGAATGCCGAGTTCTCCCTGACTGAGCTCTGGTGCAACTTCCCGCTTCCCGGCGACAAAGAGGCGTCGAAGTTCGTCGTCCACGTCCACGAGCCGACCAAGCGGATCGTCTACATCGGGAAGAACACGTACAACTGCCAGCGCCACCCGTTCTTCGATCTCCAGTATTGGCGGGAGGACGATTGCTTCTGGGGCAACGGCGTCGGCCAGGAGCTCCTCTACTGCCAGGCAGGCGACGAGGCGCTGTTGAACATGCTGATCGACAACCTGAAGCAGATGGGAAACCATCTCAGGCTGATCCGCGCCAACTCCCAGGCCGAGGCCCTCCAGGACGAGATCGGTCCCGGCATGAACGTCGCCACCGAGGACCCGGAGAACGACGTCAACATCGTTCCTCTGGGAGGGGACCTCGACCACATCTACGAAGCGATCGAGTCCAACTCCAAGCGAGCCGATGCAGTGACCGGGATCAACGCGCCGAACCGCGGTCTAGCCGATCCGGTTCTGAAGTCCGGAGCCTCGCCCACCAGCCAGGGACAGCTCATGGCATCGGGGGAGAAGACCTTCCGCCAGGTCGATCGGAACACTCGCGACACCTTCTCCGAGCTATTCATGTTCGTCCTGGAAATGGTGCAGCAATACGCGACGGATGGCCTGTGGTACAACGTGATGTCCAGGGATAGTTCCAGGATCATGCGTCGCCTGAAGCTGGATCGTCCGTTCGGAAACCTACGAACGCTGTACCGAATCACGGCACGAGCTCCCAACGCAGCTACCACCCAGGAGGCCGTGAAGCAAAACCTGATGATGCTCTCGAGCATCGCCATGCAGCACACCGAGAAGGTTCTCCAACTGGCCCAGATGACGTGGCAGGGCGACCCGATGCGGTTCCAGGAGTTGTCCGAAAGTATGCTGGAATTCAACGTGACCATGTTCGGCCACATCGTCGAGCAGCACGAGATCCCCGGCCTCACGGCAGAAACTCCGAAGCTCCCCGACGAGACGGTTCCGGCCGTGAAGATGGTCACCGACCGCCTTCTGGGACAGATCCAGGAACTCCAGGGGCAACTCGAGAGCTTGGCCGAGGAGCAGATGACGCAGGGAGGTCCCGCCAATGCCTGACTGGGGAACGCTAGGGCGTAGCGAGGACATCAAGGCCCTGTTCGAGTCTCACGAGGTCGAGGCGTACCTGGGAGATCAAGCTCGAGAGCTCATTCAGGGAGACGAGACGGATCGACACCAGATCGGGCTGCGGCGAGGCCGCATCGAAAGCATCAGGTGGCTCCAGAGCCTCTGTGGCCGGCAGGCTGATCTGGTCACCAGAAAGAACCAAAAGCGAAGCGGTGTGGCCAGAGTTGTACGCCCCATCCGCGACTCGCTTCGACCCTGACGAGGAGATACAGGATGCTAGATGACAACATCATCGAAGATCCGGTCGTAGACCCGCCAGCGCCGGAAGGCGGCAGCGCAGAGCCGGTAACCGCCGATGGGGCCGAAGGGGGCGAGAAGTCTCCAACGAGCCTGACCGTCGATCCAGCGGCCCTGGCCGATGCCATCGTCGCTGCAGAGAGCCGCCACGCGACACCGGCCCCGCCTCCAGTGCGGCCGGCTCAGGAGCCGCCGAAGAGAGAAGCCTACGCGGAGATCGACGGCGAGGAGCTCCTCAGTGACCCAGCCAAGCTCGTCGAGGCCATGCAGGGCATCGGTGAGGTCGCGGAGCGTAGGGCTCTCGAGCAGATGCGCCCGATCGCCCAGGCCGTCGTCGGCTCCGCCCAGACGTTTCAGACCATGGTCGACTCGAAGGCCGACGAATCCATCGCTGCCGCCCGAGAGGAGTTCAGCTCCGCCGGATGGGGCGAGGATTTCGATTCACAGGTCCCGAACATCAAGCAGAGATGCACTGCCATCGGTAACCCAGGAGCGATGATGGACCCGACGCAGGTCAAGTCGCTCTACATGCAGACCCGAGGCGAGAGAGGACTCAGCTACGTGGGAACCAAGACCAGCAAGCCACCTGTCACCATGAACCCGAATCCTTCGATTCGTGGCGGAGGCGCCGGCTCAGGCGCCGCGACCCCGCTGGACCCGCAGCAGCAGAGGATGGCCGCGAGCATCCGGCGGAACTTGGGCCTGTCCCAGAAGAAGTTCAACCCGTCCCGAGAAGACATGTACGAGAGGCTGGGGGTGGTCAGATGACCGTCGAAGTGGTCAGCCGCGAGCTCCCCCCGACCAAGACCAGCATCCCCGCCGCCCTGGCCGAGTACCTCACGGATGAGGGCAAGAGATGGTCCTGGCAGTACAAGCCGGAAGAGAACCTGTCCCTCATCCAGACGGACGGCGTGACCCCGCTCACCATCGACGACCTGAAAAAGGCCAAGGCCCCGGAGAACGTCCTCGAGGCGTGTGGGCGTGGCAGCTTGAACGACATTCGTCTCTCCCTCGAGTCGGGAGATACCGGGCGCTTCGTCGCCGGCGACTGCGTTCTGTGCATCCAGCCGATCGAGGTCTTCGAGAAACAGCAAGCAGAGATCGACGAGCGTCGACGTCAACGTGAAGACGGCGCCGCGTTCGTGAACGACCTGGAGCACCAGCTCCAGGATTTGTACCGCGAAGCAGGCCACACGGTACGTGGCCCGATGATCGCGGAAGGCGGCAGGATGGCGAAAGCCAGTAGCGCCGTCAGCGTGAACAAGAACATCGTGGCTGCTGAGGAGGAGCCCGTACATCCCAACGTGACGTTGGGATAGAAGGAGGACGAGATGGCAACTACCCATCCCATTCGGCCTCTGAGAGTCCGGGTTCGAGGCAATCAGAACCTCTCTCTCATGGTCGAGAACAAGGCCGAGGGCGCGTCTCAGACGTTCGCCGCCGGCGCTCCGGTGAAAACGGTTGCCGGATTGATCGTGGAGGCGGCAGATCCCGTAGTGACCCTGTACGGCATCGCCGTCCGGCCGGGACAGAACCTCGCCTTGCCAACGGTCGAGGCAGAAGTGGTCCCGATCACCGCCGGAGTGTCCTTCTGGGCCAACTTCACCGCGGACCCGACCGGCACGACTGCCTTTGCCGCCGCCGACATGGACGCGATGGGTTCCGTCCGAGAAACCGTCGCTGGTGGCATCTGGTACGTGAAGGACGATGCCGGAGTGGCCGATGTCTGCGTGATGATGGGGAACAAGTCGGACTACACCCCTCCCAACGTGGCGCCTGCCGCCATCGCCGTAGGCGATCTGAACGTCCGCGCTGAGTTCGTCTTCCTCCCCTCCGTAGCCGAGTTGCAGAACTAAGGAGAACCTGATGCCTGGATTTGGCTCCAACGTAGCAAGAATGCAGGAGTTCTCTGCCCTCCTCGAGATCGGTCTGACGGAGGTCTACAAGGACGACCTGCCAACCCATAAGGTTCTCTACAAAGCGTGGCTGCGCGAGAGGACCGCCAAGGAATTCACCGAAGATTCCCTGGTCACCACTGGACTGGGACCGATGCCTGCGAAGGGCGTTGGCGCTCCGTTCATCACCGACAAGCCCTTCATCAGCAACCCGAAGGATTTCGTGATGCTCACCTACGGGCTGGGCTTCGTGGCCGAATACGAGCTCATTCGATGGGACAAGTATTCGGTGTTCACCGGGATCACCAAGAAGCTGGCGCGTAGCGGCACCGACCGGAAGAACATCATCGCTCACGCCATCCTGAACAACAGCTTCTCGACGGCGGATCCGGTCTACACGACCTACGCCAACGAGGCGCTGTGCGCCAACAGCCACACGCTCCTGCGTGGTGGCACCGGCAAGAACGCTCCGAGCTCGCCAGTCGGCCTGAGCTACCTGGGGATCCAGGAAGCCATCACCGACTACGACCTCCTCGTGAACGAGGACGGCCTGTACGTGATGCTCGATGCGTCTCTGCTGATCTGCCATCCGCAGAAGAAGTGGATCGCTCGCACGTTGCTCGAGTCGGACTACCGGCCGGACAACGCCAACATGAACAAAAACACCATCAAGAGCGAGGTGACCAGCTACCACTGCTCGCCGTACCTCACCTCCGCGACCGCGTGGTGGTTGGTGGCCGACAAGAGTCACCTGAAGATGACGTTCGACATCGGTGACGACCTCCACTTCCGGCGAGATTTCGATTTCGCCACCTGGAACAACGTCTTCTCGATGTACGGCTCCTGGCGTGTCAACGTCCTTCACTGGCATGGACTCTGGGGAACCCCAGGCGTCTGAGAAAGGAGTCTGAAAATGGGCGTTTCCATTCCCGTAGACGACCCTTTTCGGTCGCCTACCAGCATCATCACCAGGGTCCGAACCTCCATCTTGGTGGGAGCAGCCGCCGGCGACGTCGCGCTTGCTGCCATCGACGACGGGGACCGGATCCTGTCCGTGACCCACTTCGCCTTCACCTTGGCGGAGGGACTCCCGAACACGGTCACGACTGCCGCGGCAGACCTGACCAGCGAGTTCACCATCAAGGACGGAGGCGGGTCCATCAACAACACCGGAGGAACCTCGAGCGCGCTCGGGTGGCTGATCGTCACCTGGGAAGACCACGACTACGGTGACGTGACCGAGGTGCCATGGAACACCGTGACTGACTAACCGGATCCACTTCAAGGAGGCGCTAGATGAGCGTCGTACATCAAGCATTCCAGTGGAACTGGACGCAGACCGTCACCCTGTCCGATACCGCAGAGAACGCTCGCGGTGCCGTCGGCTTCCATACGGGAGCTGGCGGCGCCGTAGCCGTTACCTACCATCGAGACGGAGACGAAGTGGACGACATCCTGACCGTCGCCGCGGGTGCGTTCGTGATCACCGGGCCACTGGTTCGGATCAAGACCACCGGCACGGTGCCGATAGACGTCCGACTTCTGATGCCCTGAGCCATGAAGACCCCTTGCCTGAGCGATAGCGAATTCACCAAGGTCCAAACCCAACTGTCTGAGATCCTGGTGGTGATGTCTCTCCAGCGGGTGAGGACCAGAAAGGCAGCGGAGAGGATTTACTGGGCCGAGTGGAGGGGCCTGGGTCGTCCTAGCATCCTGGCGGCAGGTAGCCGGCGCATGGACGACTTCGACCACCCGCGCGTTGCCAGGTGCGATGCCACCTCCCATGCCACCACCCATAAGGAGATCAACCGATGAGCTTCGGTAACGTAGCAGAATCGAATGTCCTGAAGCTAATTTTCAACAGCACCGCCTGGGCCAACATCGCGGAGAACGACACCACCGCTCCGGAGACGGACCTCGGCGTCGCCCTCCACACTGCCGACCCCGGCGAGGCCGGCACGCAGCTCACCAACGAGGCCGTGTATACGTCCTACTCCAGAGAGGATCGGACACGCGCCGGCACGAGCGCCTGGACCGTTTCTGGCACGGCCCCGACACAGGTGGTCCCAGCCGCGAATATCGACTTCACCGAGGCGACTGGAGGCTCGGAGACGGAGACGTTCTTCTCGATCGGTGAGGCCGCGAACGACAACCTGATCCTGTCGGGGGCAATCGCGCCGACCATCGTAGTCTCGACCGGAGTCACTCCCAGGCTGACGACCGCTACCCTGATCACCCTGGAGTAGGTCGGGAGGGCCGATGGGCACTCCCAACATCCAATCTGGCGTTGGACTGGCGGTGTTCTCGCTCGGGGGCGCTGTCGGCCCGAAGGGCCGGGCGAGGGTGCGTCGTCTCGAGGCGGTGGTGCATCAGGCGATCGCTGACGGCATCGACGTCAACGACTCAGAGACGATAGACGCGCTGCTGCGGAAGGCGATGGAGCAGGAAAAATGAACGTCGTCACGGTGGGTGGCCCGGTGGACGCTGACGTTCCGGGGGAGATCGTCTGATGGCGAACTTCTATCTTTGGCACGGGGGATCAAACACCAGCCCCTACGACACCAAGGCCAAGGCCGCGACGACCCTGGCGACTGCCTGGGCGTTCTGGACGAGCGGTGACGTCTGCCTCATGCACCACACGCACTCCGAGACTCAGGCTTCAGAACTGCTGCTCGCTGCTGACGTGATGATCGACTCCGACCCGTTCGTGATGTACAGCGTGGACGCCGACGCCGCCGACGTCTACACCCCGAGAACGGCAGCCCCGAATATCGCCGTCACCGGGGCCGGAATCGACATCGACATCAACGACGCGATGCACGCCTACGGTGTGTTTTTCCAGATGGAAGACGGCGCGTTCGATCTGAATATTACCTTCCCGTCGTTTTACTTCGAGGACTGCATCATCAAGTGGACAACGAACACCGCCACTCGCAGCCTCTTGCTCCCCTACGGAGGCGTCTTCAAGAATTGTACGATCAATAACGCCTCTGCCAGCAACGGGTTCAACCTGTCGATGTCTCCCCATCCGTCTGTTTTCATGGGCTGTACGATAACTGGTCGAGGCATGGTGGGGTCACTGTGTACCACGATGACCGCGGGCATGGGGTTCGCCGGGAGAACCCTGTTTCACGGATGCGACCTGAGCGGCCTGACGACGTTTTCCAACCTGAACTCCAGCAACTCCAACGTCGAGTTCGTGAATTGCAAGATTCCCCTCGGGATCGACATACAAGGACCCGCTGCCGGGTTCGAGTACATGGTTGCAAAGTACGCCACGGCCCGAGACGGTGCCAGCACCGCGAGAAACTACCTCATGGAACACCGATTCCAAGGGGGCTTTGTCTCTCAGGACACCGCCGTATTCCGTGACGACGGCTGGCTGGCAGACGACGCCTCGACTCGCCTCTCTCATAACATGGTGGCAATAGCCAACATGAAGGGGCCGCACACTCCGATCTTCACTCCGGATATGGCTGCCAAGGTCGACGTGACGGGGAGCAGAACATTCACCGTCTTTGGCGTCGAGAACTTCACCGTGGCGCTCACGAAGGACGAGGCGTGGATGGAGCTCATGTACCTCGCGACGGCCAATAGCGTCCTAGCCACCCTGGACACGACTCGGGCGATCTTCTCGACAGCGGCACTAAATTCCCATGTGAAGGCATGGACCGGCACGTTCACCAGGAAAGTGAAATTCGTCACGACGGTCACGGTCAACAAGGCCGGGATCTACATGATCCGCGTGTATCTGGGCAAGTTCGAGAGCGGCAAGACCCTATGGATTGATCCGCTGGTACAGGTGACCTGATGGGCAATTCCTTCGTTGCCACCGGCACGCCTGGCTCCCGCACCACGGGAACCGAGCATACGCTGACCGTCCCTGCCCACGCCGTAGGCGATCTGCTGGTCATCTGGACCGGCTCAGACGGCGGCGCTGAGACGATTACCGTCAGCGGTACGGAGACATGGACGCACGAGACGGCGATTGACGAGGGTACTGTCACCGGGCGCCTGGCATGGGCCATCGCCACCGGCACCGGGAGCTTCACGGCCACGGTGACTGGCGGCTCGAGCGAGAGTGCATGGTCAACGGTCGCAGTGTTTCGCGGCACGGACGACACGACGCCAATCGGAGTCTCGAATACCGCCACCGGCACCGCCGATCAGCCCACCGTCACCCAGGCCACCGGCACCGCCTCTAGCGCATGGGCCATCGTCGTCATGGCGATGGACAGAAACTCCGTCCTGACCGACACCGGATACCCGACCAACACCACCGGAGTTCACAGCGGCAGAAGCGGCAGTGGCGCGAACGACGCCGGCGGCGCTCTGGCCTACGACACGACCAGCACGGATAGCGAGGTCTACACCTGGGGGGTGCAGGACCGCTCAGATGGGTACGTCGCTGCGGTCTACGAGATCCTCGCTGCGCCGAACATCCAATCTGGCGCGGGAACCTCCACCTGTACCGCCGCAGCCACCGGCACTGGCCGATCCACGGCCAGCGGCGCTGGCACGGCGGTTCTCGTCCTGGCAACGTCAGGCGTCGGAGAGGCGCCCGTGGCGGTTTCTGGGGACGGCTCTTCCACTCTCGTCCTGGCAGCGTCAGGCGTTGGAGGGGCGACGGTTTCTGGAGACGGCTCTTCCACTCTCGTCCTGGCAACGTCAGGCGTTGGGGTGGCACGATCGGTCCAGTCAGGGGCCGGAACGGCCACCGCCACGCTCGCCGCCTCTGGAGTCGGAGAGGTGGTGTCGCCGTTCACGTTCCGGCACATCCACATTCCTGGGGTCGGCTACTACCAGGAATCAGATGGACTTCTGAACGTCGCCATCCCGCGAGGCGGCGTCTACTATCAAGAGACGTTCGTCCCTCCTGTCGAAGGCGAGGGCGCAGGCACCGTCACTCTCATCTCTACCGCTTCGGCCGTCGGCGCGCCTATCTTCTCGGCCGCTGGCACGATAGCTGCTGCCGCCGTTGCCTCTGGTATTGGCAGCTCCATCGCGGCCGGCGCTGGCTCCTGCGTGATCACCTCTGCAGCCTCGGGATCCGGCGCCAAGGTTCTGGGGGCCGATGGCGCTTCGGTCCTGGTGTCAGCGGCCACAGCCGTTGGTGCGCCCCGCGTTGCTGGTGTCGGCTCGATTACTGCCACATCGGCTGCCACCGCAGTCGGCGCTCCACGCGCTGCTGGAGCCGGATCAGCCGCCCTGGTCCTGGTCGCTGCTGCGGTCGGGGATGTAGCCGGTAACATTCAGGCAGGGGCCGGTTCAGCCACCTTGGTTCTGGCCGCTACCGCCGACAGTGAAGAGATACATGGAGGGGCCGGTGCATCCGCGCTCGTCAGCGAAGCCACCGCGGTCGGTGCTCCTCGTGCGGCCGGTGCCGGTGCGTCCACTCTAGTCCTGGTCGCTTCTGGTGTCGGTTCGACGGGGCTGAACATCCAAGCGGGGGCCGGTTCCTCAGCCAGTGTCGCCGCTGTCTCGGGCGTCGGAGCTCCCCGTGCTGCCGGTGCTGGATCCGTAGCTGCAGTCTCGGCAGTCTCGGCAGTAGGAGCTCCTCGAGCTGCCGGTGCTGGATCCGCCGCCACTACGCTCGCTGCAGCAGGCGTAGGAGCTCCTCGAGCCTCTGCGGCGGGCTCCTCGGCTCTCGTTTCTGCCGTCTCCGGGGTGGGAAAATCAACCGCTGCCGGAGCGGGCAGCTCGTCCCTCGTGGCTGCGGTGACCGGAATAGGCGCCCCCATCGCCGCTGGCGTCGGGTCGGTCACTCTCGTTCTGACAGTGACAGGAGACGGGGCCTCCGGGGAGATCGCCTTGACGCTCTCTGGTACGGTCATCATCGTACAGGCGCTCGACGCGGAAGCCACCGTCGTAGAGGAACTCAGTGAAAGCGCGCAGATCGTGGAACAGCTCAGCGCCGACGTGAGACTCGCCGCATAGGAGACAGAAATGGCTACCAGTCTCGGAAAAATCCCAGAAGGAACGGTCGGCGCGTGGATCCAGGTCATTTTCAAGAACCAGGCAGGGGCGATCGTCAACATCTCCTCCGCGACCACCAAGACGATTCGCTTCTTGCCGCCGGCCAACGCAGACGACGTGGCGACCGAGGACGTGCATGGGACCATCACCGACAAGGCCGGATCTTTCACTACCGATGGCACCGACGGGAAGCTGCGCTGGCTCACCACTACCGGCTTCCTCACTCCTCGAGGGACGTGGAAGGTCATGGGCCTGGTGATCATCGGCGCCGACACGTTCCCGTCCTACATCATTGAAATGGACGTCCTGGAGGTGATCGCCGCACCGTGATCAGTGGCTACCCACCCTCGCACCGCAGAGTCGATGAGCCGCAGGTTGAAATCTGCGAGCTCTGCGGCAACTTCTGTCCGGCCTCTCACCTTCTACAGTCGGAGGTGGAGGGCCTGCGAGGGAGACGTGTCTGCGACCTGACTCCTGGGTGCCAGAGGTTCCGCAGCGCCATCGCTTACCTGGACCGCCGCCGGAATAACGCTCGAGCTCGCTCCGGGTACGGTGATTCGAGGATCTTCCAGCCTGGGGCTGGAGATGAGTGGGGCGTCTCTCCGCCTCTCGTGATGAGCGTCCTGGACGGCACGGACGTCGTTGCCTACTACGACATCATCCTCCAGGGCTCTGCCTTCGTGGACACCGCCGACGGAAACAAAGTCACCAAGCTCGTCGACTTCGGCCCCAACGGCTACCACCAAACCATCTCCGCAGGCTTCGAGCCTGTCTACGTGGCGAACGCTGGCGACGGCCTGCCTGCGTGGTTCTGGGATGGTTCCGACACTACTGAAGGGGTCGAGGTGTCCCCTGTCGTGGCGCTACCTGGGATGAAGTGGGCCTGCGCCAAGTACACGCTGGCCGATGTCGAAAGCTACATCGAAGGCGGGACAACCTCTTCTGACAGATGGTGGATCGGTCGAGATTCTTCTAACCGGCTGATCGTCGAAAACGGAGGACTGGGCGACAGGGTGACGGCTGACGTGATCACTCTGAATGAATTCTTCTGGGCCAAGGGGATCTACTCCGATGACCCTCTCCAGCTTTCGGAGGCGTTCCTGAATGGCGTTTCCGGAGGGACTCCCATGCTTTTTTCTAAGGGGCTATCTGGAATCAAAACCAGCGTGACGACACGCGGCTCAGAGATGGAGGGGTACATCCGTGCCACGCTGACCACCAACAACCTGCTGACCGCCGAGAAGACCACCCAGATTGACGCCATCTTCGCAGCCTACAAGGCGGGGAGTATCCTGACATGAGCCGACGAACCTGGAGCGAAATCAAGAACGAGCACGTATCGAGAGTGGCGATGAACGGTGCGAAAGGCTACAGCGACAGGGCCTACCAGTTCCTCTCCGCCGCCTACTTCGACCTCGCCGCCCTGTTCCACCACCCGGAGCTCGACGCGAACGTGGGGATCGACGTGGCTGTCGGGAATGCGTTCGCTGCCCTGCCGGCCGACGTCAACGTAGTCTTCTCCTGCAACCTCCTGGACAATGCGACCATACCCCTGACGGAAATCGTCCCGTCTGAGTTCCGGAGCGTCCTCGAGTTCCAGGAGGCGCACTCTCTCATGCAGGACTTCTCCACCGCGCCCGCGGAGCCGAAGCACTGGTCACGCTACGGCGACCAGATCATCTTCAAGGCCCAGACCGACATCGACTACACCGTGCATCTCTTCTACTACAAGACCCCGGCGGAACCAGACTTCAAGGCCAGCAACTCTGAGATGGCGGAAATCTGGGACGAGCGCATCCTCGAGCTCTCCGTCCTGCGGGCCAAGACGGCCCTGTGGCGCCCGGACCTGGGCCAAGCCGACTCCGAGGTGGAGATGCTGACGTTCTACCAGTTCTCAGGGTATCCACTGCTCCGCGATCACCCACTGTTCCCGCGTCCGGAACGTCGCACCATCGACTCGCCCCATGGAGGACCGATCACATGATCTGGGAAGAAATCGTCGACCTCTACGTGAGAGGCTGCGGCAACTCCGAATTCTCGAAGCGCGAGAAGTGGCTGCATCTGAACCACGCCCTGCAGAAGCTCACCGTTCGCTTCGACGATCCCTACGCGAAAGTGGTGAACGTCTCCGTCTCCACGGTGGCCAATCAAGACTGGATCAACCTCGCCACTGTGGCCGCGGCGGAGGAGGGGACTGGCTTCATCCGGTCGGTCGAAAACGTCAGCGACGTAGCGAGGGGCCGGAAGCTCGACAAGGAGCCGGGAGGATTCAAGGGAAGGAAGCGGTACTACGAGGCCGGCTTCGAGCGTCCGCCCTTGGGATCTCTGTCCCACTGGGAGAGGGAGGGCGACAAGCTCTACCTGAGAGACACTCCGGATGCCTCCATCGTTCTGTCCATCGACTACAAGAAGCTGCCGGACGTTCTTTCGGGCGCGACTATCCTGACCACGGTGCCGGAAATTTCTCCCGACTACCACATGGCGATCGTTCACTTCGCTATCGCCAACTACTTGCAGCTCCACCCGCCGATGAACATTCAGACCGGAGGACCGGACCTCTCCGGGTCCAGATCAGCGGCCCAGGCGGCGGAGGAGATCATTCAACTGCATCGCACGGTGAACATGGAGGAGAACAGGGACCAGCGCCACTACACGCGACAGCGCGGGTACAGCTTCAACGTCTCCGGTAGGTAATCATGTCCGAACCTCTACAGCAGCAGCAACGCGCCGACCTCTCCGGGCAGGAGAAGAAGGTGTTCCGGAAGTGGTTCCCCAACCTCGCTCGGGGGTACTCCAACAACACGCCCCGGCGCTCCATGACGGCGGAATCCTCCGGTCCTCTGTACCGCGAGATGCAGAATTTCCGGATCCACGACGGGGTGCTCCGGAGGCGTAGCGCCCTGCGGATCATCACTCAGAAGGCCGGCGAGGACCTCCTGGTGATCGACCATAACGGGAACAACGACGCCACGCCTTTCAACGGCCAGATGCCGCTGATCATCAAGGACACGGTGAGGTCTGTAGTCGTCCTGACCGACCGGGAAATCTGGATCTACAACAAGGTGCAGAGCAGCAACTCGCCGTCGCCGGCGCGCTGGATCAACATGACCCCGATCTACGACACCGGCACGGTGACCGTGACGAACGGCAGCGCCGTAGTCACCGGAAGTGGAACGGTCAACTGGGAAAACGCCACCAACCCCCTACTGCATCGCGTCAAGCCTGGACACATCTTCAACGTCGACTCCGATCCGCAGGACCCGCCGATGGTCGTCAAAACCCTCGACTCCGACACCCAGCTCACCCTTGAAGTGGTGTGGCCGGGATCGTCCGGGGGCGGTGAAGCCTACGAGGTCCGCAGGACCATGCAGCCTGGGTCCGGGATGAGGTTCAAGAACGTCTTCGTCGAGGAACATAACGGCGAAATCTTCATCGGTGGGCAGAACATTATTTCCAACGCTCAGGGTGTCGTGAAAATCGTCGACTACGAGGATACAGGCGTCGTCAAGGCCGACCTGATCTATCTCTGCCAATCAGAAAACGTGATCCCCGGAGGCATACAAACGCCACAGGGAACCGGCATGGATCAGATATTCGGCATGAAGATCCTCGACGACGGGCGTGTGGTCCTGGCCATCCATCAGCGCGACTCCACGGCCGGCGGTCGCTTCACGAACCGGATCGTGTTCTCGAGCCACACGGACCAGACGGTATGGAACTCAGCGCCGGGCGGGTTTCTGGATATGGTGTCGATCCCCGGCGAACTCTCCGCCATGGGTAGGTGGGGGTCGTCGATCACCCTGCACACCGAACGGAAGATTGCCTACGGTCACTTGACGGGCGTCGACAATGCCCCCTTGGAGCTCGAGGCGGCCACCTCGACCCACATCGGATGCGGAGCGCCGAAGACCTTGAAGACCGTCCCCGGTGGAGAGATGTTCGTCGCTCGGGACTATCAGGTGTACTTCTTCGACGGTACACGCTGCCTGCCGGTCGGCCACGACATCAAAGCGGAGCTACAGACGATCTCCCAGGATGACCTCAGAGCCTTGTTCTCTCGACTCGACTCCCACCGGAATGAGTATTCCATCTTCGCCCCGCGGAACATCAATGCTTCGGACACGGATCGACATACGCTGCGCTGGACTCTGGATCTGGAGTCAGGGCAGTGGACGCGAGACGTGTTCTCCGGTCTGATCACCGCAGCCTCAGACGGGATGTTCACCGATCTACATGGCGGGTTCTCCTCGGCACGAGAGGGCCATGGCGAGTGCTTCGTCGGACGTCCCAGCTTCGACCCGGACATCTCCGGCTCTCAGGCACAGAAGGAGATGGTCTACCGCCTGGTCGAGGCCAATGCGTTCGACGAATACGTGCCGATGAGCGGAGACGACGCTACCGCCCGAGACACCTACCTCCGCTTGGACGAGCAGGACTTCGACTACCCAGGGATCTCCAAGGTGCTGACCAGGGTCCAGGTCTGGGTAGAGATCGAGCCTGACTCCGCCGCCATAGACGAGGATCTGACGGTACAACTCTCGATCGACCACGGACACCACTGGCAGAGGTCGATCACTAAGGCCGTCACCCTGTCCGAAGCCGACCCAACGGCCATCGTGGATTTCATCTTCGCCGGTGAAAGACCCCTGTCGGCGGAGACGTTTGCCATCTGGCTCCAGGGTCCAGGGGCGCAGAAGATGTCCTTCCGAATCCTACACATGATGGTTCACGGGCAGCTCCTACACCCGGTAGAAGCCGCTGAGATGGTGGCGACATGATCAAGCTCGGGATCACTGGCGCGATTGGTTTCGTGGACGGCTGGGAGAATCTACAATCGGCGCTCTATCGTGTGAGGAACTGGGGCCGGAACGTCGAGAAGGAGCTTGGATCTCGAGGGGATCTCCAGAGGCCCACGATATACAACACCATCGGTAGCGTCGACACCTGGGAGGATCTCCGATCGACGCTCTACCGCCTGGAGAGGTGGTGTCGGAGGATAGAGGTGAGACTCGAGGAGTCGATCGGCGGGAGCTTCCAGTTCACGCCGAGCATCACCGGCACCATCGGCCGCGTCGATTCATGGGAAAACGTCCGGTCCACGCTATTCCGTCTGCGGTCCTGGGGACGGAGAATCGAGAGGAACCTATGACCCCGTGGGAGTACATCATCGACCGCCTGCCCGAGGTACTGAAGTACACGGACGGGCAGCGAATCGAGGAGTTCGAGGAGAGGGTATACCGAGGCGAGATCCATCCGGAGCTCCTGGTCGTGGATGGCCAGCGGGTCGGCTTCTTCGCCTACAAGATCATCAACAACGGCAAGGATCTGTACGTCTCGTCGCTCTACCTGGAGCCGGGAGCTCCTCGAGAGGCCCTGCCGGACGCGATTGGAATTATCATCGAACGCATGAGACAGTTCGGGGCGACGAGGGTGAGCCTGAAGAGCCCTCGAGTCGGTTGGCTGAGGAGGCTGGCCAAGTACAAGCCGAACATCGAGTTCCTCACGCTGAGGTTCTACGAAGAAAGGCAAGACGGCCATGGCTGACATCCTATTCGGCAAGCAACCGACTACTGAAACCTTCCAACAGGACCCGATCAACCCGGCCGGGTTCGATTTCGCGGAGATTTTCTGGAACCAGATCGTCCCGATGCTGCTGCAGCAGCAGCTCCCGACTTTTCCAGGACAGGTCAACCCTGGCCTGTCGCCTTTCATGCAGTCGACCATGAACCTGGGGGCCGCGCAGCACGGACAGTCGATCGCACCGTACATGCAGGCTTTCAACGGCACCATGGGGGCCTCCGCCGGAGCCCTGCCCCAAGTGGGCAAGCCTCCAGGCAACCCGAACGCCGGAGGCTGGAACCCGTGGGCCTACAGCAATATCAAGACCGCTGGAGGAGGATGACCCATGTCAGACTTCAGGTTCGGCCAAGGAACAGGTGGTGGCGGGTTCGGGAACCCCATAATGAACCCGCCTGCCGGGACCGGAGGACCCTTCACTGGGCTCGGCGGCGGTGGGTCACCACCCTCACCGACGCCGACGACCGGCGGAGGTGGGTCACCGCCGGCGCCGGTGGCTGGTGGCCTCTCAGATCCCATCATCAACCCGCCTCCGGGAACCACGCCTCCCATCCAACCGGTAACCCCGGCTGGCGGTGGCGGAGGAGACGGAAGCGGAGGCAACACCTCCGGAGCGTGGTGGCTGGCCAACGACCCGATTCTCCAGCAGCTCGGTGACGCTCGCGGAATCAAGTATCACCGTCGACGTCGAGCTCTCGCAGAAATCTTCGGCACGATGAGCCAGCGGAACCAGTACAACGCCGGGCGAGCGGAGGGGGACAAGACACCGTACTGGCTGGCCAACGACCCGATTCTGAGCCAGTTGAACCCAGGCGGGTTCCGTTGGAACCGGAGACGCCGGACCCTGGCCAACGAGTACAACCCACCCGGCAACCCACCTAGCGTGCCTCCTGGCACCGGCGGAGACGGCTCCGATTTCAAGAAGCCAGGGGGAGGTAGCTAGATGTCCGTGATGAACCAAGGTCTTGGCGAAGGCGGCGGTGGGGAGAACTTCGGCACCGGGTTCTTCGGTGGCGGCGATGGCAGCGGCGGTGGTGGCGGCTTCGGCGGTGGCAGTAACGAGCTGATCAACCTCATCACCAGTCCTCAGCCGGTGAATACCGGCAGCGGTTTCTCCCAGGGCTATCTCTCGGGGCAGCAGGACGGTGGCGGATGGTGGAGCAACTGGGGCAAGGATGCAGCAGGCGCGGCCTTTCCCGGAGGGGCTGCCATCTGGAATCTCCTGAAGGCTGGGAGCAGGGGGCTGGGAAACCTCCCCAGTGACCCGGCCTTCTTCGGAACCGGCGGAGGTGGAGGTAGCGGCTTTCCCCAAGAGAATTTCGGCATGTTCGGCCCAGGTGGGCCAAGCGGAGCTCCTTTCAACCCGGCCCTAGACGGTGGCGGAGGCGGCGGCGCCGCCGGGTTCGGCATCGACGAGGGTGGAGAGGGGAAGTTCGGAGGCGGCGACGGGCTGCCTCCGGAGGCTCCGGCCCTGGACTTCGGCGGCGACGGCTTCAATCCATGGCCCTTCGGTGACCCGCAGGAGCTCTACAACGGCTTCTTCGACGAGGCCATGACCGGATTCCAGCAGCAGCTCGCGGATCCGCACGAGCTATGGCGTCAGATGATCCCGGAGATGGAGAGGACCAGGGACCGGAACATCTCGCAGGCCATCTCCCAGTCTGGACTGGTGGGGCAGCGGTACTCCTCCTCCGTGCAGCATACGGTGGGCGAGATCGGGATGCAGACCGCCCTAGCCGAGGACGCCTTGCTGGCCTCACTCATCGCGGAGCGTGACAACAAGATGTTCCAGTACGAGATCCAGGCGCAGCAGATCGCCACTCAGCGGCTCGATCAGATGTTCCAGATGGCGAAGTTCGAGCAGCAGAGACAGGACTCCTTCTTCAACCTCGCGTACCAGGACTGGCAGCAGAGATCACTCGGCTGGCTGGGCCTGCTACTGCCGGGGATCTTCGGGATCGGTTCGCCACAGGGACAGGGCACATTCCAGGAAGGAACCGGCGCCACCCCTGGACTGATCGACCTATTCGGGAGCGACAAGTAGATGCCTACATCCCTGGGAACGCAGCCCACCGACCCGAACTACCGCGTCAAGCAGGTCCAAGGCGTAGCCGACTCCGCCTTCAGCCTGATCACGCGCATGAGTGCGAAGAAGGACCAAGAGGCCGACGCAGCTCGAGAGGACGCCGAGACGATGATGGGGATGATAGCCGCCGGCACCATCCCGGCCGACTCCGCCGCTGTCCAGCAGACGCTCGCGGCACTCAGGAAGCACGACCCGCAGAGGGCGGCGCTCTACTCGAACGCCGTCGACGCCTACCAGGGGAAGCAGAGAAAAAAGAGTGAACTCGACAACACGCTTGGTCCCGTTCTCGCAGGGGACGAGGAATTCGGGGACCTCACCGCCATGGAGCGTTACCAGATCAGGCAAAGGGATGCCGAGGGGAATAATGTCCTGGCCGAAATGGGAATGTTCCCGGATGCCACCAAGGCCACAGCGTCGCACCAGACATGGGAACAGGTGAAAAACCTGCCGGACGACGATCCGGCAAAGATGGCGTGGATGTCAGCCAACGGCCTGCGGCTTAGTGAGGATGCCAAGTCGATGGAGAGTCGCTCCCAAACGGCAGCAGAAACAGCCCAGGGCCAGATCGACCTCGGCAACAGAAGGGCGGCTCTGGGCGAGGCAGAACTGGAGGAGAAGACCGCCGGGCGCCTTGCCAAGGGTGAGGGCGGCGGCGACCGAGAAATCCTCAATCCGCCAGAGGATGTCTGGTCGGCCTTCGATGACGTGGCGGAGCGTATGCCGTCGGCGGAAGTGGCCGGCTACCGTGACAAGACGATGGAGGTCTACACCCGGTTCTTCGACTACTACATCAGACAGAAGAACTCGGAGAAAGCCGCCAAGAGAAAGGCGAGCGAGGCGGTCCAGGAGATCCTGAGAGAGAAGTACGCGAGCTACCAGACAACAGGGAGATGATGGGTGACAGAACCAATCACCGCCGGTGGTGTCCCGGAGGAATCTCCTGAAGAGTGGGCGCGGTCGTACCTGGGCCTGGACTCGCAGCCTCCGGTCGACGATGATCTCGACTCCATCAACGCCTGGGCGAATTCGTACATGCTGGGCGAGGAGGATGAGGAAGAAGAAGAGGGCGAACTCGACCAAATCAACGCTTGGGCGAACTCGTACATGGGCGTCGAGGCACCGGGAGCCGAGCCTGACCTCCAGAAACCCATAGAAGAACCCGGCGGTCTGCTGGCCAGCATCGGAGAAGCGATCGGCGGCGTCATCGAAGGCGTCAAGGGGATGCTCGAGGACCCAGCTATGGCCGGGTCCACATCTCGAGGAGCTCTGGGTATCCCGGCGCCGCTGGAAGAGCCGGTACAGAGGGCCGAGCCTGGACCTCCGCAGGAAGGGATCGAGGGCTTACCAGGAGACGAGCCCGGCCTGGGCGACACCGCCATAGAGAGGGCCGCGAAAGCCTCGTTCACGATCCCGACCGTCGGGCGCGGAGCGGCCGGTGTTGGAGCTCCGCCACAGCTCCCCAGTCTCCCCGAGGCCGAGGCCGCGGAGCCGGAGGAGAAGGGCGAAGCCTTCAAGTACCCGGAGCGTGCCGGACGCGCGGCGATCGGCGCCGCCTCCCAGATCCAGACCTACTACGGCGGCAGCATCTTGGCCGTGGGCGACCTCCTCGAGCGCATCCCGTCCTTCGGCCCGGAGAGGGTGAACGAACCGCTGTCCAACTTCGTCATCGAACCACTCCTGAAAGTAGCCCGAGCCGCAGGCGAGCAGCTCCAGTTCGTTGGCGAGCAGATGATAGGCGAGGGGTCGAAGGGATCTTTCGAGGAGACGGCCATGTACGGCCCGAGGAAGGAGTTCTTTGCCGACCTGAAAAAGGATCCGATTGCCACCCTGGCCATGTACTCGGCGGAGCAGATCCCGACGATGATGATGATTATAGGCACCACGTACATGAGTGGCGGGGTGTCTGCGGCGACTGGCGGCACTGGGATAGTTACCGCCTACTGGCCGGCGTTCGCCATCGAGTTCGGCGCCGGCTACAAGGAGGGACTCGACGAGTTCGGAGGCGACAAGGACAGAGCCCTGATGAACGCCACGCTCCGCGGCCTGACGAACGCATGGTGGGAAGCGAAGGGCATCGACCGCATCGCCAGCGAGTTGTTCGAGGCCATGCCGAAGGGCGAGCTCCTCTCCTACTTCACTCGAGTTCTCGGCGCGGCCTTTGTCGAAGGCGGCACCGAGGGCATCCAGAGCTTGAACGAAGCCCTGGAAATGTCGATCGTCGCCATCTCCACCGGAAAGATGACCGCGCAGGAGGCAATCGACGCCCTTGGCGACCCGGAGATGTGGAAGCGCATCACCAAGCAGGGGCTCATGGAGACGATCATCGGCGCCGCCGCCGGCACCTCCATGGTCGGCGTGACCGCCGCACCAGGGGAGATCAGCGAGGGGATGATCCGACCTCGAGAGGTGCGCCATAAGATCGAGAAGCTCGATGAAATGCTGACGAAAATGGACACCGCGTTCGCTGAAACGAAGGGCGACATAGCCGAAGACGACGCCCTGGTGATCTCCTACAAGATCATGCTCGACCAGCGTGACGCCCTGTTCAACTCCCTGAGCGAGAAGCAGCGGAAACGCATGAACCTCGAGCTCTACGGTCCACCTGAAGCGATCACGATACCGAACACCGATACCCCGGTGACCCCGATCGAACCGACGCCGGTTGGCGAGGAAGAGGGGCCGGCACCAGAGCCCACACCTCCGCCCGAGGAACCCTCGCCACCGGCTGAACCTGTACCGGAGCCCACCCCCGAACCCGTACCTCCGCCCGTGGAAGAGCCGACGCCGGAGCCGGAGACTGTCGTCGAAGAAGCTCCCGAGCCCACCCCGGAACCCGTCGGTCTTGCCGGCGTGATACCAGGGGCGGCGCCAATCGAGGGAGCGGGCGAACAGTCCTACGGGGAGCTGGAGGTGTCGCCCGAGGAGATAGAGAAACTCCGGGAGATGCGCGGCGCCGGCCCCATGGAAATTTCCAAAGGGAGAGTGTCGTCCAGGGGGATAGTGAAGAAGTGGGGGAAGCTGTGGCTGAGAACGGGCGGGTTGACGGGTCCAGACATCAACCAACTCGATCTCGTGGAAATAGTTCCCGTCGATCAGTGGCAGGGGAGCACGCGCACCTACGGTATGCCCACAGAGGAGGGCAAGTCGTTCTACACAGGGCAGCTAGTCAAGGCCGCCAAGAAGGAGTACGTTCTAACTGGCAACAGGGTGAAACTGTTCGCTCCGAAGGCCGAAGAGGCGCCGGAGCCCACCCCATCACCAGTAGAGGAACCGGCCCCGGAGCCCACCCCCGAACCAGAGCCCACCCCGGAACCCGTCGAGCTCCTCCCCGTCGGCACTCGAGTCGTGTCTCCCACCGGGGAGCCGGGGCGTATCGTCAGGTGGGACGACGAGGTGGCCAAGGTGGAGCTCGAGGGCGAGGGCGGAGGACATCGCTTCTTCCCTACCAACAACCTGAAGCAGATCCCAGAGGAGCCCGAGGCCGAGGGTGAGGGACGTCCGGAGAAGGTGCCGACGGTGGCCGAGGACGCCACGAGCCACACCACCTCGACGCCAAGCACGAACGAGAAGATCGAAGTACGCGGCGCGTTCGTTCGCCTCCGGGACCTACTGTTCTCTCACGGGGTCGAGGGTGCAGGCTACAAACTGACACCGAACCCGGTGTTCCCCGGCGAGGACCAGCCCCGCACCAGCCGCGACAAGAAGGGATCCCAGGCCACGATCAAGAGGTACGTCGAAGAGAACAACCCCGACGTGCTGATGGACAACCCAATCCTCTCCACGGGGTCGCCAGTCATCGACCCGTCGGGCGTCACGCTGGCCGGCAACATTCGCCTCGCCGCACTCGACACCATGCTCAGTCGTCCCGACGAGTTCCCGGACCAGGTGCGGGCCTACAAGGAGAGGATGCAGAAGCAGGCCGACTCCATGGGCGTGGACATCGAAGTTGACGGCCAAGAGATCAGTGACCTGGTGTACGTCAGGATCGTCGACGAGGTGCCGTCGGATCGGAAAGCATTCATCGACGAGTTGAATGCATCCGCGACCGAGAAGAGGGGCGCAGCCGAGGTCGCCATGGACGACGCCCAGTACCTCACGCCTGCCCTGGTAGCTCTCATGCACCCGGACACGGCCGGCAACATCAACATGGCGAACAGCGGGGACTTCATTCGAGGCTTCCTCGAGAGCGCAGTTCCGTCGTCTGAGGTGGCCTCTCTACAGAACAAGGACGGGTCACTGAATGCCGAGGGGTACAAGCGGATCAACAATGCACTGCTGGCCGCGGCCTTCCCGAATGAGGCGATCCTCTCCAACGTCATCGAGAGTGACATCGACAACCTGAAGACCATCGGCGGAGCACTGGCAGCAGTGGCCCCGAAGGTCATCCAGGTCAAGGCGGCGATCGCAGAGGGAACGCTGTACGACAGAGACATCTCCGCCGCCATTGGCGAGGCCGTCGAGCGGCTGATCTTCGTCAAGGACACTGCCAGCCTGAACGTCGACAAGGACTCCGCCCAAATCGAACTCGTCTCCAGCCTCAGCCCCATCTCACGAGCCATCTTCAACCTCTTCGGCAGCGAGTCGAAGACGATGAAGAGATACGAGCTCGGCGGGAAGGGGAAGCGAAAGACGGTCAGCAAGAAGCTCCTCCTCCAGGTGCTCGAGAGGTACTACGCCCTGGCCAACGAGGCCGGCGACCCGAACCAGACCGGCCTGTTTGGCGCACCGGATCTCGAACCGCTGGTCGACATCTGGGACAACGCGATCAGGACCAGAGACGAAGAGGCGGAACTGTTCGGCGGTGAAAACGTCCTGGCCGACATTCCGGCCCCCCGGCGGCGCCTCGCGCGCGCACGGAACCGCCCCGAGGTCGTATCAGATACCGCCGCTGAGAGCGTATGGCAGGTTCCGCATCGTGGAGCTCACACCGATGAGGTCACTCGCCTCTTCCTCGAGATGAGGAATGAGACGGATCCGGAGCGTGGCACTCCCGACGAGCTCCCGCGTCGACGCCGGTTCATGGCCGCTGCGAACAACGCCGCCAACGCCAACGACGAGGCCGCTCTGGAACAGACATACCGGGCCTGGAGACGGGGGGATGCAACACCTCCTCTGTCCGTGGAATCCGCTGCGGCAGTTGCTCCCTCCGTCTCCTCGTCTTCGGAAGGAGAGATCGAGGTCCCGCCCGAGGAGCCCCAGGTCCCCACCGGTGAAGAGGTCATCGAGAGGACTCGCGGCAGGAGTGAGCAGCCTCCGCACGAGAGGGTGGTCGACACTGAGCCGGTCAAGCTCGCGCTAAACCTCACGGAGCTGGTGGAGTTCATCAAGCTCCTCACTGGTAAGTACCCGAACGTCCGGAAGAAGCTGCTCGGCGGCAGGGCGCAGGGCCTCTTCCGCAGTTGGGAGGGGGTCGCCACCTCCGGACAGGTGGAGATCATCGCTGCGCTGTCCAGGTCGCCGGAAGAGGCGCTCGCCACCCTGTCGCATGAGCTCGGCCACGCAGCCGGCTTCGTCGACGGGGCCAGCCTGAAGCTGGGGAACATCCTGGGTCACGTAGCCAACGTTCTCGACTACACCAAGAGCATGATCGACGAGCTTCCGTCCGACCCGTCCCAGATACTCGACAAGGACGATCGTCGGCGCCTCTCCAACAAGGCCGGTCGGCTGGTTACCTCGAGGCACGGCAAGGGTGTCTCGAAGAAGGATCGAAACGCCTGGAAGGCGCAGTATTACTGGGAGCTGGTCGACGAGGAGATCACGCGACGTCAACTCCTCACCCGGGACACCATTCTTCGGGAGATGTGGGACCTGTCTCGAGACTGGCGCCCACTGGGCGGTGGCTCCATCGACCCGAACTACATGAAGTACCGCATGAAGGCGGCGGAAATATACGCCGACTTCGTGAGCGCCCTGCTGCTCGACCCGGCCAAGGTGAAGGCGATCGCCCCCACCGCACACTCGATGTTCTTCAACTACATCAACGAGAGGCCCAAGGCCGCTGACATCTACAACCAGATGCAGGTACGGGCTGCCGAGGGTAGCGCGGAGAGGATCAGCAAGACCAACATCGACATGGTGAAGGCGATCTTCGAGGGAGAGCAGAAGCGCCGGTCGACCCTGGTGAAGATGAAGGCCAAGGGGGTCAAGAGTTTCTACGACGCCGTGCGGTTCGGCCTCTACGATGCGGTCGTCGACCGCCATGGCCGACTTCTCCGCCGGCTGAAACTGTACGCCGACGAAGTGCTCCCAGAGGACGACCCCCGCTACCCGATCGAGGAGATGGCCTACCTCACTAGCCAGCACGCCGCCTACATGTGGTCCTTCCGCGTTTCCGTCCTGGACCCGATCCTCGCCGCCGGCATTCCCATGGACGAGGCCGGGGCGTGGTTCGGCCTACGTCGAGCGGCCGAAGATCCAGCTCGAGAGGACATCTTCAACCCGCAGGGAGTCATGGCCGACGTAGCACCTGAGCACCAGAAGGCCCTCGAGGACACCTGGACCGAGGAGCAGGTCAACGTGATCCGGAAGGCCGCGGAGGCATGGTGGCAGATCCGGAACGAGCAGGTGTTCAATCAGCTCGAGGCTTCCGGCTCCCTGGATCCGGAGCGCCTGTACAAGCTCCGATCCAACCCGGCCTACGTCACGTTCATGTACCAGAGCCACATCTCCGACGACAAGAACGCCTTCGGGATGAGCGCCGCCGGTTCCCTGAAGAGAGCGACGCTCGGCGGCCTGGGCGCCATCGCCAATCCGCTCACCGAGACGGCCCTGCTGGACATCAACCTACAGCGCATGGCACACCGTAGCGAGATGATCGGCAAGACCGTTCGATTCCTGAAGAAGTCTGACTCCACCTCCGTCAAGCAGTCGAAGAAAACGGTGGGCATCAACGGTCGCGTCCAGGCTGTCGAGATCAAGAACAAGAACGGCTTCACTACGGTCCAGTGGTGGGAGAACGGCAAGGTCAAGGCAGCCGACATCCCTCACGACATAGCCATCAGCCTGGAGAGAAAGGCTCCCCTGCCGCCAACGATGGGAGGTCTGTACAACAACTGGATGAAGGTCCATGGCGGCCTGCGTACCATCTTCGTCGAGAAAAACGTCGGGTGGGCGCTCTGGAACATCATCCGAGACGCCAAGGCGTTCCGCCAGAACATCGTGCGTGGTGACCCGGTGACCGCTTGGTTCCGCGCCAACTACGAGATCATCAGGGCCATCACGCCTGCAATCAAGGCCGTGTTCGGTGACGACTCGACAGGTCCCACCATGGAGATGATGAAGCAACGCGCCATAGTGCAGATGGGATCTCGGGTTTTCCGGGCGATGGAGAGCGAGGACGCCGACGACGTGGCGGTAGCCGCCCTCTTGGAACGCTATCGAGTGCTCGGTCCCCTCGAGCGTCGACCGATGCGGTGGCACGACCCACGAGACTACGCGAGCAAGCTATGGGGATACCTTGGCCTGGTTGGAGAGCTGTCGGAAAAGACCACGAAGATCGCCGGCTGGCGCTACCTGAAGAAGCACCAGAAGAAGTTCGGCCTCAGCGACAAAGAGGTGGCGCATCTTGTCCGGACTCGAGTCGGCACCCCGGACGTGATGCGTCGCGGCGAAGCTTTTCGCGCATACAACTCCGCGTTCATGTTCTCGAACGTATCCAAGGAAGGGTACAGGGCCTCCTGGGCAGCGTTGAAGGAGAGGCCCGTCGAGTACATGGCCAAGGTGATGATGTACGACGTGGCGCCGAAGATCGTGATGGGGTTCTACGCCCATGGCTGGGTTCCTGGCATGGACGAGGAGGACAAGAAGAAGTGGAAGCTCTGGTGGGCAAAAATCCCGGACTACCAGAAGAGGAACTACCAGATCATCCCGTGGGGCTCTACGCCCAGCGGCGAGTCGGTGTGGATCCCGATTCCCTCCGACTACATCGGCCAGGTCATCAGCTCCCTGGTCTGGGGCGAGATGGACAGGATCGCGGCGAAAAAGGGCGGCAGGGAGCCGGTGGATAGTGAACTCCAGGAGCTCACGAAATGGGCGATGGACAACACGCCGATGGGGAATATAGCCAATTTCCATCCGGCCGGGAAGGCGGTCTGGGCCTCGATCCAGTACGGTGCCAACAACGAGGCTCCCTTCGATCACTACCGGAACCGACCGTCGACTCCCCAGAGTGTCCAACGGGCTCAGAAGGCCGGCGATCTGGAGATCAGGGAGTACGCCGACAAGAAAGCCTGGGAGTATTTCAAGAACTACCAGTGGAACACGCTGGGCCTGAAGGGCTTCGTCGGTGACCCGCCGAAGATGCTCGTCGACCTCCCCTACGACTCCCCGGAAGCAAACAAGATGTGGGCCATATCGCAGTGGCCGTTCATCAAGCCGGTCGTCCGGCGAGTGGTTCGGCAGTCCAACGACGGCATCGGAGAGACGATCCGGGAAGAGATCACCGACCCGACCATTGGAGACGCCGCCGGGCGCGGCCTGCTGCGTCACCACGCCGTCCAGTTGGCCTTCGACAACCTGAGACAGGACAAGCCACTCATCGGTGACGCTCTCACGTACCTGCGGCAGATCAGCCCGAATGATCCATGGGCGAAGGATCGCACCGCCGGCAGGAAGGGAATAGAGCGGTACTACTGGCCGAAGTACATGGCGAAGTTCCGCGGCAACGAGTGGGAAATCGCCATCGAGTACGAGCGCAGCAAGGAGGGCAAGGCCGACATCGAGGCTCTCCGCAGGGAGATGGGCGATGAATAATCAAACGTCAGGAAAAAGCACCGAACGGAAACCCCCAGGTAAGGGGAGAAAGCGGAGGGGGCGGTTCGTGGCCACCGACAAGGAGTTTCTCCGGCAAGCACTACTCACGGTGGTCATCTTCATCGGGGGGATGTC
>Ga0114923_10000180_pt1 | contig 50368 bp, 42 predicted proteins | sample SumtaG_FD_89578 | JGI IMG/M metagenome (GOLD analysis project Ga0114923, IMG submission 89578) | Deep subsurface microbial communities from Indian Ocean to uncover new lineages of life (NeLLi) - Sumatra_00157 metaG | ecosystem: Environmental > Aquatic > Marine > Oceanic > Sediment | place: near... | reverse complement strand
CACCCCGCAGGCGATGCTGTGTCGCCAAAACGACTCCATACTTACAAGGTGTTCCGGTATCCCCTTGAATAAACTCACAATCGAGGTAGCCATAGTCAGATCTCGTACCTGTTGTAAACCCACGATGACAACAGCCCGAGTGACCGTATCGATCTTTGATGGGAAACTGTAGAAAGCGCTATTGACAATCCGAAGCAGTCGGGCGGTGAGCCCGGGATCATCTCTGATGATCTTGCCTATATCCAACATTGATGCCTTCGGACTATTGATTGCTTCATTGAGCCGGGTGTATATCGTCGACAGTGATGAGACCTGAGTATAGTCTTTTAAGAGATCCCCGGGCTCACGAATCATGGTCGTCTCCCCCGGATTTTTGTCGCACCATTCGTAGCGTGAACAATCTAAATAATTCCTTGATAAAAGAATGTTCCAGGTCTGTGTGGCAGAACAGCTCACTGCCCTGGGCTTCCGCTTCTTGGAGTAGCAACGGGTCTAGCTCTGCGGCCGTCTCGACAGCAATCTCTTCTTTTTCAATACCTTGAATATCGGCTTCGGTAACCCCCCACATCTTGAAAATTTTCAGGTGCTTCTCCGTGATCTCACTTCCGGCACCCAGCAAGAGTCGACCACTGCGGTCTTTTACCTCAGCGTCTAAGATCATTCCTGGTTGAATATCTTCTAAGTTGATGATCCCCATTTCGCTAATCCTTGGTCACTTTCCCTGAGACGATGACATCGTCAATTCAGTTTTCGCCTTTTACCAACGTGATAACGATTTGAACACGGCGAACACTACACCACACCATTTGCTTTTGCTTGCAGAAATCATGCCTTATACCGCAGGCGTGTAATTACCAATAATGCCGCAGAGTTAGGGGTTTTTGGTCATGGGCCTGAATATGCAAGGGTAGGCGAATTTTATTCAGGGTCTATCAATGTGTCAAATTGTTGACCTTTGGTAACCCCAACCTTGACAAGCCGGAACCTGTTTTCCCCTTGCTGTCTACATGTGGTTCAGGGTAGAAAAGGTGTAATGAAATTATTACTAAAAAGTACATTAACTACCCGACATCATAGATAGGGCACAATGATGTCTTTTCCGGAATGACTGGCGGGAGGGCGCCGTGTTTTTGTGACTTATCTGTGGGGGAAACCGCAGCTCCCGCTTGCGGGAGAATGCGGTGGGGGCAAGGAATGCCCCCACGGATAAGTTGCAAAAAACACCAGTCTGGGAGACTCGGAATAGAGGAAAAGACATCATGTGCCAAAACCAATGTCGAGTAGGAAAGTTTCTCATTAGTAGGTAAAAGTAGATGGCGAATAATCTAACCCCCAAGCCCTTTATTATCCCTATCTTTATCCCCAACATGGGCTGCCCGCACCGGTGTGTATTCTGTGACCAGGCCTCGATTACGGGTCACGAGGATGGAAAACTTTCACGCCGACAGGTCCGAGAGAGGATATCCGAGTTCCTTGGTTTTAAAGGGGATCACAGAGGTCGGGTCGAGGTGGCCTTTTACGGGGGAAACTTTCTCGGCCTTCCAAGATCTTACAGGCAAAACCTTCTTGATGAAGCCCAAGGGTTTGTTGAAGGGGGCCAGGTTGAAAGCATCCGGTTTTCGACAAGACCCGACACCATCACCCGCGAAACCCTGAAGACCTTAGCTCCCTACGCGGTTCGGGTGCTTAAAGTGGGGGCACAGTCCATGGACGATTCCGTTCTCTCGCTTAGCCGTCGCGGTCATACTGCAGAGGACACGAGAAGGTCAGTGAGGCACTTGAAAGACCACGGTCTGAAAGTAGGTCTCCAGATTATGCCCGGTCTGCCGGGAGACACCCCTGAAACGATATTTGAAACCGGAAGAAGAGTGGCCGAGCTTGAGCCCGACTTTGTGCGGATCTACCCAACGGTAGTAGTGAAAAATACCGTGCTTGAAAAATGGTATGATTCGGGGCGGTTTAAACCACTCTCTCTGGCGGATGCAATAGAGCTGACCAAAAGACTCTATCTCCTTTTCAAGGCCGGGAGTATTTCTGTAATCAGGATGGGTCTCCAGGCCGTCGGTAGCCTGTTAGAACCGGGTGCTGTGGTTGGGGGGCCGTTTCATCCGGCATTCGGCCACCTGGTTCATTCAGAGATCTTTTTAGATCTTGCTGTCCGGGAACTTGAGATGCAAGAAACGCTCTCTAAGAGAATTACCCTAAAAGTTCATCCACACGACGTGCCGAAGCTGAGGGGGTTAAGGAATCACAACATCAAGCAGCTCATCCAGCGATTCCGCCTGAAAGCACTTCAGGTGCTCCCGGACCCCACTCTTCCTGAAAACGCCTTGAGGGTCGCGGGGCTACCTCAGCCCGGGTTTGCAATTCGCAAGATAAAGTGCTATGGTTTAAGTAAGTTGTAGAGGTATCCAAGATATAAAAAATACACCCGGAACCCTCGAAACTCTGAATTAGGGATCGGCCAATCAAGATCTATGGACAAAAGGGTGGATTGAAGGCAAACCAGGTCCGCCGTCTGAACAATCTCTACCGTCGCAGAACCCCGCCGGCCTTTGTCGTCTCGCCGGAACTCGCCAAGGCCGTTAGCAGGCTCTCTTTTGAGATCCGCCGTCAGATCGGCCTCCTGATCGATCGCCGGGGCTGGATAACCCATGTGATAGTCGGAAACCACCAGACAATCGTAATCCCGAATCTTGAGAAATATCGATCTGGTGGCGGGCGTTTAAAGGGCCTCCGCTGTGTACACACCCATCTACAGCACGATCCCCTCACACAGGACGACCTCATAGACCTGGCGCTGCTCAAACTTGACATGATGGCCGCCATTACCATGGATAAAGAGGGACGACCGGATCATATTCATACCGCTCATCTCCTTCCGGAAGGAAGAAACGGGGAGAACTGGCGGATACTTCCCTCCTTGCCCCCGTGGGCCCCTGACATTGATTGCCAGGCCCTGATTCGGTCTTTGGAATCGGAATTCGCCCGCAAGGTACGGTCTCAGAAGGTTAAAAGGAAATGGGAACGTGCCCTGCTGGTGAGCGTGACCGCGGCTCCCAGGGGCGTAGCCGAGGATTCCATGGTTGAACTCCGCGAGCTTGCCGAATCGTGCAATATTGCGGTAGTAGACACGGTGATTCAGCACCGGCAAAAAATAGATCCCCGATTCCTAATGGGCGAAGGCAAACTAAGCCAGCTGGTTATCCTGGCTTTGCAGAAGGGGGCAGACCTTCTGATATTTGACCAGGAGTTAAATCCCTCCCAGGTTCGCTCCATCACTGATCTTACCGACATGAAGGTCATAGATCGAACTCAGATGATCCTGGACATCTTTGCCCAGCGGGCCAGGAGCCGCGAAGGGAAAATTCAGGTGGAACTGGCCCAACTCAAGTACCTCCTTCCCCGGCTTGTAGGCAAGGGAACAGCCATGTCTCGACTCACCGGCGGCATCGGCGGCAGGGGCCCTGGAGAAACCAAACTTGAAGTCGACCGGCGGCGCGTTAGGAACCGGATAGGCCACCTTGAGAAGTTGCTCCGGGAAATCCAGAAACAACGAGGACAGCGCAGAGCCAGGCGGAATAAAAGAGGGCTGCCAATAATATCGATCATTGGATACACAAATGCGGGCAAGTCAACACTTTTGAATACGCTGACCAAGAGTTCGGTCCTGGCTGAAAGCCGTCTCTTCGCCACCCTTGACCCAACCAGCAAACGAAAAAAGTTTCCAAGAGACGTGGAGGTCATCATTACCGATACGGTCGGTTTTATCCGGCAACTCCCGGAAGAACTGATAACGGCCTTCCGTGCCACACTGGAAGAACTGGAGGATGCTGATTTGCTTCTGCACATCATCGACATCAGTAACCCAAGATTTGCCGATCAGGTGCAATCCGTAGAAAGAATCCTTGAAAGCCTGCATTTGCATAAAATTCCCGTGCTGAGGGTCTTAAACAAGCAGGATCGTGTCGATCCCGTGACCGTAAAGAAGCTGGCTCGCACCTTGGACGCCGTGGCCATCTCAGCCAAAGACGAGCGGACACTTACCAATCTTTTGGACAAAATGGAATTGCAGATAAAGCGTGTTATGAGACGCAAGACTTCCGCCAATGAAGCAAAGCCGCTTCTGGCCGTGTCCTAACACAGTCTATTGCCCAAACAGCTGCGCACATAGCAAGAGGAGGGCCGTCAAGGGGGATCTTTTTTTGAGGTCAGGTCAATTCTCATCCTGCTGGTTAGTGGCAGAATGTAACGAACTTCACGAACCAGGCACACGTCAATGTGGCCTATAAGCTTAGTAGCTCATTTGTAGATGGGTCAGGACCGTATGTCGAATATGGTGCCGTTGAGGAAGCTATCAGGCAATATTCAGTGACCTGACCTCAAAAAAAGATCCCCCTTGACGGCTGATAAACAGCAAAAAAAGCTGAAACTTAAATTGTCACGATTTGGGCAACAGCCTGTTAAGGAGAAAACCCGGAAGCGCCTTGACAGAAAATAATGGCTCTGCTATTTTAAGAATTTAGGTTTGGTCAAGAATTTGAACCCTTGCCGATTGGTAAGGGTTTTTCAATAAAGTAACAAATAGAGCTTTGAAAAAATACCTTGAACGACTATCATGAATTTTTTGGGGCACTTATATTTTATCAGATATCTGACTCCGGCACGAAAATTGCTACTATTATGACTGTTGTTTTGTTGTTATTGGTACCGTCATCACCAAAATAAGACAAACCAAGGGAAAACAGCATGAAGTTCTATCTGAAGTTAACTCTTCTGGTCCTTATTTCTTATGCGGCCGCCGGATGTTTGAAAAACCTGCAACCACTCTCATCTCATAGAGTATCCCCCGTTGCAGAGGATTGGGCTGGGACTCACACGACCCAAGACCTGAATAACGAATCCAGTAATGGTTCATCATCTTCATCTTTTAGCTGGGGTGAGAAGAGAAGACTTAAGAGGGCCCAGCAAATCCTGGACGAGGCGCTGGAGTTTTGTCAGACCGCGCAGGATTTTTGGGGACATGGCGATTTTGAAAATGCCATTGATGCTTTGGATCAGGCATATAACTTGATTTTAAACGCGGATAGCAACGACAACCCCAAGTTGATCCAACAAAAAGACGACATTCGTTTCATGATCGGCAAGCGGATGCTGGAAATCTATGCCTCCCGGCATATCGTAGCCACAGGCAACCATAATGCCATCCCAATGGTCATGAACCAGTACGTCGAAAAGGAAATTAAGTTGTTCCAAGGTCCGGAGAAAAAATTCTTTGTGAGGTCCTACAAACGCTCAGGAAGATATCGGCCCGAACTTCTCAAGGCCTTAAAAGAAGCCGGACTCCCAAAAGAGCTCTCCTGGCTTCCGCTTATTGAAAGCGGATTCAAGGTTAAGGCCTTATCCCGTGCTCGAGCTCTGGGGTTGTGGCAGTTCATACCTTCTACAGGCTACAAGTTCGGTCTCAAAAGAAACGAATGGATAGACGAAAGGATGGATGTCACCAAGTCTACCCTTGCAGCTATTGCCTATCTTAAAGAACTTCATAATATATTTGGCGACTGGATGACTGTACTGGCAGGATACAACTGCGGAGAGACAAAGGTCCTTAGGGTTATACGAAATCAGAATGTCAACTACCTGGACAATTTCTGGGATGTTTTTGAAAAACTCCCCTGGGAAACAGCGCGTTATGTCCCTCGTTTCTTAGCAGCTCTTTTCATCATAAACAACCCGGAGAAATACGGGTTCGACCTGAAATATCTTGATCCACCCCAATCCTATGAGAAGGTCACAGTCTCAAAACAGATGCGGCTTAAAGATATAGCAAAATCTATGGGCATCTCTCGTGAAAATGTTGAGAACCTCAATACTGAACTCCGCCACAAGGCAACACCGCCCGATGCTTATGAGTTGAAAGTACCAAAGGGCCAGGGCGAACTCCTTATTGCCGCGCTGGATAAAATTTCGGTATGGACCCCACCCCAAAGGCTATACGCCTATCACCGGGTTTGGCGTGGCGAGACACTATCCCACATAGCAGCCCGCTACCGGACCAGTATTCGCGCCATTGCAGCCGCCAATCGCATCAGAAGAACAAGTTATATCAGAATAGGACAGCGGCTGAAGATACCCCTGAGGGGCAAACGACTACTCTACGCAAAGGCGAGGAAAACGGTCGGCTCCGAGCAATCAAAGCCTATTTTTCACCGAGTTAAAAGAGGGGATTCTCTCTGGCTACTCGCTCGGCGTTACAACACAAATACAAAGGAGATCATGCGTCTCAACAACCTTAAGACGACGCGTCTGCATATTGGACAGCAACTGGTTATCCGTGAAGGAACGCATGAGGTAGAAATCGGTGCAGATACCAAGACGTACAGGGTCAAGCGCGGCGACAGCCCCTATGAGATTGCCCGTAACCACAACATGAAGCTGGAACGATTTCTCCGCATCAACGCCCTCACGCCACGGTGCAAGATATACCCGGGGCAGGTGCTTGCGGTGGAGGTGAGATAGAGACAGATCCTGTCCCCGGTAGACAGACCAAAAGATTCCTAATCCGAAACAGGTGATCTTAATAAAGCCGATGATACCAGCTGACCGTACTGATTTCATCGGCTTTTTTGTGCCTAAGATCTTGGGAGTTGCAGGATTTGTTGATGTTATGATCCTGGTTCGAGCTGACTGAGGAACCGCCCGTCTCTTGGCCAATCAGCTTGTCCAAAAGCCAAAAACATGATATCAACTTGAAAAACATGTTGATATTTAACAAGAATTCTTTCTGGAATCTCCGCTCCGTGTGTTGGAGCTTCGCTTTGAGCAATGATGACGAAGATTATTAGAACAGCCATCATACAGTTCGACATTCGGCTGGGTGACGTTGAATCGAATCTCGCCGTGGTGAGAAAGCGCATTGCTACCCTGGCAAAGCAGGGTACTCGGCTTATTTTGTTGCCGGAAATGTGGTCAACCGGTTTTGCAAATGATCGTCTTAAGGAATTCTCTGAGACAACACCAAGGGTTCTTAAAGATTTGTCCGGGATAGCGAAAAAGCTCCATTTGACGATTATCGGGTCCTTGCCTGAAAAGAAGAAAGCCGGGATCTACAACACCGCCTATGTCGTGGACAAGGACGGATCTGTTGCGGGCGTCTATCGGAAAGTGCATCTTTTTTCTCCGACCGGAGAAGACCGCTATTTTAAACCGGGACGAAAAGCCGTGGTCTCAGAGACGTCTCTTGGGCCGATAGGTCTGATGATATGCTATGATTTAAGATTTCCGGAGTTCTGCCGGGCTCTTGCGCTCAACGGAGCCACCTTGGTAGCTGTCATGGCCCAATGGCCCGCTGAGCGTGTGACCCACTGGGACACGCTTCTCAAGGCAAGAGCCATTGAAAACCAGCTTTTCATCCTTGGGGCAAACCGATGCGGGATTGACGGCAACCTGGCCTATGCGGGTCATTCGCGTATTATATCACCGTACGGTGAAGTTATGGCAAGGGCCGGAAAACGGCATGCTACAATTTCAGCTACTATAGATTTGCGCGTAGTGGAACGAACGAGAAAATACATCCCGTGTCTGAAGGAGCGAATGCCCGAAGCCTATGGTTAATAAAATCTTTGAACGTGAGAAGCTGAAGGAGAAGGTCGGCACCCTTAAATACGCGGGCAAGAAAATTGTTTTCACCAACGGCTGTTTTGATCTTCTTCATATAGGTCATGTTCGGTATTTAGAAGCAGCTAGGGCCGAGGGGGATCTCCTTGTGGTGGGCGTAAATTCTGATCGTTCCGTTCACCGGATCAAAGGGCCGAATCGCCCGATTGTGTCTGAGAATGAGCGCGCTGAAATCTTGGCATCTCTGGCGTGCGTGGATCTTGTTACAATCTTTGACGAGCCGGATCCTCTGGTAACAATCCGTTCCCTGATGCCCGACGTCTTAGTTAAGGGGGCGGATTGGGAAGAGGATGCCATTGTTGGAAGAGATGTTGTAGAGGCAAACGGCGGGCGCGTGGTTCGGATCCCGTTGACACAGGAGGCTTCGAGCACCAGGATTATCGAGAAAATTTTGGCCGATTACAGTGAGTGAGTCATATTGACCTTTATTCTCACAGAGACCGCATATGAAAAAACTATTCCAGAAAAAGGTGCCGATCCTGCATCATCTCAAGTTAGGGCCGGATTATTTTAGAATGGGTCTGGCTTTTCCGGAGTTGGCCGGGATTGCCCGACCAGGGCAGTTTGTCATGGTCAGGCTCCTTAACAAGTATATCCCGCTCCTGCGTAGACCTTTTTCTATTCACAACCGCCTTGTTGAAGGGGATAAGGTTTTCGGACTTGAACTCCTGTATAAAATGGTGGGCCAAACTACCCATGCTATGTCCAAGTTGAAAGCCGGAGACTTGTTAGACATGTTGGGCCCACTCGGAAACGGGTTCTCTTGTCCTGATGGTATCCATAACGTGTTTTTTGTGGCCGGTGGTATTGGAGTGGCGTCACTTTATTATCTTGCCCATTCTCTCGTAGGACACAGTGGGATCAGGCCCACAGTGTTTCTGGGTGGGAGGACGGATGCCGACATCCTTTGCCGAGAAGAACTCGAGTCTATGGGTGCCAAGGTGCACATCACAACAGAAGACGGCAGCCTTGGTGAAAAGGGGGTTATTACATCAATGCTTCAAGAGACCCTCAATGTTAACGGAAAACCGGATATGATCTATGCCTGCGGCCCGACTGGTATGATGAAGGCGGTCAGTAATATGGCCCGCACCCATGACGTTTCGTGCCAGGTTTCCCTGGAGACGGTCATGGCCTGCGGTTTTGGGGTCTGCCTGGGATGTGCGGTTGAAACAGCGGGGAGCCCGGGAGCGTATTTTCATGCTTGCACAGACGGGCCGGTCTTTGATTCTCGTGCTGTTGTGATTTAGGTCTGATGATGATCTTGTGGCATAGGTGGGTCCGAACTACTAAAAAGTACATTAACTACCCGACATCATAGATATGGCACAATGATGTCTTTTCCGGAATGACTGTCGGGAGGGCGCCTAAAAACACCAGCCAGGGAGACTCGGAATAGAGGAAAAGACATCATGTGCCAAAACCAATGTCGAGTAGGAAAGTTTCTCATTAGTATTTGAGTTGATAAGAGGAAGGCCATGCAGAAAGAGTACGACCCTGAATTTGTAGAATCCAAGTGGCAGAGAATCTGGCAGGGCAGACAATTATTCAGGGTGGAAGAAGACCCGGCAAAGAAAAAATATTACTTGCTGGAGATGTTTCCGTATCCATCGGGCAACATCCATATGGGACATGTGCGTAACTACGCCATTGGAGATGTTGCGGCGCGATACAAACGCATGCAGGGCTGTAATGTCCTTCACCCTATGGGGTGGGATGCCTTTGGGATGCCCGCGGAGAATGCGGCCATGGCGAATAACGTACATCCTGCCAAGTGGACATATCAAAACATTGACACAATGCGGTCCCAGCTCAAGCGCCTCGGATTTAGCTATGACTGGGACCGAGAACTGGCTACATGCAAGCCCGAATACTACCGTTGGGAACAGTGGCTCTTTGTCAAGATGTTCGACCAGGGGATGGCGTACAGGAAAAAATCTTTTGTAAACTGGTGCGAAAAGTGCCAAACGGTCCTGGCCAATGAGCAGGTGGAGGCAGGTTTGTGCTGGCGGTGCGGAGAGATAGTGGCACAGAAGGAGTTGGACCAATGGTTCTTTCGTATTACCGACTATGCAGATGATCTTCTGGAATATTGCGAACGTCTCCCGGGGTGGCCCGAGAAAGTGGTGACTATGCAGAAGAACTGGATCGGAAAGAGCATAGGGGCGGAGATATATTTCCCGTTGGAAAACGGTGACGGCCATATCCCGGTATTCACAACACGTCAGGATACAGTATTCGGCGCCACCTTTATGTGCATGGCTCCCGAACATCCGCTGGTTCTCAAGCTTGCTGCGGGAACCGATCAGGAAACCGAAGTTCAGGCCTTTGTCGAGCGCACACGCCGTCAGGACAAAGCAAAGCGCACATCGGATGACTATGAAAAGGAAGGGGTTTTTGTCGGGGCTTTTTGCATAAACCCTTTTACCAAACGGCAGATGCCTATCTTTACGGCCAACTTTGCACTCATGGAATATGGGACCGGTGCGGTTATGGCAGTACCGGCCCATGACCAGCGAGATTTTGAGTTCGCCCGAAAATACGGTTTGGAGATCGTTGTAGTGATTCAGCCTAACGGGGAGATACTTGATCCGGCAACCATGACCGAAGCTTATGTAGATGAAGGGATATTGGTTCGATCCGGGCCCTTCGACGGGTCAGAGAATTTAAAAGCTCTTGACGCGATCGCAGGCTATTTGGAAGAGAAGAAGATTGGAAAAAGGGCTGTTAACTTCAGGCTCAGGGACTGGGGGATTTCACGCCAAAGATACTGGGGTGCGCCCATCCCTATCGTTTATTGCGAAAAATGCGGTGTTGTGCCGGTTCCGGAAGAGCAACTCCCTGTGATACTGCCCGAGGACGCCAAGATGCTCGAAGGGGGCAAATCCCCTTTGCTGGAACTGGAGAGCTTTGTAAAAACCTCATGTCCCAAATGCGGCGACCCTGATGCACGTCGCGAGATAGACACGATGGATACCTTTGTGGAATCTTCGTGGTACTTTGAACGGTATTGCAGCCCCGATTATGATCAGGGGATGTTCGACAAGAAGGCCGTGGAATACTGGATGCCCGTAGACCAATACATCGGCGGAATCGAGCATGCAATACTTCACCTCCTTTATTCGCGCTATTTTACTCGGGTACTCAAGGATTTCGGGCTGGCAACTTATAAGGAGCCCTTTACACGTTTGCTGACCCAGGGAATGGTCTGTAAGGAGACCCATAAATGTGCAGACCATGGCTTCTTGTTCCCCGAAGAGGTCGTGGAGAACGACCAAGGACTAACATGTAAGCATTGCGGAAGCCGGGTTGAGATTGGCCGGATCGAAAAGATGTCCAAGTCAAAAAAGAATGTGGTCGATCCGAATGCCCTAATAGAGAAATATGGAGCCGATACCCTCAGGCTCTTTTGTCTTTTTGCAGCGCCGCCGGAGCGGGATCTGGACTGGAGCAATCAGGGGGTAGAAGGTGCTTATCGCTTTCTCAAGAGGGTATGGCGGCTGGTGGAAAGACATGCGGCCCATATTCAGGACATAAAGACCTTTGATGGAGAGAAAGAAGTTACCGGAGACCTAAAGGCCCTTTATAGAAAGATTCATCAGACCATTAAACGTGTGACAAACGACATCGAGACAAGGTTTCACTTCAATACGGCAATCAGCGCCGTTATGGAGCTTGTCAATACCGTACAGGCTGTCAAGGAGGAAGATATCCTTTTAACGCCGGACGGTGCTTCTATCTTGAGGTTAGCCCTGGAGACTGTCATAGTCCTCTTGTCGCCTATTGTGCCGCATTTGGCGGAGGAATTGTGGGAGGCCCTTGGCAACTCCGAAAGCGTACTTGAGGTTGCCTGGCCCACATATCGTGAGGAGGCTATTGTAGAGGACGAGATCCTGATCGTTGTGCAGATCAACGGTAAGGTGCGGAGCAGGTTTAATATTACTGCTGATGTTGATGAAGGGACAATAAAAGCGGCCGCGCTTGCCGATGACAGGGTTGTGGCACGTATTGCGGACCGGCCGGTGAAGAAGGTTATCGTGGTAAAAAAGAAGCTTGTCAATATTGTGGTATAGCCCGATGATTGGCTATTGACGAATGACCAATGACTAGAGATCTTTGCATACCCTCTTTGAGCGGTAATTATGAACTTTTTGGGGCACCCATCCGGGCGAAGCGAACGGCCCGCTTTATCTGTTGGCAGCCCATGCACTATTTAGTGAACAAGTCCGCCTCAGGCGGGTCAAAAAGTTCATACAAAGGAGTGAAAAGGGGCTATGCAAAGGTCTCGACTATTGACCAGTGACTTTGTAATGGAGAAACAAATCATGCATGTTAAGGAAATAAGGAGGGCAATCGTTGTGCTGGCTGTCTTTGTGGTCCTTGCCGGCTGCGGATATGACCTCCAGGGAATGGGCCTGGCTACTCCTGCGGGTGTCCGTACGATTGCCGTTACTATATTAGAGAACCGGACTTCGGAATCAGGGATCGAGACGGTCTTTACAGGCGATCTGACCTATGAGTTTACACGAAGCAAGGTTCTGCGGGTAGTGAACAAGAATACGGCAGATGCGGTTTTGAGCGGTAGTATTGCATCCTTAACTGTTGATACTATTTCTCACACTGCAAGCTACGCCTCTGATGAACGCCGTGTCACGGTAACTCTCAACTTAGCCCTGAGACGGGCAGACGGCAAAGTCATATGGTCAGACACTGCCCTTTCGGACCGAGAAGTCTTCAGGGTCGACTCTTCAGACAAGTTAGAAACCCAAAGTAAGAGAAGGGCGGCTATTGAGACTATATCCGAGCGCTTGGCCGAAAAAATTCATACCCGGATCCTTCAGGATTTTTGAAGTTTGTTGAGTTCATTGGGTTTATTGAGTTTATTGGGTTAACACAAAAAACAGAACACGCACAAGAAACACAACAAACTCAAGAAAGGGAATTGACCTGTCTGGTCAGGCGGGATATCTTTCTGGAGGCTGTGTTACGGTGTATAGTGCCTTTTTGAGCTGCCTTATCAATAACAGGTATGGCCCCAGCCAAGGCGGTCTGCGCCGCTCCAGAAGATCCCTCATTGATAGCAGCCCTGACGTGCTTGATCACGTTTTTCACCTGAGTTCGGTCTGATTTGTTGCGAAGATTTCTGACCTTGTTTTGCTTGGCCCTTTTGACGGCCGATTTGTGAATTGCCAAAGTTTTTGCTCCTTTCTCTGTACTGTAGAATGAACTTTTAAGTAATAAATAACTGTCCAAGGCTTGTCAAGCCCTATTTTTTTGTTTTTGGATTACGGAGATTTATCACTGTTTATGTCTGAAACCGCTCGTATGACAAAAGCTGCCGGTGTTGTGGGTGCGGCCACCCTGGTGAGCCGTATCCTGGGATTCGTTCGCGATGTGATCGTTGCCTGGTTTTTCGGGGCCGGCCTGGCTGCTGATGCATTTTTTGTGGCATTCAGGATTCCGAACCTGTTGCGCAGGCTCTTTGCAGAGGGCTCCCTTACCATCTCCTTTATCCCGGTTTTTACCGAATATCTTTCAAGAAACGGTCGCGAAGAGGCCTTCAGGTTGGCCAGATCTGCTTTCTTACTCCTTTCCATCGTTCTGGCTGCGGTCGCAGTGGTCGGGATTCTGCTCTCTCCGACCATCATAAGGGTCATTGCACCCGGCTTTTTCTCATCTCCGGAAAAAGTTGATTTGACAGTCTTGCTGACACGGATCATGTTCCCATACATATTTTTTATCGGCTTAGTTGCCCTGTGTATGGGAATTTTGAACGCCCTTGGGCATTTTGCAGCCCCTGCTTTCGCGCCGGTGTTGCTTAATCTTGCGATGATCAGCGCCGTGCTCCTTCTTTCGTCTCACCTGGAAAAACCAGCGGTCGCCCTTGCCATCGGTGTGGTCGTTGGTGGAAGTCTGCAGTTGGGCCTTCAAATCCCATTCATGATCCGCAAGGGTTTTCGTCCGGCGCTCCGCGGTCCATTGTATCATCCAGGTATCAAACGGATTGCGGTTCTGATGACACCGGCCGTGTTTGGGGCTGCGGTTTACCAGATCAACATCTTTGTCGGAACCCTCCTCGCCTCCCTGCTTCCCGAGGGTAGTGTCTCGTACCTGTATTATGCTGACAGGTTAGTCCAATTCCCCCTAGGAGTGTTTGGTATAGCCCTGGCAACAGCCATCCTGCCAAGTCTGTCGCGACAGGCAGTTCTAAACGATATGGAAGGCTTGCGGAGTTCCTTTGCATACGCGCTTAAAATGGTCTTTTTTATCACTATACCTGCTATGACAGGACTGATCGTTTTGAAGGAGCCGATTGTGCGGCTGCTCTTTCAGAGAGGGGCCTTTGATGCGGCAACAACCCGCTTCACTACCGAGGCCCTCTTTTACTATGCACTTGGCCTATGTGCCTTTTCAGGAGTTCGCATCGTAGTTTCAACCTTTTACGCAATTCAGGACACGAAGACTCCGGTTAAAATAGCGGTTGTTTCACTTTTAGTGAACATTGTTTTGAGTATTTCCCTCATGGGGCCCTTGCGGCATGGCGGACTGGCGCTTGCCACCTCTCTCGCTGCTGTAGTGAACCTGATACTCCTGATCCAGGCCTTGAAAAAACGTCTGGGCCGGATCGGAGTTCGTGATATACTCGGATCTATTCTTAAATCAACAGCGTCTGCAGCCTTAATGGGATGTGGCATCAATGTCGCAGCCTTGTGGTGGATACCAAAATGTGCTGGAAGCACGTGGCATCTTATGATATTGGTAATCGGGGGCGTTGTGTTAGGCTCGCTCCTCTACGGTACCTGTGCTTTTCTCTTCAGGAGCCGAGAATTGGTAGCCATGATCGAAATTGTAAGAAGTAATCTGCGCAAGAACGACGACGCCTTGGGGCCATAGAATAAATGACAGCCAAACAAAAAATAGTTTTTGTAGCAGGCATTTTGATGCTCTTTTCCTTTCTGTTTGTCATTGGGTTGGGTGACCATGGTGCGGTTGATCTCTACCAACTCCATCTCGGAAAGGTTGCTTTAAACAGGTCAAGCATAGAGTTAGAGAAGAAAAACCGTGCTCTTTATCGTAACATCCAACGGTTAAAATATGACCCCGAATTCGTAGAAAATATAGCGAGGAATGAACTTGGGATGGTGAGAAAAGATGAGATGGTTTATCAATTCAGGAAGAAGAAACAGTAAAGAGCTGTGTTAATAACCGATGACTGATGAGAAGCCTAAAGGCGTTTCAATGGATACAGACAGAGATGATGCCGCAGACCTCACCCCTACGGTGACACTGGCAAGGCTTTATGAAGAACAGGGTCTTCTTGATAAGGCGGCATCAATATACAAGAAACTCCTTGCTATGGAACCGGAGCGGGCAGAGTTAAAGGAGGCGTTGGAGGCTATTGAAAAAAGTGTGACAGGTTCAACGCTACAGCATGAAAAATTCGATACAAAAACCACATTGGATCACCTAACAGGGTGGCAGAGAGTAATTAGAGAAAGGAAGAAAATGCTGGATCAAAATCACGAGAAAAGACAAAAAATCCTTGTCATACACGGCCCTAATTTGAATATGCTTGGCCGCCGGGAGCCGTCGGTGTACGGTACGTCGACTCTTGAAGAAATTGACGAAGAGATCAAGAAGACCGCCGAGGAATGCGGCATGAGCGCCGACACCTTTCAATCAAATCAAGAAGGGGACGTGATCGAAAAGATCCACGAGGCCATAGATGGTTATGATGTACTTATCATCAATCCTGCCGCTTACACACACACCAGCGTGGCCATTAGAGACGCCCTCTTGATGTTGGAGATTCCGATTATTGAGGTGCATCTTTCCAATATTTATCGGCGAGAACCATTCAGGCAAAAGTCCATGATCGCAGATGTGGCAACTGCTCAAGTGGCTGGTTTTGGAAAAGAGGGCTATACCATAGCCGTGCGGGCCGCAGCGAATATGACTCATAAGGCATAAAGCAAAGCGCATAGCGTTTTACTCTTTGCGCTCTGCGCCTTGCGCTATGATATTTGTCCGAGGCGTTCGATAAATCCATGAAACTCTTTACCACCTTGCCTTTATCACATTCTTGCCGTGTTGTTTATGCAACATTAGGGATAACTATCGATGTATAGCACGTCAAAATTTAGAAAAGGCCTAAAGATAGAAATAGAAGGGAAACCTTATGAGATAATAGATTTCTTGCATGTAAAACCCGGTAAAGGCGGTGCGTTTGTTCGTACCAAGCTCAGGAACCTGCTCAATGGTCGCGTGATTGATCGAACCTTTCGCTCAGGAGAAAAGTTCAACAGGCCCCACCTGCAGGAGAGACAGATGCAGTATCTGTACAAGGAAGGCACCAACTATTGCCTGATGGACAACGAGACATACGAGCAGATCTATCTCTCAGAGGAACAGATTGGCGAAAGCAGGTTGTTCATGGTTGAAAATGAGACTGTGAACGCGGTGTTTTTCAATGAGAAACCGATTGGGATTGACCTCCCTATCTTTGTCGAACTCAGCGTCACGAACACCGAGCCCGGCGTTAAAGGTGATACAGCTACCAAGACCACAAAACCTGCAACCTTAGAGACCGGCGCGGTGATGCCTGTGCCTATCTTTATAGACGTAGGGGACAGGATCAAGGTGGATACCCGTACCGGCAGCTATGTAGAGCGGGCAAAATGAAAATAAGCTCGGAGTCCCTCCTAAAGGGCGGCAAGTTGAAACGAAGATAGTAGATGGCCTGTTGATAAGGACGTGGGCTTAGGAGTCAAGTCGAGGGATGGGCAGCTTAAAGAATTTAATCCCTTCTTTTTTAAGCATTTTCTCTTCAGCCTCAGTACTAGACCCTCTGATATTTCGTTTCTCAGTGACATCGTAGTGCATCTTTAGGGCCTCCGGGGCAAAATTCGGACCTACATCTTCAAAATTATTCTCCAAGAACCCCATAAGCTTCTCGACCGCCCCCCGGTCTTCAGAATTGTCACACCCGTTTTCCGGGAAGATTGGGCCTGCCTTGATGGAAAATCTTGAAGGCAACGCTACGATCGAGGTGTCACTACATATTGGACAGGCTATCAGCTTTTTCCGGCTCTGATCCTCGTATGCCTTTCGGTCTTCAAACCATCCTTCGAAGGTATGGCCATTGGCGCATTGTAAGTCATAGACAATCATATGAGTGAACCCAATTTTGTGTTTATATCATGTCGTTCAATTGATTTCAAAAGAAATTATTGACAAGAACGAAATTGTTAAATAGTGTGACATAAATGATCGATTTTGTAACTCTTAGTAGACATTAGGCATTTTTTGAAGTTCCCTGCGGTCCGCTTGGGCGGACGGGGAATCTTCGACTGTTTGTTATCTTTAGATTCGCTCGCTTGTGCAGCTCAATTATGAAACTTGGCATAGTATTTTCTCTATTCTTATTCCTCATGGCTACACCCGCCCATTCAGAAACTCTGTATATAAGAGATGACATAGAGGTGATGGTTAGAACCGGTCCGGGCAATGACCGCAGAATTATTGCCATGCCCAGGTCCGGGACTCCGGTAGAAGTGCTGGAGGCTCTCGATGACTGGACTATGGTCCGGCTTCGCAATGATAAAGAAGGGTGGATGATGACCCGCTATTTAAGCCCGGGGCCGCCTGCCAAGGAGATTATCGCCACACTGAAGAGCGAAAACGAGGTCTTGAGTCAACAGAACAAAATACTGATTGAGGAAACTGCTCGTTTTAAAAAAGAACGAAAAGCACTCCACAGAACCCTGTCTGCTCAGACAAAGACTGCAAAATCCTTCAAAAAGTCCTATGAAGCCCTTAAGAAAGGGGCTTCAGAATACCTCAACTTGAAGGCTTCTTATGAGAAGGTTTCCGAGGATCTGGCGGCAAAAACCAGGCAGCAGGCAGAACTTGAAGAGAAACTAAGAAATCTTGAAGATACTCAACCTTTACACTGGCTTGCGGGTGGAGCCGCTATCCTTTTCGTAGGGATCATCGTTGGAATTATGGCGCGACGTCCCAGGCGGCGGCCATCACTGCTGTAAGGGTTTTATTGCCCATAGCGGGGTATTGTACGGCTGGCGTCGTCAGATTGGACCTGACTTTTTTCGAAACAGGCCCCCCTCTAAAGACCCATATCGTTCCGTTATCACTATACTCCAGTTTGGACAAAGCTCCTAAGTTGTAGAAACAAACCATGGAATCCAAGGTTGATTTTTTAGTCATCGGAAGTGGAATTGCGGGTCTGAGCTTTGCCTTGAAGGTGGCAGAATACGGACAAGTGGCTATTGTAACCAAGAAGGGGGCCATGGAGACCAGTACTAATTATGCCCAAGGGGGAATCGCCTCGGTCTTTGGCCAGTACGATTCCTTTGACCTTCATATTCAAGACACCCTGAAGGCCGGTGACGGACTATGCAAGAACGATGTTGTGGAGATGGTAGTAAAGAGCGGTCCGGAACGGATCCGGGAACTCATAAATTGGGGGATCGCGTTCACGCAGGATAGCTCGGGCAACCTGGAACTTGATCTCGGCCTGGAAGGGGGGCATTCGCAGAAAAGGATCGTCCATGCAGGCGATTTCACCGGCCATGCCATCGAACAAGTACTGGTGGATCGCGCTCGTGAGCACGCAAACATCGACATCTTTGAAAACTACATTGCCGTGGACCTGATTACCTATTCCATGAGGATGAAGCGGGGAATTGTGACCGCGGCCCATGAGGACGTGTGCTGTGGAGCCTACATGCTGGATAATGAAACCAATGAGGTTCATACCCTCCAGGCCAAGATTACAGTCCTTGCCACCGGAGGGGCCGGTAAAGTTTATCTTTATACAAGCAATCCGGATATAGCCACAGGCGACGGGATTGCCATGGCGTACCGGGCAGGGGCCCTGGTGGCAAATCTGGAATTTGTGCAATTTCACCCCACATGTCTTTATCATTCCGAGGCAAAGAATTTTCTTATATCCGAAGCGGTCAGGGGGGAAGACGGGGTGCTGATCGATTCGCAGGGCCGTGCCTTCATGGGAGACTATGACCCTAAAAAGGACCTGGCCTGCCGGGACGTTGTGGCCCGCGCCATTGACAGTGCGTTGAAAAAAAGCGGAGATGACTGCGTCTTTCTGGATATTACCCACAAAGATCCTGACTTTGTCAGACAGCGTTTCCCAAACATCTATCAGAAGTGCCTTTCACTCGGCATAGACATGACCAGTGAACCGATCCCGGTAGTTCCAGCAGCCCATTACATGTGCGGCGGCGTGCTGGTAGACATGGACGGCAAGACCGACATAGACAGGCTCTATGCCGTGGGCGAGACAGCATGCACGGGGCTCCACGGCGCCAATCGCCTTGCCAGCAATTCTCTCCTTGAGGCCGCGGTTTATGCCCACAGGGCAGCGGGGCGGGCGGTAAAGGATCTGGAGTCCGTCGTTAACGAAGTTTGTCGTGACCTGCCTCCCTGGGACCCCATGGGAACCACAGACAGCGACGAGGCAATCGTTGTCTCCCACAACTGGGACGAGATTCGACGGTTCATGTGGAACTACGTGGGGATCGTGCGCTCCAACAAGCGACTTCTGCGTGCCCGAAACCGCATTGAAACGATCCAACAAGAGATCCGTGAATATTACTGGGATTTTAAGATTACCTCGGATTTGATCGAGCTGCGGAACATCGCCATGTTAGCCGAGCTTATTATCCAGGGTGCCATGTTGAGAAAGGAGAGCCGCGGTCTGCATTATAATATTCAGCATCTCGAAAAGGATGATAAACTCTGGCTCAAGGATACCATACTGCGGAGGCCCTTTGTAGGATAGGGCCTCCATTTCTATCCATCCAGCACTCCGAAATCCGAAATCTGCAATCAAAATGGCTGGGTCAACGGGACAGGTACTTTATAGTCTTTGAACTTAAAAGGTGATATGTTATCGCCATACATCTTTTGGGTCGCAAGGAGGAGCCTTCTTTGTGTGTCGATCATCTCAAAGATTTCTTTTGGGACAACACTTGTCTCTTTGTGATAGAATTCCTCTATGATATCAAATTTTTCTAAAAGTTCCGGCACACGTGTCATGAATTGAAGTTCGTAGTCATCTTTTGAGTAACTTGCCGACAACTCTTTGTTGAAGAGTTCAACCAGGTCCTCGTACGTAGGAATGGACCCGACCGGCGTTGCATAAGCCCCAACTTTGCCACGGATCCTCCTTTCCACCCACCTTATCCAGACTTTCTTGTCCATCTTGGTATTCATAAAGTTGCCCGACTCGTCTCTAAGAAAGTAATTTACATAAAATATCTTTGGAACTTCTTTTAAACTTTCTCCGAATTTGATATGGTTTTCCAGGTATTTCCCAATAGGAATCGATACAAATTCCTTATTTGCCATGGGGTTTATGATGACTTTAGAACCCACTGCGCCAACAGTTGCAGCAGTGGGTTCGGATTCAATACTGGCGCCATAAAATACACCATGGACCCAACCGTACGATTGGGATACGGGTACGGGCCTTTTTGAACTGCGTCCGCCGTAAACAATGGCTTCCACATCTACAACTTGAACAGGATCATAGTTTTCAATGCCCTCCAAGCTGATACAAAATCGAGCATTGTCATGGGAAACAGGAATCAATTTTCCTTTGTCATCTTTTTTTCCTTCCCACCAGAGCCCGGAATGATTATAACCTTTCAAGGGAATATCGATTTTACCCATACCCTGCCAATAAGGTCTGCCGTCAACGCCAAGAACATTTGAAAATATGATTTCTCCCGGTCTCACAAGGAGTTCGTGGACATAAGGATCGTCTTCCGGATTTACATCTTTAATGACCCCGAACATCCCCTTCTCGACATTGGCGGCATAGGCTTTACCATCTCTTTTCCGAACATGAGCGAGGTCATCCCCGACAACATTAAACAGCATGGACGTCGACGTCTTACCGCACCAGCTCGGAAAAGCGCCGGCAATATAAGTTGCCTTGCCTCCTTCATAGTTAGGTACCCCCGCGATAAAAAAATGTTCGGCAAGCCAATCCTCATTTGCGGCTTTTCTTATGGCAAGCCTATGAGCCAATTTCTTGGCGGCAACGGTGTTTCCTGCATATTGTGTGTTAACGCTATAAACAAAATTAGTCTCTAGATCTATGAACATTCTGCGAAGGCCAATATCACGGCTAACGCCGTTTTCCATGGTACCTGCAGAATGCAAAAACCCAAAGAATTCCTCTTTGCTTCTCTCGTTTTTGAATAGTTCATATCCCTGGCGGTAAAGTATATCCTCACTGTGGGCGACATAGAATGAATCGGTTATCTGAACACAAGGGATGGCAAATTCGGTTCCCAGCGGGCCTAAAGAGTAAAAACTAACGATCATCTCTTTACCGCGCATTATACCATTCATAATTTGTTGTATTTCGTTGATCCCTTCCTGTCTTTCTATACAATTTAGCGAAGGGCCTAATGAAGCCCCTCCGGATACGAGAAACTTTGTATTTACCGGGTCTCTCCCTTGATCTTCATATCCATCATAGTGAATCGTATGGCCTTGAAGAATAAGAGACTTTTCTTCACCCCGCTTTAAGGCTTGCGTGCGCACGTAGTGCAAGTCTTCAGGAGAACCAGTGGCAACAAAAACAGAGTCGGGCTGAAATCTCAAAACGGCATCTGCAACCAGCTTATTTAGAGAATCGTTGTTAAGGGCTGCAAGTTTCTTTAAATTTTCCGCATCTAATCTACTTTCGAGTATCGTATCCATAGTCCCTGAATCTTCCTCCTTAATACTTACACATCACCTTCTGGGGTTACGTTTAATCAGACAGATAAGAAATGGGGTTATGCTCAATCGCACAACCCCTTGATTTTCCTGGTGGGCCGTACAGGAATCGAACCTGTAACCTCCTGATTAAGAGTCAGCTGCTCTGCCTAGTTGAGCTAACGGCCCTGGTCACATATTTTTACAGAAGACTGGAAGTCTGTGTAACAATTCTGAAACGTCCTGTCAATTTTTTTCTGCAGCATTGGATCACGTCAGACAAACTCCGACAGGACAAGCCTGCAATTACTAAAAAATACATTAACTACCCGACATAACAGATATGGCACTATGATGTCTTTTCCGGAATGACTGGCGGGAGGGCGCCGTGTTTTTGTGACTTATCTGTGGGGGAGACCGCAGGCCGCCGAAGGCGGCAATGCGGAGGGGGCAAGGAATGCCCCCTCAGATAAGTTGCAAAAAACACCAGCCCGGGAGACTCGGAATAGAGGAAAAGACATCATTGCGCCCAAACCATGTAGAGCAGGAAAGCTTCTCATTAGTAGGTGTGCCCGATCCCTTCGACACTGACACTTCCGGTCTCTTCATCCACCTCAAACCTTACCGGCAGGAACTGTTCAATCACCCACATGTTGGTCAGCAAATGCTTTGTTATCCTGCCTGCGATCAAGGAAGACCGCCCTCTGGCCAAGGCCATGTAAAGGACCAGCTGGTCGGCCAAATAATCATCAACAGCAGCTTCAGAGGCCATGAATCTAAAAAGATCCGAGCAGGCATTGTCGGCAACCTTTTCAGCGGCCTTGCCTTTCTTGCCCAAAGAGGTAAACCCGGCCGCCCCGTTTTCAAACCTCGTCCTTACAAAGACCACGGTGCCTGTACCAGGGGAAGGGGCATCGGCAAGCTCGACTCGGGAAGCATCGTATCCTTCGGTTACAAGGCGCTTGAGCACCTGGTCTCGCTGTCTCTCCGCAATGCTCCCGGGAAGATTTGACACGGCAGAGAGGACATAGATATCATTCAACCTGCCCCGGCTGGTCCGTTCCATTGCACCGAGTTCCGTGACCGGCGATATGGACGCAATGATCCTTCCACCACCCTTCGGATACCAACCCCAGCGCGCAAGCTCCAAGGAAACAAAGCCGCCCATCTCTTCTAAGGCCGGTATGAATACCTCATTTAGGTAATGAAAGCACGGGCTCCACGGGACATGGGTGCCCCCGGTAATGGTCAACTGCGAGGTACCGTTGGCAAGGAACAGTCCCGGCAGCATGGCCTGCAGCACCAGGCCCGTAGAGCCGGCCGTTCCAATGTCCAGGGCATACGTTCCGGCTTTGAGTTGCCGTGGCTCGAAATAGAGGCGCATGGATCCTAGTTCAGCCCCCTCTACGTGCGCTGAGGTAATCGTTGCCAGGGCCTTGACAGCCAACAGGTGCTGTGGCCTTAATCCGGGCTTCTTGCGACCGGTTCGGATATTTTGGATCTCAACCGGCCTTTGTAGTATAGCTGCCAAAGCCAGGGCGGTCCTCAATATCTGCCCGCCCCCCTCGCCGTGTCTGCCGTCAATCTTCATTACAACAGTGCCTCTACAGCCCTCCACAGCTGTTGTTTACCCAGGCCCGTTGTAGCTGAAAAAAGGATAAATGCCGAAGGATCTGCGGAAAGTTCACGAGCAATCGCGTTTTGCTGTTTGTTCTGCTTATTCTTTTTGAGCTTGTCCGCCTTTGTCAGCATCACAATGGCCGGAATCTTGTAGTGCGTCAGCCAGCCAAGCAAATCATGGTCCCCCTGGTTTGGCAGCCTCCTGATATCCAGGATCACAACTACCGCGCAAAGACCCTGGCCGGACTCCTGCCCTGAAAGCTCTCCGGCCCGGCGGTTCTTCAAGTATTTTTCGACCATCGGCCCCCATCCCTTGCGCACCTTTATGGGAACCTTGGCATAGCCATATCCGGGCAGATCCACAAAATAAAAACTATTGTTTACGAGGAAAAAATTAATCGTCTGGGTACGTCCCGGTGTAGAACTGGTCTTTACCAAATTTTTGCGGCCCAGCAATCTATTAATCAAGGAAGATTTGCCTACGTTGGAACGCCCTGCAAAAGCGATTTCACTCCTGCCGGGCGGAGGATACTGGGAAGGCTTTACAGCGCTGGCGACAAATTCAGCAGACGTGATGTTGCTCATATTACTTTATTCAGTGGATATTCGATGATTCCCTCGGCCCCGCTTTTGAGCAGTTCAGGGATCAGATCCCGCACCGTGGAGGAGGCCACCACTGTCTCAACAGCAAACCAGTCCGACTGATAGAGGGGCGATACCGTAGGCGCATTGAGGCTCGGGAGAAGCGCTATAACCTCTTTTAGCTTTGCCTGGGGAACGTTCATCTTAAGTCCCACCATCTTTTCGGCCAGGAGAGCACCTTTTAAGAGAAGTGCGATCTGTTTTATCTTTTTCCGCTTTTCCGAATTCTCCCATGCTGCATGGTTGGCAATCAATTGGGTGTTGGTCTGGAAAAGCTCATGTATAATCCTGAGGCCATGGGCTTTGATAGTGCTGCCGGTCTCGGTAACCTCCACGATAGCATCGACCAAGCCGGACACGACCTTGGCCTCTGTGGCCCCCCATGAGAATTCCACTTCAACATTAATATTCCGTTGGACAAAATATTTTTTTGTAAAATTGACCAATTCAGTTGCAATCTTTTTCCCTGCCAGATCCTCCAATCTATTAATATCAGAATCGTATGGTACTGCCAGGACCCAGCGGGCGGGTCGCTGGCTTACCTTTGAATAGACCAAATTTTCCACAACCCTTACATTGGATTCGTTTTCAGATATCCAGTCTTGTCCCGTAAGACCCGCATCCAGCGTGCCTCTTTCGACATAACGCGACATCTCCTGGGCACGGCAGATAGAGCACTCAATAGTGTCATCGTTGATATCGGGGAAATAGCTGCGTCCGTTCATCTCGATCTTCCACCCCGACCGCTTAAACAAAGCAATTGTGGCATTCTGCAGGCTCCCTTTAGGAATTCCGAGTTTAAGTTTCTCTGTCACGTTATTTGTACACCTCCTTGGGATCAAAAATTTTCTCGCCGACTACCCGAACCGAGCCATCCTCCATCTTTTTGAAAAAACAACTCCGATACCCGGTATGACAGGCAGCCTCGCCCACCTGGTTTACCTTCAAGAGCACGGTGTCATCGTCACAGTCAATCCAGACCTCCCTGACCCACTGGACATGGCCGGACGTTTTGCCCTTGATCCAGAGTTCCTGTCGCGTCCGGCTCCAATACGTGGCCTTGCCTGTTTTCAGGGTTTCACGCCAGGCCTCCTCGTTCATAAAGGCGAGCATCAGGACCTCACCGGTCTCAAAATCCTGCACAATAGCCGGGATCAAGCCGTCACATTTATCAAAATTCAGGGCAATCATGTGGTTGCTAAGCTTATTGGGTTTTCTGGGTCAAACCAATAACACAAGGAACATAATAACACAAGGGACATAATGAGTCTTGCTTGTTAACCTTTTTTTTGTTACAAATAGATTATGGCACGTTCTCGAGATCAATCAGACGTCAAAGAAATAAAATCCAGACGGGGCCGGAAGGGAACCCTGGGAAGATTTTTCTATCTTTTTCACGAGCCCATCATCATATTGTCTCTCCTGGCCGGCCTTCTTCTGGGAGGGACTTATTTTTACTTTACAAAAGATCTTCCCAGGATATCTTCTTTGAACGATTACCGCCCACCCATTATCACCACTGTCTACTCGGATGACAAGCGCAAAATGGCCGAGTTCTTCAAAGAACGAAGGCTCGTAATCCCCCTTTCCGGGATGCCAAAGATGCTCATCCACGCCTTTGTTGCGGCTGAAGACGCTCGCTTTTTCAAACATGAAGGGATTGATTTCGTCAGCATCACCCGAGCGTTTTTTAAAAACATCGAAGCCGGCACCATCATTCAGGGTGGAAGCACCATAACCCAGCAAGTTGCCAAGTCTTTTTTCCTGTCGCCTAAAAGAAGCTATGCTCGTAAGGTACGTGAGGCGATTTTAGCCTATCGTATAGACAAGGCCCTTACCAAGGACGAGATTTTGTTCCTCTATCTCAACCAGATATACTTGGGACACGGCGCCTACGGAGTCGAGGCAGCGGCTGAAAACTATTTTGAAAAATCAGCAGCAGACCTTAATCTGGCCGAATGCGCCATGCTGGCAGGGTTGCCGCAGGCACCGAGCCGTTATTCTCCCTTTCTGCATCCTAAAAAGGCGAAGCAGCGCCAGATCTATGTTTTAAATAGGATGATCAATGAGGGATATATTACAAATATACAGGCAACAGAAGCCATCAATACGCAGCTTGATATCAAGCCCAGACGCAATTGGTACATTGAGGAAGTCCCGTGCTACACTGAATGCGTAAGGAAGTATGTGGAGGAAAAGTACGGCAGGGATGTCCTCTATAAAGAGGGCCTCACAATACACACTGCCGTCAACATCGAAATGCAAAAGGCAGGTCGAAACGCCTTGACCTTGGGGCTAACAGCGCTGGATAAAAGGCAGGGGTATCGTGGCCCGCTCAAACACTTAAAGCCGGAACAGCTTGAAGCCTTTTCTCAAGAGATCCAATCAATGCTTGAGAAACACCCGCTGGAACCGGGAAGAATCACCCAGGGGCTCGTAATCGCAGTAAATGATAGCGAGCAAGAGGTTACGGTCCGCATTGGAAGCGAACAAGGAAGCCTTCATTTTGATAACATGAAGTGGGCAAGGAAGCCTGACACAAAGGTTGCTTACTATGACGCTAGGATTAATAAGGTCAGCGATGTTCTCAAGGTGGGCGATGTAGTCCTGGTAAAAGTAAAGGGTCAACAAGAAGAGACTGGCCGATGGGATTTAGCTTTGGAACAAAAACCCATTGTGGAAGGGGCGCTTCTTTGCATGGAGGCTGAAACCGGCTACGTAAAGGCTATGATCGGCGGTCGAGACTTCAAGGTGAGCCAGTTTAATCGAGCCATACAATCAAAACGTCAGCCAGGCTCGGCCTTTAAACCGATTATATACGCCGCTGCCATTGATAAGGGCTATACGCCTGCAACCATCATCATGGATGCCCCGATCGTGTTTAAGGATACGGAAAACGAATTCACATGGAAACCCAGGAACTACGAAGAGAAATTTCACGGGCCCACTCTTTTACGGACTGCCCTGGCCCTGTCCCGAAACGTAGTTACTATCAAGATCGTTAAGGATATTGGTATCGATTATGTGATTGATTATGCCAAACAACTCGGCATCAAATCTAAGCTTACAAGGGACCTTTCGCTGGCGCTTGGTTCATCCGGGGTTTCGCTCCTTGAGATCGTACGCGCTTATGCCGTTTTTAACAACCAGGGATACCGGATAAAACCATGTTTTGTCACTAAGATACTCGATCGGGACGGGAACATCTTAGAGGAGAATCAGCCTGAAAGCGAAAAAGTCATTGAGAAAAGCACGGCGTATATCATGACCAATCTCCTCCAGGGAGTGGTTAAGAATGGAACCGGCTGGCGGGCTAAGGCTCTTAATCGGCCTGTTGCAGGCAAAACCGGTACGACCAATGACCTGCACGATGCCTGGTTCATAGGATATACTCCGCGCTACGTAACAGGGGCCTGGGCAGGTTTTGACGAAGAGAAACCACTCGGTCTTGGCGAAACAGGTTCAAGGGCTGCCAGTCCTGTTTGGCTGAAATTTATGAAGACAATCCTCCAGAACAAGTCGGTACAGGTCTTCCAGGTACCGGATGGAGTGGTCTTTGCCAAGATAGATGCAGAGACCGGACTCCTGGCAGCACCTAAATCAAAGAAGACCATCTTTGAGTGTTTTAAGGAAGGAACGGTTCCCACCGAATACACGAAAAAGCCCGGTTCCATCACCGAACCGAGCCAGTTTTTCAAATCCGATATGTAAGAGGCTACGCAATTCGCACTCTTCGTCTTTCGACCTCCTCCAGCAAGTCTTTGGACGTATATAGGACCACGAACTTCTCTTCCAGTTCTTTTACCAGGTCTCTGAGCGTGTCTTCCGCCAAGAAACTGCTGCGTATATAAACATTCCGGCGTCCCTCTTCTGCAGTTTCCCGCGTGGACAAAATGCTTACAATGCGCCCTCCGCAGGAGCGGATCACATCAGCAACCTCTTTGATCGAACCCGGACGATCTTCCAGGCTAAAAGCAAATTGAATGCCGCCGGTATAAACCCCGGTAATATTGATCAAGAGCTTAAAAATGTCGGTTTGCGTGATAATGCCGATCAGGACACCTTTCTCGTTGATAACCGGAAGTGCTGAGATCTTGTTCTCAAGCATTAGAATGGCAGCAAATTCCACGGTCTCATCCGGCCTGACATATACCACATTTGTGGTCATCAGGTCCTTGATCTTGATGGAAGAAAGTAGATAATTCAATTCATATACATCCAGGGTTGTTGCCTTAGACGGCGCAGCGTCTTTCAGATCCCTGTCACTGACAATGCCAACCAGTTCGCCCTTCTTGTCAACGACTGACAAGGAGCGGATCTTTTTTTCTTTCATGATAATGGAGGCCTTCATCATGGAAGTATCTTCATCTACCGTAATGACATCAGTAGTCATCCACCCTTGTACTAACATGAAATTTTCCTCCTTTAACCCCGACCTGCCATCATTTCACGCGCGTGATCCAGGGCCTTTTTTGTAATCTTTACCCCGCCTAACATACGGGCCATCTCTTTTACGCGTTCCTCTCCATGCAAGGGCCTAATCGTGGCTTGGGTACGCCCCTTGTAAGTCCTTTTGGAAATTTTGAAATGGTGCTTAGCAAATTGAGCGATCTGGGGAAGGTGTGTGATGCAGATTACCTGATGAAAACTGTCCAAGGAATGTAGCTTCCGGCCAACAACTTCGGCTACACCACCGCCTATGCCTGCATCTACCTCATCAAAAATCAGAGTCTCCACGGACTCCTGTGTCGCCAAAATCGCCTTCAGCGCAAGGATAATCCTGGAGAGTTCGCCGCCTGATGCAATCTGGGCAAGCGGCCTCAAATCCTCACCCACATTGGGGGCAATCAGAAACTCAACACGGTCTATGCCGGTAGACTCTATACCGCTGTTGTCCAGCAAGAGATAAGGACCTGAACTCTCGTCAACGGGGCTGGGTTTGAACCTAACTTCAAAGCGGGTTTTAGGCATCCCCAGGGATTCCACTTCCTGCTGGACTCTTTTCGCAAGGCGTCCGCTCGCCTTTTTCCTTTTGTCGGAGAGTTCGCGGCACAGCTTGCAGAGCTTCTTATGCAACTGATCCAGCTTTTCCTCGACTTCAGCTATTTGTTCCGGCAATGACGATATTCGTTTTAGTTCTTCTTCAGCCTTCTTGCCGTGGGCCAGGACTGATTCAAGGCCCCCCCCATACTTTCGCTTTAGCCTCTGAAGAAGATCAAGACGCAATTCCACAGCTTCCAGTCGATCACTATCAAAGACAACGTTATGAAGATAATCGCGCAGATCATTGGTAACATCTTCCAGTTGAAAAGAAATTTCCTGTACCCTGTTTGCCACAGGGCTCAGCGAGGAATCAATACTGCTGAGCGCTTGAATCTCCCTTGCAACCTCGGTTACATGTTCAACCACGGCCCCTTCTGCTCCATAAAGGCGATTTACACAACTACCCATGGTCTCATACAACTGCCGGGCATGCTTCAGTCGTTGTCGTTCCTGCTCAAGGGCTTTGTCTTCCTTGGGAACTATTTGGGCCTGGTCGATCTCACGACACTGAAATTCAAAAAGCTCACGGCGCTCGGATTGTTCGGTTAGCTGACGCTTCAGGATGCCTCGCTTCCTGATCAACGGAAGCATCTGTTCACGGCATTCCGAGACACGGCCGCACAGCTTGGTCAGCCCTCCAAACTGGTCAAGAACCAGAAGGTGCTGCTCTGGTTTAAGCAAACCCTGGTGGGCATGCTGACCAGAGATGCTGGCAAGGTGCTCGTTGATCGTAGAAAGCATCTGCACGGTGGCCAGCCGACCATTGATATAAATCTTGTGGCGACCATTTTTCTGAATGACACGACGGACCAACAAGCCTTCTGACAGATCAAACCCCTGCGCCTCTGCAACCCTCGCTGCCGGGCTTTCAGGAGGCACCTCAAACAGGGCTTCAAGCTCGGCTGTCTCTTCAGAGGTGCGGATCAGTTCGGGTGAGGCACGACTTCCTAAGATCAGGTTTACGGCATTGATGATAATCGATTTTCCGGCACCTGTTTCTCCGGTCAATACGCTGAGCCCCTTTTCAAAATTAATCGAAAGATCGTCAATGATAGCAAAATTTTTTATGGAGAGTTCCCGGAGCATTCACTTATGGATTGACGATTGTTGATTGTTGATTAAATATTGAAAAACGAATATCAACCAATCATCAATCATCAATCGTAATAATGGTTTCAAATATTTCATCCAGCGCCTGCACCGACCCGGAATTATCCGGCAGTTCAGCGGTGGGTCGCCCCTCAATATCGTAGCGCGAGATCAAGTCGTCTTCCGGCACGCAGCCTGCCAAGTTCAATCCTGCCGAATCCACCGAGTCTTTAACCATAGGCTGCAACTCGTTGTTGACTCTGTTGATGATCAGATAGTCTTTCTTGATATCAAGCTTAAGCTCCCTTGTGAGATCACGAATCCGTTTGGCAGCCTGTATTCCCCGCTGAGTCGGATCGGATATAATCAGCAAGATATCCGCCCGGCGGGCCAGCAAACGACTGATATGCTCCATGCCCGCCTCATTATCCATAACCACAACATAGTAGTTTTCGCACAGCCTTTCCATGTACCGGGAAAGCAGGGTGTTGGCATGACAATAGCAACCCGGTCCCTCTGGACGCCCCATAACGACCAGATCATACCCCTCGCTCTCTACCAACGACTCCTGAACCTTATATTCCATGTACAGATCTCTGGTCATCCCTGTGGGCACTCCATCCTTAAGCCCTTCTCTGGCATCACCAAGGGTGCTCTCGACCTTAAGTCCAAGGACCTCGTTTAAATTTGCATTGGCATCTGCATCAACGGCCAGGATCGGCTTGACCCCCTTTTTTAGCAGAAACCTGACAAGAAGCCCTGCAATAGTGGTCTTGCCGGTGCCGCCCTTGCCGGCCATAGCAACGGTCATAGTCATAATCTTTCCCTTATTCCAAATGATGAGCTACCGCGCCTTCCTCTTGTTCTGGATCATTTCACAGTTTGCTTCAAGGTAGCTACCCACATTAGGGAAAAGACCGGCATCCGTATGGGGAAGGAAAAGGGCTCCCATATACTTGTCCATAAAGGACTGGTTGTCGCTCAACTCAATATTGGTCATCATTTTGGCAATCCGTTCCACATCTCGCAACATCCCGTTGGAAAGAGACACTAATTGCGCCCCTAACAATGAACCGTTTCCCAGGAAATGAAATTTTTCAACAGGGATATCCGGAAAGAGTCCGATCTGTTTCCCTTTTTCAATGTTTATGTACCGGCCAAAGGCACCTGCAATGATTACCCGATCCAGATCATCAAACGACAGTGTCAGATTCTCAAGGAGCGTCAGGCATCCGGCAAAAAGTGCCCCTTTTGCACGAATCAGGTTCTCAATATCGACCTCGGTGATGACGATGTCATCCCCGGTCCCTGAGTCTTCTGCCAACACCAGAACATATTCGTATCCGAATCGTCCAGACCCAGACCTGATGCGTTCTGAAGAGAGATCGCGGACGAACTTGCCGTTGCGGTCGATGACACAGGCCGACAGCAACTCCGCCAAGATACTTATCAGCCCGGACCCGCAAATACCTCGTGGTCTTTCCCTGCCCACTGTAACGAGCATAGGTTCCAGCGTGATAGGATTGATATGAAACCCTTCGATGGCCCCTTTGTCGGCGCGCATGCCGTGTTTGATCCCGCCACCCTCAAAAGCGGGACCCATGGAACAGGCAGCGCAAGCAAGCCAATCACGGTTTCCTAAAACGATCTCACCATTGGTCCCGATATCCATATAGAGCGTCAGTTTCTCTTTTTGAAAGACGCCGGATCCTATTATGCCGGAAACAATGTCTCCTCCAACATAACTCGCTACCGCAGGAAAGCTATAAAGCCGCACACAATCGGGCACATCAATACCAACATCCGACGCCCACACCAGCGGCATAAAATTAGCTGCCGGGACATATGGCGCTTCCCGAATATAGCGTGTTTCCAAGCCCAAAAGAAGGTGTGTCATAGTGGTGTTGCCCGCGGCAGCGATGCATGAGATACTCTTTTTCGAGTTTCCGGTTTTCTCCAGCATTTCATCAATCACCTGGTTGATTGATGATATTACCAGAGATTGCAACTTCTCTTTCCCTTTAGGCTTTTGAGCATATACGATACGGGTAATCACATCCTCTCCATATTCGATCTGCCTGTTATATTCAGCAGCTTCCGCCATTACCTTTCCTGTCTTGAGATCGAGAAGCTCGGCACATATGGTAGTCGTTCCAATGTCCAAGACAACACCAAGATTGCGGCCTGAGGTATCACCAGGTTCCAAGCGGACCAGGTTCAACGCTGGAGATATGTCTTGGAGGGGTGAAATGGTCTCCGGCTCCGGGGCTGCCGTCAGCGTGGCTGTAACAGACCAATCGCTTGTTCTCAGAACCTGCGGCATGGTCTTGAGGCATCGAATATCAACAGAGATCTTTTCAATATCATGCTGTTGTTTAAGTCCCGTTGAAAGGCGGGTCAGATCGCTTGAATTGTCCTGTAACGTAGGTGGGGATAGCCGGACAGGCACCTTAATAGCCAGCGGGTCAAACTGCCAGCCTTCAGCCAGGGGCTTTGTATCAAGGGCGGAGATCTTGCGCTCCACCTGCCCCATGTCGAGTTTCCGGGCCACAAGAGGTTTCAGACCCCTTGATTCAACAGGGATCTGCGCGGTGCAATCTGAAAGAACAAGAGTCTTGCATGCCTGCCTCCATCCCTGGTCGTATTTTTCCTGACTTATCTTTTCTGTCTTTTCGCTCTCGACCTCCCCGGCCTCAATCACCACGCGGCATTTACCGCAGACACCCTGGCCGCCGCATGTGGCATTGATATGCACGCCAGCCTCAAGGGCCGCCTCTAAGAGATTGGCCCCCTTGTCAACGCGAATGGCTACATTGTCCGGTTCAAAGGTAACAGTGTATCTTGTCATTGGTCAGTGGTCAGTGGTCATTAGTCACCGGGCTGTTGAGCCTTCCCCCTTCAGCTTTCAGTTTCCTCCTGATCTGCCATCCGCTTGTAGGTCTCATATCTTTCTTTCATGTCTTTCTCTGCGCGTTTAAAAAGAACTTTCGCATTTTCCGGGAAAGTCCTTGTCAAGCTGGAATAGCGTACTTCACCCATAAGAAATTCCTTGAAATCACCCTTGGGTTCTTTGGAATCAAGTATAAAGGGATTTTCTCCCGCTTCTTTACGCCTTGGATCATAGCGGTACAGGGGCCAATAACCCGACTCAACAGCTCTCTTCTCCTCGTTTTGGCTCCGGCCCATGTTGATTCCGTGGTTGATACAAGGTGCATAGGCGATGATCAGAGACGGCCCCTGATATGTTTCAGCCTCAATCAATGCCTTCATAAACTGATTCTTATTTGCACCCATTGCAACAGATGCCACATACACATAACCATAAGTCATGGCCATTCTTCCCAAGTCCTTTTTACGGGTCTGTTTGCCACCTGCTGCAAATTTTGCCACGGCTCCCGTAGGTGTCGCCTTTGAAGACTGGCCTCCGGTGTTGGAATAGACCTCCGTATCCAGAACCAGAATATTGATATCATGGCCCATGGCAACCACATGATCCAATCCGCCGTAACCAATGTCATAGGCCCAGCCATCACCACCGATGACCCAGATCGATTTCTTGACAAGGTAATCACTTCGATCAAGGATTTCATAAAGCAAGGCATTAGCGGAACCATCCTTGCTCATCATCTCAAGTTCGGCGAGTTCCTCTATTTTGCGGCCGTACTCCTTGCAATTATCCGCGTCATGCATGTTGTCCAGCCACATCTTCAATGCTTCTTTCAGCTCTTTTGAAAGTTTAGTATCCAGTGCCTCGCGAACAAGATCCGCCAATTTCTCTCGCCTCTGGGTCACACCAAGCTCCATTCCAAAGCCATACTCTGCATTGTCCTCAAAAAGGGAGTTGGCCCATACAGGACCATGCCCATCCTCATTGACCGTATACGGACAACTGGGCGCTGATCCACCATAGATGGAGGAACATCCCGTGGCATTGGCAATCATCATGCGATCACCAAATAGCTGTGTGACGACTTTTATGTAGGGGGTCTCGCCACAACCGGCACAGGCTCCTGAAAACTCAAAGAGTGGCTGCTGAAACTGGCTCCCCTTTACTGAAGTGGCAGGCATCACGTGGTCCATGACAGGGAGTTCAGTGAAAAACTTGTGATTGGGAACCTGTAATTCGGTTTGGGTGGCCAGCGGCCTCATGACCAGAGCCCTTTTCTTTGCCGGACAGATATCAGCACAGTTCCCGCAACCAGTGCAATCAAGCGGACTAATCTGAATCCGGAACCTCAGCCCCTTCAACTCTTTTCCCATCGCCTTCAAAGTTACAAAATTCTTTGGGGCATTACGGATGTCCTCTTTTGGCGCCAGGACCGGACGAATTACGGCATGGGGACAAACAAAGGCACATTGATTACACTGTATGCAGTTTTCCGGTATCCATTCGGGCACATTGACTGCAACACCTCTTTTTTCATACTTGGTTGTCCCCGTGGGAAATATACCGTCCGGACTGAAGGCACTGACAGGAAGTTTGTCCCCTTGCTGAGCCAGCATGGGTCTCATTACCTTGCTCACGAACTCCGGCTCATCCTTTTCAAGATAGGCCTCATGCCCGGCAGTGGCCCACGATTTCGGAACCTTGATCTTTTTCAAGGCGCCTACGGCCTTATCCACGGCATCTATATTCATCTGTACAATTTTTTTGCCCTTTTTCCCGTACGTCTTCTTGATAGCTTCCTTGATATATTTGAATGCCTTTTGTGGGGTAATCACATTGGCGATCTGAAAAAATGCCGCCTGCATTACCATGTTTATACGTCCGCCCAAGCCCACTTGAGAGGCAATTTTATCGGCATCAATATTATAAAAGTCTAATTTTTTTTGGGCGATGGTTCTCTTCATATGATCGGGAAGCTCGGTTTTCATTTCTTTGACACTCCAGGACGAATTGAGCAGAAAGGAACCGCCCTGCCTGACCCCTTCCAGGATATCGTACTGGGTAACGAATGCGCGATTATGACAGGCAATAAAGTCAGACTCGGTCAATAAATAGGGAGATTGAATCCTGTGAGGCGAGAACCGCAGATGGGATATGGTGATCCCCCCTGACTTCTTGGCATCATAGGAAAAGTATGCCTGCGCGTACATGTCGGTGTTTTCACCAATGATCTTGATAGCGTTCTTATTGGCGCCAACCGTCCCGTCGGCTCCGAGTCCCCAGAACTTGCATCGTACCGTTCCTTTAGGTGTTGGATGGATTTCTTCACCAGGCGACAGGGAAGTGTGTGTCACATCGTCTACAATACCAACAGTGAAGTGGTTCTTGGGGGATGACGATCGAAGGTTGTCGAATACGGCATTGACCATGGTCGGAGTAAAATCCTTGCTCCCCAATCCATACCTCCCTCCAACAATAACAGGGGCCTCTGCTTTATCCTGAAACACAGTACACACATCCTGATAGAGGGGCTCACCCGGGGATCCAGGCGACTTGGTCCTATCCAGAACAGCTATTCTCCTGGCTGTAGCCGGAAGGGCTCGAAAAAAATGTTCTCTGGAAAACGGGAGGTATAGCCGGACCTTGACAAGCCCGACTCTCTCCCCCAATCCGTTAAGGTAATGGATCGTCTCCTCGATCACATCACAGCTCGAGGCCATGGATATGATGACTCTATCCGCCTCGGTGTCTCCCACGTAATCGAAAAGATGATAAGGACGACCGACCAGAGCGCTCACCTTGTCCATCTCCTCCTGGACGATATGTGGAATTCTTTCGTAAAAAGGGTTGGACCCCTCACGGCTCTGGAAAAATATGTCAGGGTTCTGGGCAGTCCCCCTCAACTGAGGATATTCAGGATTCATACAACGGCTTCTGAATTCATCGATGGCCTCCCAGTCCACAAGCCCGGCCATATCATCATAATCAATAAATTCTATCTTCTGTATTTCCATAGACGTCCTGAATCCGTCAAAGAAGTGAACAAATGGAAGACTTGCCCGAATACTTGCAAGATGGGACACAAGGGCGAGATCCATCACTTCTTGAACGGATGCCGAAGCAAGTAAAGAGAAGCCGGCCTGTTTGACAGCATTAATATCCGAATGGTCTCCGAAAATGGAAAGGGCATGGGCGGCAACAGCTCGGGCGGACACATGAAAAACAGCGGGCATGATTTCGCCGGATATCTTGTACATGTTTGGAATCATGAGCAGTAGGCCCTGGGATGCCGTAAAGGTTGTGGACAGGGTGCCTGCCGAAAGCGCCCCATGAACAGCGCCTGCCGCACCTGCTTCGGACTGCATTTCAATCACTTTCAACACCTGGCCGAAGATATTTTTTCGCCCATGGGCTGCCCATTCATCACAGTATTCCCCCATACTGCTTGACGGCGTAATGGGATAGATTGCGGCCACGTCACTCATGGCATAGGCCACATGGGCTGCTGCTTCATTTCCTTCAATCGTCTTTGTTATCTGACTCATGTTCTATCTCCCTTCATCATGGAATCCTATCCTGTTGCTCAAATGTAAATCTTAAACTATATAGCCTTAAAAAGCAACTATTTAAAGAAGGTTAACAGGGGTTAACCGTGAGGAGAAAGAAGAGATGTTGTAAAGTTCAAGTAGCTCCCCTTGACCCCGCCCTAAAGGACCGGGCTTGCGGGGAGCGAGCCGGTCAAGAGGCAATGGATGCTCATTATTGCACATCAAAAACGATCTTTCCTCCCTTCACATCAGCCAGGATCCGAGCATTTTCACTGAAATTCCCCTTTAGCACCTCCATGGCCAGCGGGTTTTCCACATGTTTCTGAATCGCCCGTTTCAATGGCCGGGCTCCGTATGTGGGATCATAACCCTCACGGGCCAAGAGCGCCTTAGCCGCGTCTGAAAGTTCAAGTGTCAGATGCTGATCTTCAAGCCGTTTCTGTACCCGCTTGATCTGAATATCCACAATCTCATTGAGTTGCTCGGGCGTGAGATTGTTGAAGATGATAATGTCATCAATCCGATTCAGAAACTCCGGGTTGAAACCAGCCTGCAGGGCCTCCATGACTCGTTTCTCCATCTCTTCCCGCTGGTCCGCACCCAGCTCCTGGATCCAGTGACTTCCCACATTTGAGGTCATTATAATAATGGTATTCTTGAAATCAACGGTTCTACCGTGACCATCGGTCATGCGGCCATCATCTAAGATCTGCAAAAGGGCATTAAAGACCTCTGGATGGGCCTTTTCTATCTCGTCAAAGAGGACCACGGAATAGGGACGACGCCTCACCGACTCGGTCAGATATCCACCCTCCTCATAACCCACATATCCCGGGGGCGCGCCAATGAGCCGAGAGACTGAATGTTTTTCCATGTACTCAGACATGTCAATACGGATCAGGGCCTGCTCATCGTCAAAGATAAACTCGGCCAGGGCCTTGGCAAGTTCGGTCTTGCCGACCCCTGTAGGTCCCATGAAGATAAAGGATCCGATGGGCCGATTTGGGTCCTGCAGGCCCGATCGTGCCCGTCTCACCGCATCGGAGACCGCCACAATGGCCTCGTTCTGACCCACAACACGTTTTGCGAGCCGGTCCTCTGTATGCAAAAGCTTTTCTCGTTCTCCTTCCATCATCCGGGCTATTGGTATGCCGGTCCACAAGGAAACTACCCCGGCCACATCCTCTTCATCCACCTCCTCTTTAAGCATCTTGCGTCCTGTCTGAAGCTCCGCAAGCCCCTGCCTGGCCTCATCAAGGCGCTTCCTGAGATCGCTCGTTGTCCCGTAACGGAGCTCCGCAGCCCGGGCCAGGTCTCCCTCACGCTGGGCCTGCTGTTCCTCAATGCCCGCTCGTTCAAGCTCCTCTTTGACCTGGCGAATGGTCTGGATGGCCCCTTTTTCGTTTTGCCAGTGGGCCTTCATCTCGCTGTTTTTTTCCTTCATGGCAGCAAGGTCTTTTTCAAGCTTGGTCAGTCGTTCCTTTGAGGTCTTGTCGGTCTCCTTCTTGAGTGCCTCACGTTCGATCTCGGCCTGGATGACCTTGCGTTCCACCTCATCGATTTCAGCCGGCATGCTGTCGATCTCGATGCGGAGCATGGAGGCGGCTTCATCAATCAAGTCGATCGCCTTATCCGGCAAGAAACGGTCCGATATATAACGGTGGGAAAGGGTAGCCGCACCAACAATCGCAGAATCCTTGATTCGCACCCCGTGATGGACCTCGTATTTTTCTTTCAGGCCTCGCAAGATGGAGATAGTGTCTTCCACTGTAGGCTCCTGAACAAGGACGGGCTGGAAACGCCGTTCCAGGGCAGCGTCCTTCTCCACATACTTTCTGTACTCGTTCAGGGTGGTGGCCCCCACGCACCGAAGGGTACCCCGGGCTAAAGCAGGCTTAAGCATATTTGACGCATCGACCGCGCCCTCGGCAGCCCCGGCCCCAACCATGGTGTGGAGCTCGTCAATGAACATGATAATCTCACCTTCAGCGGCCTCCACCTCTTTTAGAACGGCCTTTAGACGATCCTCAAATTCCCCGCGGTATTTCGCGCCTGCAACCAGGGCACCCATGTCAAGTGCAACCAGCCTGCGGTTCTTGAGGGTCTCGGACACATCGCCGTTTACAACCCGCTGGGCCAGGCCTTCCACTATGGCCGTCTTGCCGACACCAGGCTCGCCAATGAGGACCGGGTTATTCTTGGTGCGGCGCGAAAGGACCTGAACCACACGGCGAATCTCTTCATCCCGGCCGATCACCGGGTCCAGCTTCCCCAGCCGCGCAAGATCGGTCAGGTCCCGGCCAAACCTTTGCAGGGCCTGATACTTTTCCTCAGGGTTGGGATCGGTAATCCGCTGTGTGCCCCGTATATCGACCAGAACCCTCAGGATCACCTCACGGGTCACCCCTGCGCCGGCCAGGACGCGGGCAGCATCCGTTTCCTTGAGGTCGGTTATGGCCACCAGGATGTGCTCGATACTCACATACTCATCCTTCATATTAGATGATTCTGCAAAGGCTCCATCCAGAACCCTCTTGGTGTTTGGAGAGATATAGGCCTCCGCCATGCCGCCCCCACTCAACCTGGGCTTCTTTTCAAGGATATCCGCAACCTCATGCAATACCCTTTCAGGCGATGCGCCCAGTTTCTGAAGAATGGAACGGGCAATCCCCTCGGACGGCTCCAGCATGACCTTCAAAAGATGCTCCGGCTCGATCTGCTGATGTCCCAATTGACCTGCAAGGACCTGGGCCCCTTGAATCAGTTCCTGAGATTTTATAGTAAATTTATCAAAGCGCATGATTCTCTCCTCCCACTGTTTCAGGCAGCACGTCGTTTCGTTCAGTCCCATATAAAATAATCACCTGATATTTATTGTCAAACAATGGTGAGATCATGGTGACCTGGACGACCTGAGCGAAAGAATGTAGCATTTTGGAGGGCACAGACTATCTTTGGCTTGAACATGCAGCACATGGTATGCAGAGGTGTCTGCCGTCGTTTGTCTCAACCAGCTTAGTAGACATGGTCATCTCGCCGCATTGCGCGCACGCTTCAGAACGGGCCAGGGGTGCATATGGCGGCTCAGGGATTTCGACTGCTTTTGTATCAAAGACTTCACTAAAGGGCCTGGAAAGAAGGTCGATCGACTTGAGTAATTTGTGGCGGATTTGTTGTTTTCCGGTTGCATTGCCGGCAGCAACAGCAGTCTCAAGGCTCCCAAACTCCTCCTGGTGCTCTCCTTCGTACCTGTAATAACCCTTGCGCGAAAAACGAAAAGCCTGTTTGTCGGATCGATTAAGTACGGTAAAGGCGTTCTTACCGTAATCCTTTATGATCAGATTCCCTTTCCCGGCAGTTGTACCAAGCAACACCTGGAGTGCATCTACAGCGCATGTATCGTTTTCGCTGATGGCTACGACCTCCTCGTCTTGCGAGCGATGAAGGCCGAGTAGTTGTATGGCCTGTTTTGCAACTAAGTAACCGTACACAAGGCCGGGACACAAATGACCGTGAAATGCAATACAGCGTTTCAGGCCTTCCGGCGGTTCATGGTTGCCTGCTGGCGGATTATGATCTGGATCGTTCATAGACCGCATGCCTTATGGCATTCGTTTTGACTTTCCTAGTTCCGCCTACTTACCAAGTTGAGCTTTTAGCATTGCAACTTGTTCCCTCGCCTTAACAAGTTCCTTGCTTGTCAATCTCAGGCGATTAGCCAACATCTCGGCAAATACCTTGTACAAAATAGAGCAGAAGGCGACCTTATCGTTACCTGACAATTTGTCCATATAAGAAGCGTCTGTTGCCAGACAAACGGTTTCATCAACAGCGTATACGGAGGCCGATCTGGCCGAACCATCTATCACGCCCATCTCACCGAAAATATCGCCTATGCGGTTCAGAACACTTAGTTTTTTATCGCCCTTTACTATTTTCACTTGACCGGAGACAAGGAAGTATATCCAACTATCATAACTGCCTTCTTCCAGGATCAACTCTCCTGGTTTATATTTCCTTATCTTGCTCAAGCTCAGTGCACCCTTGAAATCTTTTTCATCAAAATTTTTTAGGGAGGGCATCTTCATGAGTTTTTCTACAAGACTTTCACTCTCTTTCAGGTAATCGGATTCAATCATCTTGTTTACCTCCCTTAGTGTTCAGTTTTACTTGGTAACGTATCTTATATCAGGACGTCTACCTTTGGGCAAGCTGGAACCAAAAAAGTGACTAAAGTGAGCTAAAACTGCGGTTTCCCCCACAGATATCTGTCTGAACCCTTCCTCTTTCTTCACCTGTCATTACATCAACCAAACCGCTCGTACGCCCTTTTATTCCCTCACAATTTACATTTAATAAATAGACGCCTTTAGATTGGCACAATTTGTGTAATGGTATGAAATCGGATGTATTTATGCATTTATGTCCCTTTAAAAGATTAATGAATATTCACTGCCTGTTCGTTTCTCTCGTTCGAGGCGCAGCAAGTTGGTGGTTAACAAATAAATTTCAAGATATTGATATCTAAAGATTATACTTGATGGCCCGGTCGAAAACCGGTATTTATTATTGCACTTCTTGAGGATCTTAAGAAACTTGTGGACTCGGCACTTAGAAATAATTAAAAGATCACGCAAGACAACCGAATGAAAAACCCATTAGGGTGGAGAGAAAAGACCTGCCCATGAAGAGCCGGAACAAAGCCTTAAGGACCTTCTGTGCTGATTCGCCAATGAGGTTAACGGAGCCAAACCATTGAATATTACTGTTAGTATCGCAGATATGAAGGTGAGTGATGATCCTAAGGTGACCCTGATTACCCACTCATTGGGCTCCTGTATTGGTCTGGCTGTGTATGATCCTGTGGTAAAGGTAGGTGGCATGCTTCATTATATGCTTCCCGATTCCGAACTGGATACCAGGAAGGCTAAAAAGAGCCCTTTGATGTTTGCCGACACATCCATACCAATCCTGTTTAAATCCTGTTACAAACTTGGAGCCGTTAAATCGCGGATGATTGTAAAGGTTGCAGGTGGGTCTCAGGTCATGGACGCATCCGGGGTTTTCAATATCGGGAAGCGCAATTATGCAGCGCTCAGAAAAATTTTTTGGCGCAACAAAGTCCTTATTGATGCTGAAGATATCGGAGGCACGGTCAATAGAACAATGCGACTGAGCATCGCCACAGGGGAACTATCTCTGAAGGTTCCCGGTCATGGCTATAAGATCCTATGATAGATATTGATGCCATATTAAAATCGATCAAAAAGCTTCCACCTTTTCCGACTGTGGCCAACAAGGCACTGAAGATACTGGATGATCCGGATGCATCCGTGGATAAACTCATTTCGATTATCCAGTATGACCAGTCCATTACGGCAAATGTATTGCAACTATGCAATTCAGCCTATTACGGGCTTGTCAGAACGATTCCATGATCCGCTGTGAGGAAAAAATCTAAGATATTGTAAGAGGTGTCTCCGCCGAGATCAACAACCACCGTCCTCTTCCCCATAGATGAAAGAAGCACCCCGAGATTAGCTGCAAATATACTCTTGCCTATTCCTCCCTTTGCGCCTCCTACGGCGATGGTTTTTGCCTGGCCATGAGTACTGCCCAAAAAGGGAGACGCCTTTTTCTTAAAATGGGAAGTTATGATTTCATATGACTCCCGTATCCTTATGAAGCGTTCACTCCGCTTATTAATCATCTCTTCATGCTCATAGCGGTGAAAATCAGGGTGATACCTTTTTGCCTTTTCCCGGAATGCTTTTTTCACCGCCTCCAGCTCCAGCCCCATTAGAAATCGATCGTCCCTGGCATGTTGAGGTGAAAATAGATAGGCACAGGCAACCCGGATCTTGTGTAGTCTTGCATCTCCTATTTTATCAATCGGTAGCATGTTCATTTAAATAGCATGTTCTTTGCCAAAAATACCCAACCGGACTTTTTTATGGGAGCTAATTTATATGCTGTAGTTGAAAACAAAATTCTGCCCGACATATAGTATGAAAGCATATTAACCGGATATGGTTAACCATTTAAAAAACCTTTTGAAGTGCTATTGTGTCATTTTTTGACAAAATTGTTTGCTGCCCTGACACCATCCAGAGACCTTTGCATAACCCCTTTTCACTCCTTTGTATGAACTTTTTGACCCATCCATGGGCTTGCCTCACTAAATCCTGCAAACTCGGCCTATCGGCCTCAAACAGTGCAGGATTTGCCCGCTAAAACGGGCCGTTTGCTTCGCCCGGATGGGTGCCCCAAAAAGTTCATAATTACCGCTCAAAGGGGTTATGCAAAGATCTCATCCACTGCTGTCTCTCTCTCTCAAGATACAGGGTTTACAGAGAAATGTATTGCCGTTCATTCGCGCAATTAATTTCTGAAAAATTAATAGGTTATGCATCTCTTTCGTTTTTTGGATAATAGCTCTAATAGTTTTTTGCGTACGTGTCGATAAATAAGTAGAAAATAAAGTAGTGAAAAAGGCAAACCTCTTGAAAGAGTGGGACGCAAAGCCTCCGGCCCGGCAATGATGGGTAGCGGGGCTGCCCTACCGGTTAAGTATTCGATACTGGAACCCATTCTTTCGTGAAAAGGATGGGTTTTTTGTGTCTTAATAAACTTTAGCCAAATCAGGTGATTAAGAAAGGTGATGCTATGAAAACACAAATACGCATGGCCTGTCTCATGACAGTATTGATGCTTGTGTTCTCGAGCAGTTCGGTCCATGCGATATCACCCAAGAGTCTTAAGATTACAAGTGCGATAGTAGAATCCGAATATATCTATATTTACGGGCTTAACTTTGGAGACAACCCTCCTAATGTGAAGTTGGACGACGCTGCATTGGAGGTTGTGTCCTCCGGCGATACTTATATTAATGCGCGGCTTCCGAACGCTGTTGAGCCGGGAACCTATCGCCTTGATGTAGCCAGGAATGGGTTTCAGTTTCAGCATCCCGAAAAGTCAGATGCCCTGGACGTGACCATCGGCGCTGTTGGGCCACAAGGACCCAAGGGCGACAAGGGAGATAAAGGAGACCCGGGAGAACAGGGACCTCAGGGACTTATTGGGCCACGAGGACCAAGTGGCGACAAGGGTGACACGGGAGAGCCTGGACCTGTTGGGCTACAAGGACCAAAGGGCGACAAGGGAGATAAAGGAGATCCGGGAGATCCGGGATCAGGATCAGGAGTATCAGGATATGAGTGGGTAACAGTTCGCCGGCCAATGGTGATTCAACCAAATTCGATAAGCCCAACCTACGATTGCGGATGCCCGGACGGCAAACGCATTCTCGGCGGCGGGGCTTTTACGCATGATTATCGTATATGGCTTAAGGATTCATTCCCTCTAAATGAAACTACATGGAGAGTAAGGCTTTTTAACCCACAATCTAAAAAATTAACTACACACATACATGTGTATGCCATATGCGCGGATGTGAAGTAAATACGTTGCTTACTCGCGTCACCTAACCTCTATCCATTGAGAGGCCCCCCTCCTCCCAGGGAAGCCGGGGGGAGCCAAAAGGCTCCCCCCGGCTCTTTTTTTTCTTCTTTCATAAAAACTGGACCGCACGCACATGATCTCCTGGTAAATGTTGAGGCCTGCGTCCGGGCCCCCCTTTGACGGCTTACAAAGGTCTCTGTATCATTCATTGCAAACAATATTATGCTCTCTCTAGTAAGGGGGTCCCCCCTCAAAAGGATTCTTATTTATGCAACAGCCGCCCGTGCCAGGGTCAGGATATCCACAAATTCCGCGCCGGCCTTCATCAAGACCCGGGCACACTCATTCACAGTGGCACCGGTTGTGTAGACGTCATCCACCAAAAGGACCTTATACCCCTTTATTCTCCCCGGATGACGAAGGGAAAAAGCCCCTTTGATGTTTTTCCAGCGTTCAATACGGTTGAGGGTGGCCTGTGGCTCTGTATACCGGTTGCGGTATAATGTGAGGCCGTCGAATGGAATTCTTTCCTGTTTTGCCCATCTCCGGATCAAAATTAGTGCTTGATTGAATCCGCGTTCCCTGAGACGTTTCACGTGTAGCGGCACCGGAACAATGAGGTCTATGTCGTTCACATCCCAGAATTGAAAAAATGTCTCCCTGGCAAAGGCGCTTAAAGGCATGGCCAGGGAACTCTTCTTTCCGTACTTTAGGAGATGAATCGCCTCCATAAGGCCGCCGTCATATACCCCGAAGGCCCTTGCCTTCCTGAAATATCTTTTTTCAAGTAGGCACTCGGAGCAGGTGTGGCTCTCCCCTTGCCGTGAAACAAAGGGGAGTCCGCATTTTGAACAAAAAGGGGAAGTAATCGGTATAATCCCTTCCCGGCAGGATTTACAAAAGTAAGAAGCTGTATGATCAGCGAGCAGGTTCGAAACATCCGGGCCGGTAGAGGCCTGTCCGTGATCGTGATCATAAAAAGCGCTGCAGATAAGGCACCTGGGTGGAAAAATCGCATTTAGAACGGTCTGCGATAAACTCTGCAGGAAGGAAGGCATACCGGTTACGTTGATAGCCTCTCAATAACGGTTTGTGCGAATTCAGAGCATCTGAGCTCCCGGGCGACGGGCATCCGGCGGGCGAGATCGTGAGTCACAAGGCCTTCTGAAATGCTTCTCTGTACGGCCTCCTCAATGACCGAGGCCGCCTCTGCCCATCCCAAATACTCCAGCATCATAACACCGGATAGTATCAGTGAGATCGGATTTGCCCTGTCCGTACCAGCGTATTTTGGGGCAGTGCCGTGGGTCGCCTCAAAGACGGCACAGCCTTCCCCGATATTCGCCCCAGGGGCCATTCCCAGACCCCCTACCTGGGCTGCCAGGGCATCAGAGAGGTAGTCGCCGTTCAGATTAGGGGTAGCTATAACATGGTACGACTCCGGCCTGAGAAGGATCTGCTGAAACATCATGTCGGCGATCCTGTCTTTGATCACCACCTTACCGGGCGGCGCCTTACCGTCGTGCTCTGGCCCGAGATCCGATTCAACAACGATATGGTCCCCGAACATCTCGCGCGCTACCTCATAGCCCCACTTCATGAAGGCCCCTTCGGTATATTTCATAATATTTCCCTTGTGTACCAAGGTCACACTGGGCAGATCGTGGTCTAAGGCGTATTGTATTGCCCTTGCCACCAGACGCCTTGAAGCCCTTTGGCTCATCGGCTTAATGCCGATGGCCGAATCCTTGGCCACATCAACTCCAATACTGTCCTTCAGAAAGGCAATGACCGCCTCGGCCTCCCTAGTTTGAGCCTCCCACTCGATCCCGGCATACACGTCTTCGGTATTTTCCCGAAACACCACCATCTTGACCCTTTCCGGATGCCTCATCGGGCTTGGGACACCACTGATGTATCGAATCGGCCGCACACAGGCGTACAGGTCGAGCCTTTGTCGCAACGCTACATTGACACTGCGAATCCCCTCCCCTACCGGCGTGGTCAACGGCCCCTTGATGGCCGCCACATGATCCTTTATCGCCTGGAGGGTCTCTTCGGGAAGCCATTCATTGGTTTCTCGATACGCTTTTTCTCCTGCCAATATTTCCGACCATATGATCCTGCGGCGGTCTCCGTAGGCAAAACCGACGGCAGCATCCAGGACACTTTTTGCAGCAGCCCAGATGTCAGGGCCGATCCCGTCTCCTTCAATAAACGGAACAATAGGATTGTCCGGGACCTGCAGTGTACCCTGCGGTTTTACAATTATCCGCTGTGGCTCATAATCCGGCATTTTTCTCCCATTTCTTGAGATAGATTTGTATGATCGATATGGCCGCCGGCGTTATGCCGGATACCCTGGAAGCCTGCCCTAAAGAAATCGGCCGAATCCTTGAAAGCTTTTCCTTGACTTCATTTGAAAGCCCTGGAATAGCCTGATAGTCAAAGTCCTCTGAGATTTTTGTCCCTTCCAGGCCCTTTACACGTTTGACCTGTTCCATCTGACGACTTATATATCCATCGTATTTAACAAGAACTGCGGCCTGTTCGGCCACATCGTTGTCAAAAGAAAGTATGCGGCTGTCAAGCTTTGCAATATCTTCAAGCTTGGTACCGGGTCTCTTTAGGAGTTCCTGCAACGTGGCCGGTTGATTGATGGAACCAAGTCCTAAGTCTTCAAGGGTTTGATTCACTTCCGGCCTTGGGTTTAGACGAATATTTGAAAGAAGAGTCAAAAGTCGCTCGACAGCCTCACGTTTTTGTGCAAATTTTTCATAAAGCGACTCGGAGACAAGGCCGACCCGATATCCAATTTCGCGAAGACGCAAGTCTGCGTTATCTTCCCGGAGAAGAAGGCGATACTCGGCCCTTGAGGTAAACATCCTGTAGGGATCCTGGGTCCCCTTTGTCACTAAGTCATCGATCATAACACCGATATAGGCCTGTGCCCGGCTGAGGATGACTGGTAGTTCTTCCCTTACGTAGCGCACTGCATTGATCCCGGCCATGATCCCCTGGCCTGCCGCTTCCTCATAACCAGAGGTACCGTTGATCTGGCCTGCCAAAAACAACCCTTGAATCGCTTTACATTCCAGGCTCGGTTTGAGCTGCATTGGGTCCACATAGTCATACTCTATGGCGTAGCCCGGCCGCACAATCTCCGCCTCTTCAAGCCCCTCAATAGTCCGAAGCATCCTGATCTGCACATCGACCGGCAGGCTTGTTGCAATGCCGTTCGGGTAAATCTCGGTAGTTCCAAGCCCCATAGGCTCAAGAAAGATCTGGTGCCTGGGTTTATCCGGAAATCGAACGACTTTATCTTCAATCGACGGACAATAACGAGCCCCAACACCTTTTATTACTCCTGTGAAAAGTGGAGAACGATCAAGACCCGTCTTAATGGTTTCACGGGTTTTTTCATTCGTGTAAGTAATGTAACACGGAACCTGTTTCTGACTAATCGACTCGGTCTCAAAGGAAAACGGGATCGGAGGTTCATCCCCGTACTGCGGTGCGAGCCTGGAAAAATCGATAGTACGTCCGTCCAGTCGAGGAGTGGTGCCTGTCTTAAGGCGGCCTATCCTTAAACCCAGGGCTTTCAGATTGTCTGAAAGCTTGTTGGATGGAGGATCTCCCATGCGGCCTGCTGGAAAATTATCTAACCCTATATGGATGAGTCCTTTGAGGAAAGTGCCTGTGGTTAGAACAACCGTTTTTGCAAGAAACCTCTCTTGAATACTCGTGATTATGCCTCTGACCGTAGCATCCTCCACGATCAAGGCATCTACCAAACGCTGTTTGATATCCAGATTTTCCTGGCGCTCCAATACAGACTTCATGCGAAGGCGATATTGTTCTTTGTCTGCCTGGGCCCTGGATGACTGAACAGCAGGCCCCTTCTTGGTATTTAGGCGTCGGAACTGGATGCCGGTGGCATCAATGTTTTTGGCCATCTCTCCGCCTAAGGCATCGACCTCACGAACAAGGTGGCCCTTGGCCAAACCTCCGACTGCAGGATTGCACGACATCTCTCCAATGTGGTCCGCATTAACCGTAACTACCAGGGTAGAATGCCCAAGGCGGGCCGCAGCCAGCGCGGCCTCGCATCCGGCATGGCCGGCCCCCACCACGATAACGTCGTATGTTTTCGAATATGAGTTCATATCACGGTCATTGGTCAGTAGTCATTGGTCACCGGTTTGATACAGGATGCCTGATATCTTACTAAAAAGCACATTAAGTACCAGACACCACAGAAAGGGCACAATGATGTCTTTTCTGTAGTGACTGGCGGGAAAGGGAGACTCGGAACGAAAGAAAAAACATCATTTGGCCAAGCCAATGTCGAGTAGAAAAGGTCCTCATTAGTAAACCAACACCCGGTATCGGGAATCCGGCATCGTGTATCGCCAACGAACACTAATAGGCTGTTGAAAAACTCTTGAATGAGCGACTTTGACCATTTTTGCGAAAGTTTCTTAGTGAAGCGGAGCGTCAAAAATTGCAACTGTTTGAGGCGTATGCCGAGTTTAGCGCAAAGCTTCACTACGTGTCCAATTTTAGCGGAGCGAACTTAGTCCGCCTCGGGCGGATCAAAAATGGGCAATCGGAGCGAAAAGAAGAGTTTTTTAACAGCCTGCTAATGACTAATGACCCCCTATCTGCCTCTCTGTCTCACAACCTCATACATAATGATAGCCCCGGCAACCGCGGCATTGAGCGAGTCAACGACATTTTCTTGGGGAACAGATACGAGATAGTCGCAAGTTTTTCGAACCAGAGGGCGTATCCCTTTCTCTTCCCCTCCGATCACAAGGACCAAACCAAGATTGAAATCCGCCTCATCAACTCGTTGATCTGAACCAACATGGGCTCCCACCACCCAGAGCCCTGCTCCCTTGAGTTCCTTCAAGGCTGCCACAAGGTTAGGAACCCGTGCTATCAACGTATGTTCCATGGCTCCTGCAGAGGCCTTTGAAACCGAGGGGGACAAATGGGCGGAACGGTCTTTCGCAAGGATAATGCCGTGGGCGCCCATAGCGAGTGCTGTCCTGATAAGCGAGCCAAGGTTTTGCGGATCTACAATTCCGTCCAGGGCCAAGACTATCGGAAGCCGGGCATCGGTTTCAGCCTTTCTGAGGATGGCGCCTATATCTACCAGCGGATAATCACCGGCACGGGCCGCTACTCCCTGGTGTACCGACCCGCCGAGCAGGGATCTAAAATAGTCCTGTTCTCTGTATTGGATTGGAATCCCTTCAGCCTGAGCCCGCTCCAAGAGGCCCTGAATACCTTTAGTCTTCCGCCTCTTTGATATGTACAGGGTTTTAAACTTCCGCCGGCCTGCTGCCAAAGCCTCATAGACCGGATGGATTCCATAAAGAAGATCACTCATTTACTAAGGCGAAACTTTTGTATCCGATATTAGTTTGGGTTAATGATGTTGGGTAATTAATGTATTTTTTAGTAGGTGTCGACAATAGTCTTCAGCTCTGAAATCGCTCTGGTCAGATCATCATTTACGATCACGTGATGATATTGCTTAGCCCCGGCCATCTCTGCTTCGGCGGCCCTGATCCGTTGCTCAATCGCCTCGGTCGAATCCGTACCTCGCTCGGCGAGTCGCCGTTTTAGCTCCTCCATGGATGGCGGCGCTATAAAGACCAAAATCGCTTCAGGATATTTGGCATAGAGCTTCTTGGCACCCTCAACATCAATATCTAACAAAATATCATGGCCCAGGTGAAGGCTGTTATCCAGAAATTTGGCGGACGTGCCATACAGGTGGCCGTGCACCTCAGCCCATTCGGCAAATTCACCAGAGTCTATCTTCTTGTGAAAGGCATCATCGCTTATAAAATAGTAGTCCACACCATCTCTTTCGCTGCCGCGAGAAGGACGTGTAGTACAAGAAATCGAATATCTAATTGTTGGATCCTGTTTCAAGATCGCACTCAGAATCGTCGATTTCCCGGTACCGGATGGTGCGGATATGATGAAAAGATGTCCTCTCTTGGCCATAACTCAAGGCTCAGGGTGCCGTAAGGAAAAAATGGGATTCCTATGCAGTAAGTTGCACAATTTTCGACACGTTCACTTCGACTCTGAGGTCTTTTTCTTGTCTTCCTTAAATTCAAAGCCTGTCACAAACCGCTGTGATATGGTCTCGGCTTGAATAGCTGAAAGAATGACGTGGTTGCTGTCGGTAATAATGATAGACCGCGTTCGACGCCCCTGGGTGGCATCAATTAACCGGTTCCCCTCTTTTGCGTCTTCCTTAAGCCGTTTCATAGGAGCCGAGCTTGGCGTTACAATAGCTATTATACGAGCGACAACAACTGTATTTCCAAACCCTATGTTAAGTAAGGTCGTATCCATTTTGCCTCCTCCGGGGTTCGTTATTTGTCATTCGTTACTCGCGGCTCGTCACGTTTTACGTCTGACGGTTACCGACACGAAGTGAAGCTCGCACTAAACGAGCTGCGCAACCGAAAAACGATATACGAGTAACCTGTAATCCATGACTACTCTACATTCTGAACCTGTTCCCTAAGCTTTTCGAGCTCACTCTTGAGCCCTACAACAATCTGGGACAACTGCGCATCTCCTGCTTTTGAACCGATCGTATTCACCTCCCTATTAAGCT
>Ga0114923_10000179_pt1 | contig 50491 bp, 54 predicted proteins | sample SumtaG_FD_89578 | JGI IMG/M metagenome (GOLD analysis project Ga0114923, IMG submission 89578) | Deep subsurface microbial communities from Indian Ocean to uncover new lineages of life (NeLLi) - Sumatra_00157 metaG | ecosystem: Environmental > Aquatic > Marine > Oceanic > Sediment | place: near... | reverse complement strand
AATTCAAGATTAACTGGAATATTTCCAAACTTCCTTCCTTCAATTCTTATAAAACAGAGTTTGTTATCTTTTAACCAGGGGATGTAGTCTGAAGGACCTATGTGTAAATTATCATAACTTAATCTTTTTGAAAGTTGAGATTCAACACTTTCTGTTTTTGAGATTTTCTTTGATTTTAATCGTTCTCTAGAAAGCATATTCAAAAAATCAGTATTTCCTCCTACGTTTAGCTGATAAGATCTATCTATACTTACTCCCCTTTCAGAAAAAAGATGGCTTAAAACCCTATGGACAATTGTAGCTCCTACCTGGGACTTAATATCATCCCCAATACAAGGCAATCCTTTATCTCTGAATTTTTCCGACCAAGTTTTAGCCGAGACTATGAAAACCGGCATACAGTTGATAAAGGCGCAGTTAGCTGCCAAAGCTGCTTTAGCATAAAATTCTGTTGCTTTCTGAGAACCAACAGGACAATAATTTATTAGAATTTCAGCTCCTGATTTTTTTAATTCCCTTACAATATCTACAGGTTTCTTTTTAGCTACAGCAAATCTTTTCTCTTCAGGATAATCTTTTAAGTGTTCAGCTACTCCGTCTAGGACAGGAGCCATTTTTACTTTTACCTTTAAATTTGGTATCTTGGAATTGAAAACTTTAGTACAATTGGGTTTTGAAAAGATTGCTTTTGAGATATCTTTCCCAACTTTTCTCTTATCAATATCAAAAGCTGCCACAGGTTTTATATCACCTACCCTATATTTGCCAATAAGATTGTGCATTAGGCCAGGAATTAATTCATCGTCAGTTTTAACACCTTTGTAATAAAAAATACCCTGGATCAGAGAGGAGGCACAATTTCCTAAACCTGCAATAGCAATTTTTATGTCTTTTTTCATATTATTATATTATTAGTACTATTTTACGCTCGTAAAATAGTCTGTCAAGATGCTACCATTAGAACGACTTCAAAAATCAAATACTAAAGAAAATCTTTGGATTTACATCCTTTTCTTACTTTTGAAGAAAAAGCTTTATGGTTGGGAAATTCCAAGGATTATTGAGAAAGAATTTAATTTTAAACCTGGAAAAATTACTCCTTACAGAGTGCTTTATAGGTTGGAAAAAGATGGTTTTGTAAAAAGCAAAATGGAACGAAGAAGGAGGATATACCAAATTACAAAAAAGGGGGAAGAAGAATTGAAACGAGCTAAAGGATTTTACGAAGAAATTTTGAAAAAATTAAAATGATTAATAAAAAAATAGCTCAAATATTATACGAGATAGGAGAATTATTAGATATTCAGGGAGTAGCTTATAAACCTAAAGCTTATCGAAAAGCCGCCAAGGCTTTAGAAAGCCTGAAAGAAAATATTTCTCAAATTTATAAGAAGGAAGGAATTAAAGGGATTAAAAAGGTTCCGGGTATTGGAAAAAGCATTGCCGAAAAAATTGAAGAATATTCAAAAAATAAAAAAATTAAATATCATGAAGAGCTAAAGAAGAAATCAGCTATTCGACAAATTATTACTCATTATTTTAAAACCAAGGGATTGAGTTTAGTAGAACTTAAAAAAGACGCTAAAAAAAGAAAAATAGTTTACTCCCGTTTCACTAAGCCAGCTAAACAGTTATTAGTATTGGCAGGATCTGTAGAAAAGGCAAAAAAAGCCATTAGCAAAGTAGCTGAGTGGGCTAAGTCACGAGATCTGGATTATGCTATTGAGACAGTTTTTAAAAAATGGTTAGAATTAGACAGATTAAAGCCAAAAGAGATTATAAAAAAACCATATTACAGAGGAGACCAAATGATTTGGTCAGAAACTAAGAGAAAGTGGTATGTGATAGACAAAACAGGTACATGGCTAGAATTTGCCGGTAAAAAAACCGAAATTGAATGGCGAATAATAAAGTAAATATTAATTTTATGATTTCTTACAATGAATTAAAAAAAGGAATAAGGGTTATTATAGATAAAGAACCTTATGAAATCCTTGAATCCTCCCCCATGTTTAAAGCAAGGGGTCATTCTGTTTTGCAGACAAAATTAAAAAATCTAAAAACGGGAAATATAATTTCCCGCACTTTTCATCCCTATGAGTCTTTTGAAGAAGCAGATGTTTTGAGAAAAGAAGCCAAATTTATTTATTCTCATAAAGAAAAATATGTTTTTTCTGAAAAAGATAATCCTTCACAAAGATTTGAATTGACCGGTGATCAAATCGGAGAAAAAAAAGAGTTCTTAAAATCAAATCAACTAGTGGGAGCTTTAATCTTTAATAATGAAGTAATTAATATCGCTTTACCAATTAAGATTAACCTAAAAGTAACAGAAGCTCCTCCCGGCATTAAGGGGGAAAGGGCTCAGGCTGGAACAAAAACAGCTACTTTGGAAACGGGAGCTAAAATAAATGTTCCCATCTTTATCAATTCGGGAGATATAATTGAAGTGAATAGTGAAACAGGAGAATATGTAAGGAGGGTTGAATAATTTAATTTATATAAAAGCTCTTTCAGCTTTCAGTTTACAATCACAACTCCTATTTTCTTTTTAATTAATTTTTCTATTTTCGTTGCCATATATTATATTTTAAATAACCTCCTTATTATTTACAAACTTTATTTAGTATGATATCAAAAAAAAAGAGGGGTGTATTAGCTCCTTAAAACTTTATAAAGAATAGAGGTGAGAAATAAGGAATGGAGGCCAAAGATAGAATAATAGTAGCTTTAGATGTTGATAGTATTAAAAAAGCAATAGCTTTAGTAGAGGAACTTTCGCCCTATGTAGGTAGTTTCAAAATAGGTTTGCAGTTAATGCATTCGATTTTAAATTCTATAATTATTCCAAAAAAAGAGGAAGAAGCTATTAAAAACCTTAAAGATATACGTAAACTTTTTTCTTCCTTGAAAAGAAAAATTTTTTGGGATGGAAAATTTTCAGATATTCCAAACACTATAAAAGGCGCTTCTGAAGAAGTTGTTAAGCTTGGAGTAAAGATGTTTAATCTACATGCTTGCGCAGGACAGGCTGCGATAAAAACAGCGGTTGAAAACAAAGGCAAATCTCTTCTATTAGGGGTTACAGTGTTAACCTCGATTAGTGATACTGAATGTAGTTCAATATATGGAAACCTTTCAGACTCTAAAGTTAAACAATTTGCTCTTATGCTTTTTGACGCTGGAGCAGATGGTGTGATTTGTTCGCCACGAGAATTAGAAACTCTTAGAGATTTTAGGCTTTTAAAAGTTACTCCAGGTGTCCGGCCACAGTGGGCAGTTACAGAGGATCAAGATCCAGAACGCATCATGACTCCTTATGAAGCTATTATAGGTGGAGTAGATTATTTAGTTATTGGACGTCCCATAACAAATCCACCTGAAGAAATAGGAAGTTCCGTAGAGGCTGTTAAGCTAATAGTTAAAGAGATTGAAGAAGCAGAAAAAAATATTGATGAAAAATATAAATAATTAAATATTCCCACTTTTTTTGTGGGATTTTTTTATTGACATATTTCTTTTATTTATTAATATCAAGACAGAATTCACAAATTTAAAATTTAAGAGGAATGAAAATGGATATTAAGAAATTTAGAAGTATATTGCAGGTAAGTCTTTCAAAAAATACAACTATCAAAGAAGGTCTTAAAATATGCGAGGCTTTTTGGTTTTTTCACGGAGAATCTAATGAACCTCATGCAGAGTTAGCATCAAAGCTTCACAGCGATTTTTATGCTAATTTAAGCCAGTTCTTTCAGTTTTATAATATGCTTGAATGGGCAGGAGGATTATTAGTTGATGAAATTAAAAGAAAGTTAAAGATAAGATATGTTGATATGGTAGTATCATCAAGCTTTGCCGGTATAACTATAGGGCAGAAGGTTGCGGAAAAATTAGGAGCAGCTTTTGTTTTTACTGAAAAGAAGGAAGGAAAACAAATATGGACAGGTAGATTTGAATTAGTGCCTAAAACAGTTTTGCTACAAGTTGAGGATCTTATCACCACATTTAAAACAACAGAAATGGTAAGAAAAGCGGTTTTAAAAGAAAACCCAAATGTTATATTTTTAGAGTTTAATAAAAAACCCGTTGTTTGTGCCGCTATATACCGACCTCAAAAATTTACTGATAATACTAACTACGAAGTAATTTCTTTGATGAAAAGAGAAGTCCCGATTTGGGAGCCTGAGATTTGTCCAATTTGTAAAAAGGGTTCTGTAGCTTTACCTCCTAAAAAACACTGGCCGAAATTTATATCGTATATGTATTAGAAATTTAAAAATAAACCCCCACTTTTTTGTGGGTTTTTTTTATAGATAACAATACTGAATTTAATTTGTTAAATAATTGAATTTCTTATAAAATAAAAATAGACAATATTTATGATCAATACTCCTTTAATTATATTTTCTATAATAATTGGTGCTTATTTGTGGTATACCTTTTCAATAGTTTATCACTTAATCAGGTTTGGTGTTGGCAGAGAGCCTAAAGTCCTAGCTTTAATATTTTTTATAGGTTCTTTTGGATTATTTGTTATCAGCTTAGTGCTCTATTCCAATATTGATTGGAAAGAAACCCTTCAACAACTCTTTAATCAAATAAGCTTTTTTGGAAAATAATATGTCCATATTTACCCCTTCAAGCAATAGTTTCAGAAAACAGGACCCAGAAGAAAAGACAATTTTAGTGACAAGAAAACATAGAATTATTCTTTTTTCAAAAATGTCCTTTTTAGGCCTCTTTCTATTATTACCCTTTGTAATTTACTCTCTAATAAGTTCTTTAAACTGGTATCCTATTATTTCTCTTCTATTTTGGTTTTTTGTCTCTATTTGGTTTTTAGTTTTATGGAACTTAGCTTTTTACAGTATCATGTTGTATTTTTTAAACACTGTTATAGTTACCAGCCAGAGAGTTATTGAAAATAGACAAGAAGGATTTTTTAACTATAGAGCAAATGAGATGGAATTAACTAAAATTCAAGACATTTCTATTAAGATTTTAGGTTCTTTGGCAACGTTCTTAGATTTTGGAGATATTGAAATTCAATCAGCTGGAGCTAAAGCTAAGTTTTACTTTGATACTGTTCCCCACCCAGAAAAAATAAGAGAGATTATTAATGAAGCAAGAAAAAACATATAATTATGAAATATATAACCAAATATGGCGAGCTGGAGATGTTCAAAATCCAAAAAGCTGGTCGTTTTGGGAAATTACAAAACATTTCAAAGGAAAAAGGAACTTAGAAATAGGAGCTGGGAATTATCCAAAAATACCAATTAAGAACAGTTATTTCTTAGATATAAGTGAAAGTGCAGTAAAGAAAATGGAGAAATTGGGAGGGATAGCTATTGTTGGAGATGGAGTAACTCTTCCTTTCAAAGATAATTTCTTTGATTTAATAGTAGCAACTCATGTTTTAGAGCACATTGAAGATGATAAAAAAGCTTTTTCTGAAATTACCAGAGTATTAAAGCCATCTGGTATTTTTTTATTCTCAGTCCCTTTAAGGATGGAACTTTTTAGCAAAGCTGATATAGCGGTTGGTCATAAAAGAAGGTATGAGGTTAAAAAATTAAAAGATTTACTTTTTGAAAATAATCTTAGAATTTTAAAATATCGTTCCCCCAGCTTTTATCTTGAACTAATGAATAGTTTAGGAACTTTTTTTGGTTTTAAAAATGCTTTTATTGATAAAAAAAATATTCTTTCAGTTTTCAAACGATTACCTACTATTATTTTTAATTTCTTCTCTAGGGCCATGGCTTTTTTAGAAAGAAAAGGAGCACCTTCTTGGAAAACAGATATTGAAGCTCTTTTGAATTACAAAGGTAAAAAAATTACACTATTTTGTCAAAAAAAAACGACCTAATGTCGTTTTAACAAAACTCTTTTTGCTGGACGATTTTTACTAATTCTTTAGTTATTCTAGCAGGGACAAAATAAACTGATAGAGTTCTTGAGGCAAAACCTCCGAATTTTTAATAACCATAGCTGTTATAAAAGAAACTATCACACTCAAAAATACCCCAATTCTATAAATTGCTCCAGCAGCTTTTGATTTTTGAACAGAATCTCTTTTACCGTCTTCGGTGTTGGAACCTTCTTCTGGTGGATAATACCATATCCCTTTAATTACTAACAAACCGGCAAGCAAGGTAATCTGTCGAAAAAGAAACAAAAAAGTATACAAAATAAATTCTAACAATCCTGCGAATATCTTTAGTTTTTTCCTATAGGGTTTTGTTATTGGATACTCTTCGGTCTCTGCTTTAATGTGCGAGTATTCAGTAACTTTCATCACAAGTGAGTAGCCAAAGAAAGGAACTAAAAAAGCCATTATTTTTCGGAGTAAGCTTTGAGAACAAGACAAGGATATAATTGTTGTAGCAATAAGACCAATAAAGATTAAAATACAGAAATATAGTTTTTTATTTTCTCTTTTGTTCATTGTTTTATTATATAAATAATTTTCTGACAAGTCTAATAAGGGTTCAAAAAAAATAGGCTTGCGCTCTCGGCTAGAACCTGTTTGGTGAACTCGTTTGCTTTCGGTATTCAAAGTAGGAATAAATAATGAGATAAAAAGGAACTAAAATTGCTGGGATAAGTATAAGAAATCCTCCATAATTCGGAAAGAAAATTACCAAAAAAGCAATCATTCCAGCAATCTTAAATAACTTACCTCCAATTTTGTGAGTTTTATTCCATACATTCTCATTACTCAAAGTCCAGGGTGTTCTAATTCCAATAAACCAGTTCCTTTTTGCGTTTTCTATTAAAATTCCACAGTAATAAAAGAGTATTCCTAAGGCAGGTATCATAAGTTGAGCCATATTAAATCTTAAACCAAGGTTCCAGAAAACAGTTAGAAGGTAGACATAAAACAAAAATATCATCATCAACACTATAAATCCATCAAAGTATTTTCTAAATTTCTCAATATTTTCTTTTAATGGGTCTATTTTAGGAATTAGGATAAAAAGAAATAATAATCCAATAGAAACAATTGGCATCAAGAATAAGCCCCAAAACCTTGATATGTAGCCATCAACTTTACCTTGAACATTCCAATGCGAAGCCATTTTATCTGGCATTTGAGGATAAAGATAAATAGCGATAATAAAAGATAATGAAATTATCCCAAGAATTATAATTTTATTTTCCTTCATATACTTCATTCTACCAAAAACCCGAGAAACAATCTCGGGCTTTACTAACTCCGACGGTAGGATTCAAACCCCTCTCGGTCGCCCTAACGCCATAAGCGGCTCGGTCACTCGAACCGAGCTCAAGCTGGCTCCAGGGTCTGGACGAGATTAGAACCTGCCTGGCGGAGGTTCTGGAATAAAAAAAATAGCCTTGTTGTGTTGCCAAGGCTTACATATTCAATGATTATTAGTTTACATAACGAACACTAATTCCCGCTTCTTTTAAGATATTTATTCCACCGATAGCAGAAACTTCTTCTGATAAAATTACATTCTCTATTCCGCTTTGGACAATCAATTTTGAACAAATATCGCACGGTGCAGTATTAAGATACATATCAGCTCCTCTTGAAGAGGTACCACCAGTAGCTACTAAATTACTCAAAGCTTGCATTTCAGCACAAATTATATCTTTCTTCCCCATGGAAATTATGTTAGAATTTTTAACTATTAAACAAGCTGCTCCTTCAGGAGAATGTTCAGCTGCTAATTGAACAATCGTCATATAAAACTTATCTTTTTCTGTAATCTGTTTTCGATATTCTGTAGTTCCTTCTTTAATTTCAAATAGACCGGTAGAACCAAAGCCTCCTGTTCCCCGAAGAGTTTTTGGAAGATCTTCAGATTCTTCTAATACAGGAATTTTAACTTCGGAGAAAATCAGTTGGGCAATACGCATACCTTCTTCTACTATGAAAGGTTTCTTACCTCTGTTCCTTAAGAGAACCCCTGCTTCTCCCCTAAAATCTGGATCAATAGTTCCAGGAGAATTAGATAATTCAATATCATGCTTACATGCTAAACCACTGCGGGGCCGTACTTGAGCTTCATATGACCAAGATATTGCAAACTGAACTCCTATTCCGATTAAAACACTTTCCCCCGGTTCTATTTGTATTGGAAGATCCCCAATTATCTCTTTGGTAATTTTATTTAATACTATTGAAGCGTAAACATCAAAACCTATTGCACCATTCGAGGCCCTTTGCGGTATACGAGCATTTTCTCTAATCTTTCTTACTTTAACATTATTCATTTCTTTTTTCTCACTTCCGACTTTTTATAAAAAGAGCTTTTCCTCTTTGATATGCCATATTATTAAATAATTAGAAAAAATCAAGCTGAGTGAGCTTGATTTTACCATCTGTGGGTCGTGGACTATGTTCGAACCTGTTTTGTAGGTTAAACTAACCAAAAACCACCTGTTTTAGGTGGTTTCGAGTTTCTTCAAACTCACAATTAAGTTATGGATTTGAAAAATAATAAAATTTTAAAGTACTAAATAAAAAATAAAAAAGGTTAGACTGTTATTAATTCTTCAAATTTACTAAGCCATTCTTGACTCAAGTTTTTACAGCTTTCCAAGAGGAAACTGTAAATACTACTAGTCTCTCCTGAAAATGCATTAAGGTTTGCCTCTTGGCTTTCATTAATTGTCGTCCTAATTCCCTCGGCGTCTTTTTTATATCTTTTTAGTAGAGTCTTTACGGTTCTTACCTCTCTTATAATTAGTTTTGTTACCTTACCCTTAATTATGTTATTTTCCTCTTCGTTTAAAAATTCAACTCGTGGAGCTATCTCTTCCGTCCACAATGCATTCAATTCATTAGAAGCATTTCTTACGTCCTCCTGAAGTATTTCTACTATATCGTTCATTCTAACCACCTCATTAAATTTGTATCTAAATTATACCATATTATCTTATATTTTGTCAAGCCAAAAACCCGAGAAACAATCTCGGGCATTACCATCTGCGGGTCATGGACGATGTTCGAACCTGTTTAATAAAATAAATACTATTTTAATTCTATATTCTCATTTCAAAACGGTAGTATTTATGATTATTATACACCCCTGGCTTGCTAAGCAAAGTAAATCCTCGATTGAGATAAAAATCTACACTCTTGTATTTATAAAAAGAATAAGCGTGTAGAATATCGAAACCTTTCTTTTTTGTAAAATCTTTGGCGAATTCAATAAGTTCTGTTCCTATACCTTCTGACTGGGATCCATTCCTGACAGCTATTGTTTCAATGTGCATTTTGTTCCTGCGCTGGCGAAGGCTGATAATACCAACTATTCTTTCCCCTTTTTCTATTAAAAAATATTCTCCGTTTTTGATTTGTTTGGTTATGTACTCATCTTTAGTCCAAACAAAATCAGGAATATCCAAATGCAGTAAATTAGCAACTTCCAAAATATCTTTTTTGTCTTCAATTTCAGCTTTTCTCAAATTCATAATATCTTTATCTTACCAAGAAATCATCCCTATTACGAGATGATATAAATTTACTGCGGGTCGTGGACGATGTTCGAACCTGTTTTATGAATTAACTATTTCTTCTCAACCATTTTAAACCCTCTTCTTTTGTCTTAAAAACTCTAATATTTTCTATTTTCGTAGCTTTTACCACAAAAAAACTTACAATTTTTAGTAATGTACTTACCCCACAGATTGCAATTTTATCGAATCCAGGATCCTTATATGCATCCTGAATTAACTTCACCATTCTCTTCCTTTCTTCTGAACTCCCAACTTTTAATACCGACTTACTAAAGTTAGCTAACACCTTTCCTTTGCCTGAAAACTTTCTTATTATTTCTATTGTTTCTTTCATTAGTTCCAAAATATACTCTCCGCTTAGATCCTCTTTTGAAACATCTATATAAATAATATCATCTTTTCCTATTAGGATTTTATTCTCTTCTTTGTCTTCCATGTTATCTTATTATACCAAAAACCCGAGCTCTTGGCTCGGGTACCTGACTGCGCATCGTGGACGACGTTAGAACCTATTTTATGACTACAAAAGAGGCTTTTGAGGTGCCAATTTTGACTGGACGATGTTAGAATCTGTTTAATGACTATAAAGAGATAAATGCTATAATTAAATCACTTAAGCTGATAAATATGAACCAGGTCAGAATAAATAAAAAACAATGTAAAAACATTGGTAATATAGTTAAAAATTACAAATTCAGGCCATCTTTCTATGAAAGAGAGCTTATTACTTTTAAAGCTGATGAAGAAACTAAAGCCAGAACTTATCTTTATGCTGTAGCAGTTTGTCATCAGACCCATACTTTAATCAACAAAAAATTAAACTTGAAAGGGTGGGATTATCTTTCTCGTGTATTTATAACTTTGGCCAAAGATAAATCCGATTTATTAAATCCTGAAAACTTATCTTCTCTCTCAAATAACGAATTATCAAATAGACTTAAACTGCTTTTTTCTGACGATGGTAATCCTGAAAATTGCACCTTAGATAGATTATCAGAGAGGGCTGATTTTTTAATCCAAACTGCAGAAATAATCAAAGAAGAATATAGTAATAGAATTACTAATCTCCTAAGGCTAACCGATAACTTCCTTTTTTATAAGGGAAAAGGATTGTATGAACTTTTGGAAAAATTCCCAGTCTATTCAGATAAACTGCGTAAAAAAAGCACTGTATTTATTAAATTATTAGAAGATTCAGGTTTAATCAAGGTGAAAGACCCAGAGAATTTTGTTCCTGTAATGGATTACCATATGCAGAGAGTAATGTTAAGAACCAGTTGTGTAGAAATAACCGATTCATCTTTACAAAAGAAATTAAAAAGTAAAGAAAAGATGGAATCTGATGAGGAAATACGGAGAGCATGCATTGAAGCTATTAAAATTATATCAAAAACTTCTGGCTTTAAAGTAACGAAATTGGATGACTTCTTTTGGTCTCTTGGAAGAAGTTGCTGCAGAGAAAAAATATTATGTCGCAAGAGAGAATGCGATAAAAATCCTTGCACTTTTGAGACTTTTATATCTTTAACTTCTCACGATAAATGTATATTTAAAAAAGTCTGTAAAGGAAGTGTTGATGAGGAATATAGAAAATACTGGCAACCAATAGTTGAAACTTATTATTATTAACCAAAAACCCGAGAAACAATCTCGAGCTTAAAATTCTGGGAATCGTGGACGACATTAGAACCTATTTTATGACTACAAAGGAAGACTTTAAGGTGCCGATTTTGGCAGGACGATGTTAGAGTTCTTCTAACAAAGATTCAAGAAAAAAAAAGAGGCCTATTAAAGACCTATTTAAATTCTCTCTCATCTCCAGATTAAAACTTATCCAGAGCCTTCCAAACATTGGTTGGAAAAGCGCAATTAGGACACAAAGAAGGTTCTGTATCGATACCGACACATCCACTTTCTAGTTTCTGAATAAATCTCATTCCGCAAAAGGGGCATTTCACTCCTCGGTAAGTCGTGCTTATTCCTCCTGCTTTGAAAGTCGGGTCTGGCAAACCTTCAACCATAAACTCAAATTTTTTAAGCAATAAATCTATTAAATCTTCCTTCTCATCTGGTAAAGATGGTATTTTTGGAGGATTTTTCTTGTCTTTATAAACATTTATCTTAAATCTTTCCATTTTATTCACCAATTCTGTTTTTAAGTTTTAAATGATTTTACTAACCTATTTCTAATCTATTTATTCTCTCTCGTCAAGAAAAAACCCGAGAAACAATCTCGGGCTAAATAACTGCGGGGCTAGGATTCGAACCTAAATTGATGGCTTCAAAGGCCACTGTCCTACCATTAGACGACCCCGCAATTAAGATAAATCTGCTTTAATTTAATCATGATTTTCTTTTAAAATCAAATATGGTAAAGTGAATGAAGAGGTCAGAAAGTTTAAGAAATTAAACAAAACTACAAAATATGCAAGTATTAGATTTTTCAAACCCTTATGTATGGTTAAGCTTAAATAGCGCTCTTAGTATTTTTGCTTTAGGTTTTTATGTTCTTTTTAAAAATCGCCAATCTGTTTTAAATAGACTTTTTTCTTTATATACATTTGCTACTGCCCTTTGGGTTTTCTTCAGTTACTTTTTAATGAACGCTTCTTTAGTAACTGAAAACGCTTGGCACTGGAGTCGAATTGGTGCTATAGGAGGAGTATTTATAGCACCAAGCTTACTTATTTTTACTTTGTTCTTCACTAAGAATAAATGGGCAGACCATGTTTTAACGTATACAGTTCTTTTTGGAACAGCTCTTATCCTTTACGTTTGGATGATGGAGATAAGCCCTATTGATCCCAGGAACTTAATTAAGACCCAGTGGGGCTGGGATGTTGAAGGAGGAATGTCATTTCCCGTTACTATTAGTTGGGTTTGGTCAAATTTTCTGCAAATGATAGCTTTTTTCCTGTATTGGCGTTTTTATAAAAAGACGAAAGATCTAATTCAAAAACAGAGAACTTTACTTATTATAATAGGTATTATGATTCCAGCTGTAATTGCTTTTGCTACAGAAATAATTCTGCCATTATTAAAAGTTGAAAATATAATTGTCATTCATTTCTTTAATATTATTTATTCTTTAAGCGCCGTACTTTTAGTTATAGTAATTGGTTATGCTATTCTAAAATATAAATTATTTACCTTCTTAACTCCTTCAACGGCTGCAGGAACAATTATAGAAACTATCACTGACCCCTTAATAGTCACAAATCCTGACATGTCTATTGAATTTATTAATACTGCTGCTTATCAATTACTTGGTTATAAAAAAGGAGAATTGATTGATAAACAAATCGAGAAAATTATTTCTAAAGAAAATAATGATTTAAAAAAATTCAAAGAAAAGGTTTTGTTGAAAATTGAAAAGGGACAAAACGTAGCCGGGGTGGAGATAAAACTTTTAACCAAAGATAAAAAAACACTTCCAACTAGTTTTTCAGCTTCCATTATAAGAGATCATCGTCAAGATATAGTGGGAGTTGCCTATATTGCCAGAGATATAAGAAAAATTAGGGAATTGATTGATACTTTAGAGATTAGAGTCAAAGCAAGAACAGAGGAACTTGAAGAAGAAAGAAAGGGATTGGCAGAAAAAGTCAAAGCTAGAACAAAGGACTTGGAAGAAAAAATGCTTGAACTTGAGAAATTCCAGAGGTTAGCAGTGGGACGAGAAATGAAAATGATTGAATTAAAAAAAGAAATAGTAAAATTAAAAGAAGAATCAGGAAAATAAAAAAAAGAAACTTAAAAACTCCTTTTAAAAGAAAGGAGTTTTTTGTTTTAATAAACAACAATTCTCTATTTTATTTTTTTTCGCAAATTTCCACAATAGCTAACTCTAAAGGTAATTGCAGAATTGAAGCATATCTCATTTTACTCTGGGCTTCTAAAAAAATATCTATAATTTTTATTATATCTTTCTCTGTAAAGTTTTCTGATTGTTTTTTGATTGTTTCAATTTCTTCTTTTGTAAAACCTGATAAATATCCAAAAAAAGGATTAGTACTCCCCTCCTCCCCCCCCATTATTTTTAAAATCAAGAGTTTTCTTAGATATCCTATTAAGGTTTTAGTAAACTCTTCTAAGTCTAAACCTTTTTCTAAAATTTCATTTAAATATCTTATAGTTTCAAAACTTTTTTTATCTGAAATAAAATCAGTGAATTTACCTACTAATTCTATCTCTACCAGACCCAACAAATCTTTTATGTCTTCAGTTTTTATTTCTTTTTTTAAATCCTTATACAGGGTAGAAACTTGATTTAATAAACTTTCCGCATCCCTGATTGAACCTCCCGCATTTAAAGCAATTAATTCTAAAGCTGGTTTTTCAATTTTAATACCCTCTTTTTTAACCACTGTTGTTAATTTTTTTATAATTTCTGGCGAAGTAAGTTTCCTGAAATCAAATCTTTGGCATCTTGAAATAATGGTTGGAATCATTTTGTAAATTTGAGTTGTAGCCAAAACAAAAATAGCGTGTGAGGGCGGCTCTTCTAATGTTTTCAAAAGAGCGTTGGCAGCATCTTTTGAAAGTTGATGAGCTTCATCCAAGATAAAGACCTTATATTTTGATTTTGTTGGAGAGAACTTAATTCCGTTTTTTAATTCCCTGATATCATCAATTCCCCTATGGGAAGCTGCATCAATTTCGATCAAATCTATTGCTCGCCCTTTCATAATTTCTACACAGGAAGAACATTTATTGCAAGGTTCAAATTCATTATCTTTTCTATTCTGACAGTTTACAGCTTTGGCTAAAAGCCTGGCTAAGGTGGTCTTTCCTGTTCCCCTCGGTCCTGAAAACAAATAAGCATGGGAAATCATTCCCTTTGCAATAGCATTAGTTACAGTTTTAACAATATGTTCTTGGCCGACGAATTCAGAAAAGGCCTGAGGCCTATACTTTCTATATAAAACTAAGCTCATATCACTTCTTAAACACTACAAATTTATAGCCTAGAAAGTTCCAGGCAGAACCAGCGACAGCAGCACCAATTCCTCCAATATTAGCCCACGTCTGGGGATTAATTCCAAACTGAGGACCTATTTGATTTACGATTAAAGAAGCTACAGCAACATTTATTGTCAGACCAACTAGAGTAACAACGAAAAATTGGGTGAATTCTTTTTCTACTTCCCCCACCTCTGTTTTTTCAAAAGCCAAGAATTTATTGCCGAAATATTTAGCAAGAGTAGCTCCAAGAAAAGAAATACCTTTAAAAACATTAAAAGCCCAGCCCGTAGCCTGTCCAAAAATCCAAATTAAAATATTCATAATCCCTAAATCTAGCAAAGTAGCTAACACTCCTATTAAGGCAAACTTTGCCACTTGGAAAACAAACAAAAACTTTCTTCCAATTAAGGAGGCAATCCAGAGACAGAATATAGACAATAAAGGAAGGAATAAAGCCAGAATCCATCTTAAGGTTGAAATTTCTATCCCTAATGTGTCTTTTAGAGGAGAACCCTCAATTATACCAGAAAATAAGAAAGCTACACCTAATCCTGTTATAAGAGCTAAAATAATATCTGCTTTTTTCATTAATTTATTTTATCACAGAGTAGCTAAAAATCAAACTTTAAAATATATTTAAATTAAAAAAAAGGGTTATAAATATTTAACCCTTCAGATAAGATTTGGAAAAAACTCTAATATTTGTCTCTTTCTGTTCCTAAGACTAGCTTCTGTTGTTTTCGCTTTATCTGATATTTCCTTTTGGCTTTTTTTCTGATTGTATTTTTTGCAAACGAGATAGATAACTGCTGCTGCTATAGTCTTTGGGTCTTTTCCCCATAAAATATTAGGATGATAATTTTTTATTGTTTTTAATAAGTTAATCCCGGCTCTTTCAGTTTTTGGCGACAAATTTAACTTATCTGCTAATTTTAAAAAATAGAAGGAATAATCGGGAGGAGGTACTTTTTCTTTAAGTATTAATAATATTTCTTTGTAACTCTTTACAACCTTATTTCTTTTCAAAATAGAAACCTTATCTAGAATTTCAGAAAGAGTTAATGGGTCTTTACTCTTCCGACAGACAAAGTAAAGCATAGCTGCCATAAAATCATCAGCGCTTCGTCCTCTCATATTTCCTCCTTTTTTTTCATATTTTTTGAAGTACCACATCACTTTTTTTCTTGTTTCTCTTGTTAGACGAAGAGGAGTTGAAATACTATTTAAAGCAACAGCTGCTCTTCCTGTCATTGTTTTTACCGTGAAAAAACTCAAAGACCAAAATTGTCTCTTTCTTAATCGGCGCATCAGTGAGATTGAGTAAGGAGAAATAATCTGTTTATAAATATCTTTGTTTTTTCCATCTATTATAGTGCCTAAATGGCCTGGAGCAGCATGATATATATCTTCTTTCCTAACCGTTTTTACGAAAAAATTCTCTTCTAAAACTAAACCACATTCTTTACAAACTGTTTGGCCATTTTGATAATCAACCAATACATTACCAAGAGAATTGCAGTTTGGACACTTTTCTTCAACACTCATTTTTGAAATCACCCTCACAAAAATTTTAAAAGAACATTAAGTATTATTGTTTTGAATTATACTAAAGATTTTATTTTTGTCAAAATAGCTAAAAAAATAAAAATCTATTATAATAAATAAATATGTTAAAGCTATATAATACTTTAAATCGAAAAAAAGAAACTTTTAAACCAATCAAAAAGGGAAAAGTCGGTCTTTATACTTGCGGACCGACTGTTTATTGGTTTGCTCATGTTGGAAATTTAAGAACCTATATTTTTGAAGATATTTTAAAAAAAGTATTAAAATATAATGGTTATAAGGTAAAACATGTAATGAATATTACTGATGTGGGGCATTTAACTTCGGATGCTGATACGGGTGAGGATAAAATGGAAAAAGGAGCTAAAAGAGAGAAAAAAACAGTCTGGCAGATAGCTGATTTTTATACAAAAGCTTTCAAGAAAGATTTAAAATCTTTAAACATCTCCAAGCCTGATATTTGGATAAAAGCTACAGACGCCATAAAGGACCAAATAGATTTAATTAAAATCTTAGAAAAAAAAGGTTTTACCTATAAAACTTCAGACGGCATTTACTTTAACACTTCAAAATTAAAGAGTTACGGAAGGTTAACAGGCAGTAAAAAAAAGAAAATAAGGCCTGGAGCTAGAGTAAAAATTGTAAAAGGGAAGAAAAATCCCACAGACTTCGCTCTTTGGAAATTTACTCCTCCTGGAGTCAAAAGAGAAATGGAATGGAATTCTCCATGGGGTCCTGGTTTCCCTGGTTGGCATACAGAATGTGTTGTAATGTCTATAAAAGAATTAGGAATTCCTTTTGACATACATTGTGGAGGTATTGACCATATAACAATCCACCATCCAAATGAAATAGCCCAAGCGGAAGCTGCTTATGGTAAGATTTTTGCAAGATACTGGTTGCACGGAGAATTTCTGATTTTAAAGGAAGGGAGAATGGCAAAATCAGAGGGAAATATTGTTGTTTTAGACACCTTAATTAAAAAAGGAATTAATCCCCTTACCTATCGTTATTTAGCGCTAAATGCTCACTATCGCTCAAAATTAACCTTTTCTTGGCAGGCAATAAAGGGAGCTGAACAAAGTTTAAATAATCTTTATGAAAGGGTGAGAGAGATGAAAGTAAGTAGCAAGCAAAAAGTAGTAAGCGATAAGCAAAAACGATATAAAAATAAGTTTTTAGAGTTTTTGAATGATGATTTGAATACTCCGAAAGCTTTAGCTATAATGTGGAAGACGATAAAAGATAAGAAATTATCTAACAGAGAAAAATATAACCTTCTATTAGACTTTAACAAGATTTTTGGATTGAATTTAGATAAAGTTAAGAAAATAAAAATCCCTCAAAAAATAAGTGGTTTAGTTAAAAAAAGAGAACAACTAAGAAAAGAATCTCAATGGAAAGAAGCTGATAAAATAAGAAAGGAAATTGAAAAATTAGGTTACCAGATAAAAGATACAAAAAAAGGCCCAAAGATTAAGAACCTTTAAACCTTAAACTCTAAACTAAAATTGCCATAGGTCTCACCTATGGCGATTTGTTATTCTAGAATAGAAAGTTTGATTTTTCTTTTTTTTAATTTGTTCTTATGGCAGAGTTCATAAAAATCTATAACTTCTTCTGCAATCTTTTCCCAAGAGTATTCTTTAGCTTCTCTAATCCCCTGCTCTGACATTTTTTTTCTTAATTTTTGGTCTTTAATTAAAAGTTCAATTTTTTTAGCCAGTGCTTTGTAATCTTTTGGTTTTGCCATAAATTTTTCAGCACTTTTCCCTTTCAAGAAATCTGCATAGCCTTTGTTGGAAAAAGCTACAACCGGTGTGCCACAGGCCATAGCTTCCAAGAGAACCAATCCAAAGCTTTCTCCAAAAATAGCTGGGCTGACAAAAATGTCAGAAGTTTTATAATAAGAAGGGACTTCCTTTGTTTTTTCACCTTCAAAAACAACACCTTTTAATTTATTTTGTTTTACATAATCTCTACACTCTTTTTCTAAAGGGCCTTTACCAACAACAATTAATCTTAGATTTGAGAATTTATTTTCTAAAATCTTGAAAGCTTTAATTAAATAAATTAATCCTTTTCTCTCCTCAATTCTACCGATAAATAAAATATTGGTCTTACCATCATCGAATTTCTTGATTTTTGGAACATTAGGATTAAATTTATCAAGATCAATACCATTGGGAATAACCTTTTTTACCCCTTTAAAGTCCTTAAAGAATTCTAAAATCAAAGGTGACACTCCTATTACTCCATCTAGTTGCCATTGACAAAGCTTGCCAAAGAGGTAGAAAAAAGAAGGAAAGTTCTGTAAAAATTTGCTTCCCTTAATATTGGAGTGGAAAGTTAAAATATGTAAGGCACTGAAAGCAGAGGGACTAAGTGCTATTTGGAGAGAGGAAGGCAAACCAACATTGTGAAAGTGTAAAACGTCGAATTCTTCTTTTTTTAAGGTTCTTTCAATAGATATAGGATTAAAATGGATATCGAAATCTGATTGGCTTCCACCAAAGTTAAGTGGAAAAGAGGTCCCTAATAAAATTACGTTTTTGCCGTAATTTTCTGATATTTTTCTTCGAGGAACAATAATTTTAATATCAATCCCTTTTTTCTTAAATTCTTTAAATAATCCTAAAATATGCCTTTTTACCCCGCCTGGATGTAGAAATGAATGAAAAGAAATTAAAGCTACTTTCATAAATAAATTCAAGACTTGCCCCATCGTCCGCGAACGACAGAGCTTGCCAAAATAAAGAGTCTTTTGCTATATTATACTTGATGGCTAACAATTCTTCAAACCAAAAATTACCAGACAAATTACCTCCTCAATCAATTGAGGCAGAACAAGGTCTCCTTGGCTGTTTAATGCTAGACAAATCAGCTATTACAAAAGTGGCTGATTTTTTGTCAGCTGAAGATTTTTATCGTAAAAGCCATCAAGAGATCTATCAGGTATGCCAGGATCTTTTTGAAAAAGGTGAACCAATTGACTTTTTAGCAGTTTCCAACAGGCTAAGAGGGAAAAATCTATTGGAGACATCAGGAGGAAGCACTTATTTAACAGAGCTTGTAAATTCTGTTGCTACTCCCCATCATGTTTTAAATTACGGCAAGATTGTTCGTCACAAAAGGATATTAAGAGACCTAATCAGTGCTTCTCAAGAAATAGCTCATTTGGGATATAATGAAGCAGAAGATATAAATAACCTCTTAGATAAAGCTGAAAGAAGAATTTTTAGTGTCGCTCAAAAGGGTCTCTCTCAACAATTCATACTTGTAAAAGATACATTAGAAGAGGCTTTTGAGAGAATTGACAATTTATCTAAGCATAAGTCAGGTCTTAGAGGGCTGCCTAGCGGTTTTGGTGCTTTGGATAACATGTTAGCTGGTTTTCAAAAATCTGACCTAGTAATCTTAGCTGCCCGTCCTTCTTTAGGAAAAAGCGCTTTAGCTCTTAATTTTGCATCTAATTTAGCTATTGAGCAAAAAATACCTGTGGGAATATTTTCTTTGGAAATGTCAAAAGACCAGATAGTAGATAGATTGATAGCCAGTCTTGCAGGGGTTGATTTATGGAAATTAAGAACAGGCCGGCTTTCTGACGAAGGTGAAAGTAATGATTTTACAAGAATTCAACAGGCCTTGGGAGTTTTGTCTGAAGCCCCAATCTATATTGATGATGCTTTTTCTTCTACTGTTTTACAAATGAAAGCAATGTCTCGAAGATTGCAGGCAGATAGAGGTTTGGGAATGATTATTGTAGATTATCTGCAGTTAATGGAGCCTTTAAATCCAAAGGCCAATCCTGTCCAACAGGTCTCTGAAAACTCAAGAGCTTTAAAAGGTTTAGCCAAAGAACTTGCTATACCAGTATTGGTGGTATCTCAATTATCTCGAGCTGTTGAGCACAGATCTCCTCAGATTCCAAGATTGGCTGATTTAAGACAATCAGGAACAATTGAACAGGACGCAGATGTTGTTATGTTTATTTATAGAGAAGACCGTTATAGAGAAGATAGCTCAAGAAAAAACATTGCTGATTTAATTATTGCCAAGCATCGTAATGGACCGATAGGAAGAGTTGAGCTTTATTTTGATGAAAGAAGAGTCACTTTTAGAAGTTTAGAAAAATCAATCGATGAATGATTAGTATTATGAAGTATCCATCTACTATTCAAAGGCTAATTAACCTTTTCTCTAAATTCCCTACCGTCGGGCCAAAAACAGCTGCCCGTTTTGTTTTTTATCTTTTAAAATCCAAGAAAGAAGATATTGATGAATTAATTGACACAATTTCTAATCTTAAAAAAAACGTAAAAACCTGCGGTTTTTGCTTTAATTCTTTTGAGTTTTCTGGTTCTCAATCAAGGGTTTGTCAAATTTGTTCTGACCCTAAAAGAGATAAAAGTTTAATTTTGATTGTTGAAAAAGAAACAGATTTAATAGCTATTGAAAAAACAAAAAAATATAAAGGGCTTTATTTTATATTAGGGGGAGTAATCTCTACCTTAAGAAAAAAAGATGTTGAGAAAATAAAAAGTGAACAATTGAAAGAAAGAGTAAAAAGAAACCCTCAAATTAAAGAAATTATAATTGCTACTAATCCAACCTCAAAAGGAGAATCTACTGCCTTATATTTAGAAAGATTATTAAAACCTTTTAACAAGAAAATCACCAGATTAGGCAGGGGTCTGCCAGTAGGAGGAGAATTAGAATATGCTGATGAAGAGACTTTAGAAAGCGCCTTGGAAGGAAGAAAATAAGCTGAGATATTGGGATATTAAGATATTAAAACAGCCCTATAGGACTGTTTTTTTATACTAGATAATAGATACTAGATATTAGCTACTCGTTTCTATCTTCACAATTTCAACTTCAGTAAAGGGCTGCCTGTGGCCTTTTTTTACCTTATATCTCTTACTTGCCTTATATTTAAAAATAATTATTTTTTTAGCTTTATCTTGCCTAATAACTTTTCCAATAACTTTGGCCGCCTTAACCAAAGGATTTCCAATTTCTAATTCTTTACCCTTTTGTACCAATAAAACCTCTTTAAAGGTTATATCCTGTCCTTCTTTTTTGTTTATCTTTTCAATTTTTATTTTATCTTTTGGAGAAACAAGATATTGTTTCCCTCCTGTTTTAATAATGGCTAACATATTTGTTTATTATTTACTATATATTTTTAGTTTTTGGTTTTTCTATTTTTTTTGCTTCTTCTCTTGTTTCTAATAATTTTTCAACTCTGTCTGAGAATAAACTAAGGCGTTTTTCGGAACTATCATAAGCAGAAACCGCATTCCTTAAGTGATTACCGAGTTTTTTAAAGCTTCCTCCTAATTTTACTGCGTCTTTGTTAATTCTATTTAATCTTTTTAGGATTTGCTGGGTTTGTTTTGAGATTTGAGTGTCTTTAAACCAGTGTTCAATTGTTCTTAGAGTCAAATAGATTGTATTAGGAGAAGTCAAGACAACTTTATTTGCCCAGGCATAATTGGCAACATCTTCCTCTCTTAAATCAAACATTACTTGATAATAAATAGCTTCAGCTGGAATATACATTAAAGCAAAGTCTACTGTTCCTTCTGAAGGAAGAATATATTTAGTAGATATTTCATTTATTTGATTTTTAATATCTCGCAGAAAATTTTTCTCATGGACAACTTTTTCTTTTTCTGAAACAGAGTTTATCATTCTTTCAAAATTATCTGAAGAAAACTTTGAATCAATTGGTAAAATTTTGCCATTGGGAAGTTTTAAAATTGCATCTACTTTTTCTCCCGAAGTAAAAATATACTGGTTTTTCCAAAGTTCCTGGGGAAAGTGCTGACCCAAGATATATTCCAGTGAGGCTTCTCCCCACTGGCCTCGTAATTTTGGCGATTTAAAAATTTCTTGAAAAGTAGAAATATCTTTAACTCTTTCCTGCATTTGCTTTATATCTTCTCTGATCTGAGTTGTTCCTTTGGTAAATGACCTTATTTGCTCATGAAGAATTTTTGAAGCCCCATTTTGAGTATCTCTAATTTCTTTCATTTGGCTTATCATTAAATCTGTCAAACGCCTCTCTAAATCCCTGATAGATTCTGTCTGGGTTTCATCAACTTTTGATTTTTTTTTAAAAAAAATAAAAAAGGAACTTACAATCCCAATTAAAAGACCCATAAGAATAAAAAAAACCTCGTTCATCATTGTATATTAAGCTATTTGAGATTTTTCGTCAACTTCTAATCACTTAAGAAAAACTTCAGCAAAAACAAAAAGAATGTAGATTCCGATTAAAAATATAGACTCTCTTTTCGTTATTTTTCGGTCAGTTCTGGCAAATATAATAAAGAATAAACAAGTAGCTAAAGTGAAGATAAATCCTTTTAAATATGGAGAAAAATCATCGATTTTAAAAGGAGAAATCACAGCTGCCAATCCCAAGACTAAAGTAGAGTTAATTACCACAGAGCCCATTACATCTCCTAAAATCAATTCTTTGTGTCCCATTGTAATTGACCTTATCCCAAAAGCTACTTCGGGAAGAGAAGTGCCAAAAGCCACTAAAATTGTACCCATGATTACCAGAGGAAAATTGAAGAAATAAGCTATCTTAGAGGATGAATAAACAATTCCTTGAGCTGAGATTAAAAGTAAGGCTATTCCTGTAAAGAACAAAAAAATGTTTTTAAACAATGGTTTAAGATGAGGCCAATCGTTCACAAAATGATTTGAGAAAATTTTAGTGAATCTTTCTTCTTCTGATAAAAGCTGAAGAAAATAAAAAGCTAAAGCAAAAAATAAAATTATTCCGTCTCCTCTCGAAACATTACCGTCTAACATTAAAAGAAGAGGCAAAAGAGCATAAATACCAGCATAGATACTTGCTCTTTGAAGAATTTTCCCTTTAAACTTTATTCCTTTTCCTAAGATTGCTCCAATACCTATCACCAAGGTAAGAGCAATAATATTAGAGCCAATAATGTTGCCGAGAGATAACTTGGGCGTTCCTGAAAAAGCTGAACTAATGCCAATAAAGATCTCAGGCAAAGAGGTTGAAAAAGCCATTAAGACAGAAGATACCATAAACTCTCTCCATCCTAAAAATTGAGATATCTTAATTAGGGCTTTGACTACCCAAAGCCCGGAGCGTACTAAAAAGAAACAAGAAACAATAAAAATTAAAATGTATAACCAAGGCATTAATTTAAAAAGTAAACTATTTCTAAAATTAAACCTACCACAAAAATTAAAATCAAAGGTAAGGTTAGAAGCCAGTTCTTTTTTTCTTTAATTTTCTGATACATCAATAAAATCAAAATCCCGTCAACTCCCAGCATCACTCCTCCTCCCAAGCTAATTACTGTAATAAAACTCTTAAGACCAAGTAAAAAGATAATTAGAGGGGGAAAACAGGTCATTAGCCAAGAGATGTTCTTGCCTATTTTTAAATCATACCAAAAAATACGCTTTAAGGTTAGTCCTAATGTAATAAACGAAGTGAAAGTTGTTAAAACACCAAGAAAAAGGGCTAAGTTAACCATTCCCCCACCTAAATAGTCACGGAGTCCCGTTAAAGCTGATTCTGTTGTTTGGCCTCCAGTAATTCCCAATATTATGTAAATGAAGAATATATAAATTATTATTGGAATTATGGTAGCTATAGGAATTATTTTTGAAAGCAAATTTTTATCTTTTCCCAGCATTTCTTCTACTTCAGGGATTAAAGCTGCTCCCCAAAGCGAAAAAAGAACTGCTCCATAGGGTAAGAAAAAAGTGGGGATATCAAGTTTAACTGGAGGCAATAAGAACTCTTCTATGTTAATCAAAGGATAAGCACGAATAAAAATAAGGATTAAGACAGCAAAAAAGAGAACCAATCCCAAGGCCTCAATTTGAGCTATAATTTTAATTCCAAAGAAAATTAAAATAGCTCCGAGAGTAAAATATAAAAGAGTATAAAAAAGATTCCCTTCAATATTAATAATTGGAGAGAGTAAGTTTTCCAGGAATGCTCCACCCACAATCAAGTAAGCTAAAAGAGCCCCGAATAGTCCCAGTATTGAAGAAAAAACAGCTATCTTTTTTCCCCATTCTCCCAAATGTATCTTGGCAAAACCTGGCAATCTTTTGAAATCAGGCGTAGCTACTGATAATTTTCCGAAGTTTGAATGAATTACAGCTACTATTATCCCTAAAACCAAAAAATAACCAAGCATTACTAAAAAACCAACCTTTGAAGCTATATAGGGCAATGCAAAAAGACCGACCCCTACAGTGGTGCCAGCTAAGATAGCTATTGAATAAATAATCTTTTTAGTTTTTGAACCCTCAAATTTCTGTTTCATGTCTAACTATAAAATACCATTTGGTAACCTCAATTAAAGCTATTTCCGCAAACCCTAATACTATTATAATTATCCAGTCATTTAGAGAAAGAGGAACCGTTTTTAAAAACATTTGAAAAAAAGGATTGTAAATTGCCAATAGTAAGGTTAAAATTCCAACTATTAAAGCTATAATCAAAAGCTTATTTGAAAAGAGATTAATATGCCACAAATTACGTCTTAAGCTTTTACAGGAAAAAACATAGAAAAGGGAATCAATGGATAAACAGGCAAAAATCATTGTTTGAATATGGGCTACATCATTGTCGTGATAATGAAGCCAGAAAAATAATGTCAAAAGTATTAAATCAGTAATAATTCCAATTATAAAGATTATCACTTTCATTTCACGAGTTAAAAGATGGATTTTATGAGCTGCGGGTTTTAACTTCATTAGATCCTTTTCTTTTGGCTCAAAAGCCAAAGCAATGTCAGGTAAGCCATCTTCAATTAGATTTACCCATAGAATTTGAACAGCAGTTATTGGCAGAGGGAATCCAACAAAAAGACTAACCCCTATTAATATAACCTCTGTGAAGCTGTCTGAAAGCAAATAAGTAATCACCTTCCTTATGTTGTCTAATATTGCTCTTCCTTCTTCAACAGCTTTGACAATTATTGAGAAACTATTGTTCAATAATACTAAGTCAGCTGTTTCTTTAGCCACCTCTGTTCCAGAGCCCAAAGCTATACCAATATCAGCTTTTTTCAAAGCTGGAGCATCATTTATTCCATCTCCTGTCATGGCTACCACTTCTCCCTTCTTCTGCCAGGCTTTAATAATTCTTGTTTTGTGTTTTGGCTCAACTCTGGCATAAATCTTTATTCTGTCCAATATCTTTTCAAATTCTTCGTCTGAAAGCTTGTCTAATTCTTTTCCTTCCAAAATATTTTCTTCTTCAATTTTAAAACCGATTTCTTTGGCTACAGATTTGGCTGTTAATTTGTGGTCACCAGTAGCAATAATTACTCGCATTCCTGCCTGACGGCAAATTTTTATTGCTTCTTTTACTTCTTTTCTTATTGGGTCCTTTAGGGCAATAAATCCTGTAAATACCAAGTTATTTATTTCTTCCTCTAAAGCTGTGATTTCTAATTCTGAACTTTTAACTTTTTTATATCCTGTTGCCACCACTCGTAAACCAGCTCCTGTCAATCTTTTTAATTCCGTTTCAAAACTCTTTTGGATATCAGATTTTAAGATTAATTTTTCATCTTTTATTTCATAGAATTTACATCGTTCTAAGATTCTTTCTGGAGCTCCACATACATAAAGAAAATCTTTTTCTTTTTGAGTAAATACAGCTGCAATAAACTTGTTTATTGTATTAAAAGGAAGCTCAATTATTTTTTTAATTTTTAGATTCATTACTCCTTTTTCAATCCCAGCTTCTAAAAGAGCTCTATCGGTCGGTCTTCCTCTTAAAATCCACTCTTCCTTTGGAGAATCAATGTTTTCAATAAAGGCCTCTGAGGTTAGAGCTGCAATTTTAAGGGCTAAAAATTCTGATTCCAGACTTAGTTCTCTTTTTAAGATTTTAATGGGAGTTATTACTCTATCTACTTTCATTTTCCCTTCTGTCAAAGTACCTGTTTTATCGGTGCATATTACTGAAGTACTACCCAGCGTTTCAGCCGATGATAACTTTCTAATAAGACCTCCTTTTTTTAGAACTCTTTGCATTCCAATAGCTAAAATTACTGTCATAGCTACCGGCAGTCCCTCTGGAATGGCAGCTACAGCCACTGCTACAGCAGTAATAAACATTTCTTCTGGGTTTCCTCCTGTTATTACTCCCTCAATAAAAATACCAATGGATATTATGGCAATTATTATTCCGATAGTCATTGAAAACCTTGCCAGTTTCTTTTGGTAGGGTGTCTTTTCTTCGCCTGTTTCCTTAACCATGGTAGCTATTTTTCCGATTTCAGTCTGAGCTCCTGTTTGGGTTACCACTGCTTTTGCTTTTCCATTCTCAATAATTGTTCCCATATAAACCATATTATCTCTATCAGCTAAAGGAGTATCTTTTGGTAAAACATCTACCTTCTTTTCAGCTGGAAGCCATTCCCCCGTTAAAGCCATTTCGTTTACTTTAAGATTATGGTTTTCTATTATCCTGCCGTCAGCCGAAACTTTATCTCCGGGATTTAAAATAATAATATCCCCCTGGACTATTTCTTCTGAATCTATGATTTTAAAATTACCCTCTCTTAAAACTTCAACTTGGTGTCTTACAATTTTTTTTAACTCTTCTAAAGCTCTGGATGCTTTACTCTCCTGAAAGTATCCAACAATGATATTTAAGAAAACAGCGCCAAAGATTACTGTGGCGTCTGTGAACTCTTTAAAAATTAAGGTAATAAAACCAGCAATTAATAGAATATAAATTAAAGGGCTTTTAAATTGTTCTAGGAATATTGCAAGACGGGAAAGTGGTTTTTCTTTAGGCAGTCTATTTTTACCAAATTCTTTTACGGAAAGTTTAACTTCTTTTTCAGTTAAACCTTTCTTAATATTCGTTCTTAAAATCTTTATTATCTCTTCTATTTTTAAATTGTGCCAAAAAAATTTAACCATTCTATTATTTTAATAGAAAAAAGACTCTTTTGAAAGTCTCTTTTATACTCTTGTGGCCCCAAGGGGAGTCGAACCCCTGTTCCGAGGTTGAGAACCTCGTGTCCTAACCATTAGACGATGGGGCCTAACATCTATATTATATTCATAATTTATTAAAAATCAATCTTGTTTAAGAGCCTGGGAAATTTCCACTAAATTTAAACCAAAAATTGTTGCCACCAGCGCAGCACAAACAACAGAACTAATTTCCTCTCTCTGGGCAATTTTTTTTAACCAAAAAGGAATTACTGTTCCTTGATAATTCACCTTAAAGTTTGTACCTCCGTTGGATTTTATATCGCTCACTCTAAAATCTGCTGATTCTTGAAAACCAAAACTAAGAGTATTTAAATTTGAGAAATAACCCATTTTTTTAACCATTTCGTCGTCAGAACTTAAGATTAAATTTGTCTTTTCTGGTAGACTTTTGATAAATCCTGAAATAGTTGTAAACTCTTTTTCAGAAACATTTTCAATTCCACTGACAACCAGCACTGGTTTTTTGGAAGTTCTTAAAAATAATTCAAGGTTTTTTATATCCTTAAATTTTGACTCAAAGATTAAAAAGTCTTCTCCAAACTTTAAAGTATTTTTTAAAAGATTACTAATAACTTTTGAGATAATTTTTCTTCTTTCTCCTGTAATAATAATTACAGGTCGTTTTTTTTGTAAAAACTTAAATTTAGCTATAAAATTCATGAATAATTAAAAACTATATGTCTCTGTTAATTTCTATTGAGTTTCTACTGTTCATAATCTGGTGGTATTTGATAATGATGAATAATATATTCTGCTAATTCTCTAAATATGGGTACGGCAGAATATTCAGCAGTTTTTGTTTGAGGATTGTTTAATTTTATTAAAATTAAAAATCGAGGATTAAAGGCTGGAGCAAATCCAATAAAGGTTTGAATAGTTTTTTCAGAATAACCTTTTTTATCAATTCCAAGAGCACCAAAGGAAACCTGAGCTGTCCCTGTTTTACCAGCAATAAAGTAACCCGGGATCTTGGCTCCTTTTGAAAAACCATTTTCAACAACGCTCACCAGCATGGCAGTTAATTGAGAAGCTGTTTTGGAAGAAATAATTCTTTCTTCTTTTTTTTCTGAATTATGGTTACTTATTATATCCTCACCACTCACTATCTGTTCTACTAAATAGGGCTTTATTAATTTTCCTCCATTAGCAATAACAGCGTAAGCTTTTACTAATTGAATTGGCGTCATGTCAATTCCTTGGCCAAAAGAGGCTGTGGCAAGATTTATGGCTCTAGCTGTCTTTAATTCTCTGTTTTGAGAATAAGTTTCTTGGGTATCAATCCCACTAGGTTCAAAAAATCCAAAGCGCTCTATATATTTTAAAAAGAGATTCTGCCCTAATTCTTTTTGGACAAAGATAGCTCCTGTATTAATTGATTTTTCTAAGACATTGGTCATTGTTTGGGGACCATCATGAATTCTTTGTTCATAATTATAGATAGGATAACCATTAATTTTGACCATCCCTGTATCAATATAGGTTGTTTTTGGAGAAACCCTATTTTCTTCCAAAGCTGCAGCCATAGTAATGGCTTTAAAGACTGAACCCGGCTCAAATAATTCCTGAGTAGCCCTATTTTTAAAAATTTCCAAATTTCCTTTTCTGGCATATTCCTCATAATAATTTGGATTAAAATTTTCTAAATCTGCCATAGCTAATACTGCTCCTGAAATAGGGTCTGCAACAATAATTTGTCCTCCTTCAATATTAATATTTTCCTTAGCTATTTGAAGAATTTCTTCTGCTTTAAATTGAATACCGTAATCAATAGTTAAATTTAAATTAGTGCCTTTTTTATTTATAATCAATCCTTTTTTACCCTCTAAAACATCGTTATAGTATTGCTCTAGACCATATTGTCCTTTTCCTTCAGCTCCTAAAAATCCAATTATCTGAGAAGCTAAATTCTCTTGAGGATAATATCTTCCTTTTTCATTATTTATATAAATACCTTCTAAATTTAGTGACTTTAAAGACTTAACCTCATTGTCGGTTAATTTCTTTTTTAATAATGAGTAAGAATTATCTTTATCTAATTTATCTAAAAGCAAACTTTCTTTAAGACTAAGAACTTGACTTAAAATAGAGGCAGCTTTTTTAGTGTCTTCAATCCTTTGAGGATGAGCGAAAACAAAGGGCCAATCTTTATTGATTGCTAAAAATTCTCCTCCTTGCAAAAAAATTTCTCCTCTGTCTTCTTGACCTTCATTAAAAGAAGCATGAAGTCCTTGGGAAAGAGCTCTATAACGATCACCTTGAATTACTTGAATAAAAACCAAGCGACTTATGATAGTCGCTGAAATAATAAAAAAAATAGTAAAAACAATATTAATTCTCCAATTTTTCATAGCTACTTGCTTACCACCGAGCTTCCTAAGATTTGAATGTATTTCACCTGGGTAGCTTTTACAAAATTACTTTCAGCAAGGTAATCTTCAATATTAGATAAAGAATTTACTTTCGAAAAATTAATATCTAAATAGTTTTTATTTTCAAAAAGAGTTGATAATTTTCTCTCACAATCTTCAAGTATATATACATCTTTACTTAAAGCTCCAACTTGAAAGATATAGTGGATTAAAATAAACAGACCTAAGATTAAGGTTAAAATAAAGACCAGATTTATATTTAATACTTTTGTCATAATTTTACTACTGACCGAAGCTTAGCGCTTCTTGACTTTGGATTTTTAATAATTTCTTCCTCAGTTGGTCTTACTGGTTTTTTTGTTAAAATTTTTGCTAAACCTTTTTTTGAAATTTCTCTAAAATAATTTTTAACGATTCTATCTTCTAAAGAATGGAACGATATTGCGACCACTCTACCTCCTTTTTCTAAAACCTGAAGAGATTGGGGTAAGGCCTTTTGAAGATTATTTAACTCATCATTTACAGCAATTCTTAAAGCCTGGAAGGTCCTGGTGGCAAAATGAATTCTTCGGTGTCTATACCAACCAGGTACAGCTCTTGCAATAATCTCAACTAATTGTGATGTTCTTTGAATTAGCTTTCTTTCTCTAATTTCTGTAATTCTTCTTGAAATCCTGCCTGCAAACCTTTCCTCTCCGTATTCTTTTAAAACCTTCTTGATTTCTTTTTCTGGCCACTCATTTAAAATTTTTTCAGCTGTCAATTCTGTAAAATTATCATTATATCTCATGTCTAATACTTCATCTCTTAAGAAAGAAAATCCTTTTTTACTTTCTTCTAAGTGCCAGCTTGAGAAACCTAAATCAAATAGAATTCCAGAAACAGGGCCAAACTTATTTTTTCTAACAATCTCTTTTATGTTTAAAAATGAATCATTCACTAAAACTAATCTATCTATCTTTCTTTCTAATAATCTTTGGTAAAGATTAAGATCCAACTCAATTCCTAAAACTTTTCCTTCGGGATTATTTCTTTCTAAAATGGAAAGAGTGTGACCTGCTTCGCCTACTGTTGCATCAATAAAATTTTCATTACTTTCTGGTTTTAAATACTCCAAGACTTCTTTTTGAAGAACAGCTATGTGCATGATTATATCCCTAACTCTTCTAAGCGGCTTGCCATATCCCCTATTTCTTTTTCAGTCTTTTGCCTGTAGTCTTTCCAATTCTTCTCATCCCATATCTCTATTTTATTAGAAAGACCTATAACCATGACTTCTTTTTTTAAACCAGCGTATTTTTTTAAATAGTCAGGAATCAAAATTCTTCCCAATTTATCAAGATTAACATCAACTGCTCCAGACAAGATTATTCTTGAAAATCCCCTAGCGTCAATCTTGCTACTGGGTAGACTTTCTAATTTTTTAGTCACTTTTTGCCACTCATTAAGAGAATAAACCACTAAACAATTATCTAATCCCCTGGTAACAATAGCCTTTTTACCAAGACTTTTTCGAAACTTTGAAGGTATGGATAACCTTTTTTTATGATCAATTATATATGAGTATTCACCGATGAACATGGAATTTTCAACTTTCTAATAGTATAGAGGGCGGGTTTTTCTTCACTTAAGTTATCCACAGCTTAGGGTTCTTATTAACATACTTATCCACAATTCCCCACCTGTATTCACTTTATCTCACTTTATACACTATCGTCAATATAATATAAAAATATAGTTAAAATGAATATAAAAACAGGGTTTTATACACAGAAAATCCACAGGACAGCAAGCTAAAACCTAGTAATCACAATCACTAACTAAAAAACCCGAGCTAATCCGCCAACTGGCGAAACTCGGGTCGCTGTCGATCTTAAACAAGTAGCAATCCTGATATTCCTCTTAGAATTAAACTAATGAGGATTAATGTCTAAGCTAAAATCTTTAATATTAACTTCAATTATATCCCCTCTTTTTAGCTGGTTGGCCAATAAGGCTTTAGCTAAAATATTTCCAATTTTATCTTGAATTACCCTTTTCATTTCTCTAGCTCCAAATTTAGGGTCATAACCTAACTCAACAATTTTTTCTTTAAGCTCTTGAGTAATTAAAAATTCAATACCTTTTTCCGTTAGATTCTTCTTTATTTTTTTAAGTAACAAGTCTGCAATACCAAGAAGATTTTGTTTGCTCAAAGATTTAAATATAACTACTGAATCAAAACGATTAAGAAATTCTGGTCGGAAAATAGCTTCTTTAAAAAGATAATCCAAAAGGTCTTCTTTTATCTCAGACATTTTCTTCTGATTTTTTAAAGCGTCCAGGATTATAAGGTAACCTGCATTAGAAGTAGCTATAATAATAGTATTTTTAAAATCAACCCTTCTTCCCAAGCCATCTGTGATGTGTCCCTCATCTAACACCTGCAAGAACAGATTTAAGATATTGGGATGGGCTTTTTCTATCTCATCTAAAAGAATTAAAGAAAAAGGGTTTTCTCTTACTTTTGTAGTTAACAAGCCCTCTTCTGCCACAGAACCAATTAAACGGGGAACATCTGTGGTGCTCTGAAATTCTGACATATCAAGCCGTATCATTTTTTCTTCTGATCCAAAATAAACCTCAGCTAAAGATTTTGAAGTTTCAGTTTTACCCACACCAGTAGGCCCCAAGAATAAAAATGAACCCATAGGCCCTTTTCTAATGCTTATTTGGGCTCTGGATCTTCTTAGAGCATTTGAAACTTCTTCTACAGCTTCTTCTTGATTAATAATCCTTTCATGTATTAGATTTTCCAAAGCCAAAAGAACCTTTCTTTCCCTAGCTTCTACTTCTCCAACAGGAATATTAGTTTTATCAGAAACGATTTTAGCTACATGTTTTGAAGATATTAATCTTTCTTTTCTTTGAGTTGCATAAATAATAACCTCATCTAATAATTCTGTTGCTTTTTCAGGAAAAGGAGTATTGGTCAAATATCTATCGCAATAGGAAATGATATCGCGTAAAGCTTGATATGAAATAAATTTTTCATATTTAGTTTCCAATCTCAAAGATAAATTCTCTAATATTGAAAGAACATCTTGATGGGATATTTCAGAAACTTCAATTTTCTCAAAAAAATTTAAAATAGAAGGGTTTTGTTCAATATGCTTATGAAGTCCTTTATAAGTAGTAATAGCTATAAGTTGGAACTGAGGAAGTTTTAAATAGGAGCTCAAAACACCTGAAATATCAATCACACCGGGACGAGTTATGCCACCAATATAGTTATGAAATTCATCAATAACTAAAATTATATTTCCAGCTTTAACGACCTCGTTAAATATTATTTCTAATGCGGTTTCAATAATCTTTACAGTCGCTGTTTGACTTAAAAGCAAAGGTAAATCTAACTGAACCACTCTTTTATAGTTTACATCGGGCAAACTCTCTCCTAAAACACTTTTTTTAACTAAGGTTTGAACTATACTTTTTCTTCCACTACCTGGCTCACCCACAATTAAAACGTTATTATCTTCTCTTTTTGATAAAATTCGTTCCATTTCTGTAGCTTCTTCTTCACGGCCAACTATTTCAGGAAAACCTTTGATTCTGGCTGATTCTGTCAAATCAACTGAAAACCTATCTAAAGTTATACTATATCCCGCTGCCCATTCTTTAGCCAAAGAACCCTTTTTTAGCAAATTTTCCCATTCCCAGAATTTCTTCGTTTTTTCTATTCTTTCTTCCAAACGTTTTAACCATAAAGATAAACTTTCAATATCTTTTGCTTTAAGGTCATATTTTATTAAAAGTTCTTTAAAAACTGAATCATGTTTTGCCAAAGCTACTATTATGTCAAAAATTTCAATTTTTTTGTTTTTTCTCTTCTTAGCTATTTTCAAAGACTCTAAGATAACTTCTTTAAAACTATCAGCAAAAATATCTTTATCTCCGTATTTTAATCCTTTGACAGAAGAGATCGTTCTTTTTAGATTTTCTTTTAATATATCTTTAATTCCCTTTGGGTTTAAAAGAACTCTAATAAAAATAAAATCAAGGTTTTTATTATCTTTTAAAATAAAGTGGAATAAGGTAGTAGAATCCACCTGAGGAAAATTTTTTGCTTTTGAAAACCTAATTGATTTAAAAACAGCTTTAGCTGACTTAAAGCTCAAAAATTCAGCTAAATTTAAAACTACTTGTTCAAGAGGTATTTTTAATTCAAACTTCATTTGTGACTTCAAAAAACATTCTTTCATCCAAGAAATTATAGTAAACACTAAAAGAATTGTAGAAAGACCAAGTAATTTTTGGCTTAAATTAAAAGAAAAGTTCGGAGGTAAAAACCCATATAAAAAGATTAAGGAAACAATAATAAAAAATATAAAGAATAATTTTCTCTCATACTTTGCAAATCTTAAAAAGATATTTCTTTGCCAAAGAACCACTTTATAAATACTGGTTTTTTTTAAGTTAAAATTAAACATAAAATAAAAGTCTAAAACCGTGATAGGCTCCTAAAATTAAAAAGATTGGCAAACAAAACCAACTTAAAAATACAAGAAGGCCGATAAAAAATATGAGAATTTCAAAAAAAACTCCAATTATTATTAAAACACTCCTGATAAAAACTCCTATACTTATAAAAATTAAGTTTGAAAAAAGGGCTTCAAAATAAAGCCAAATATCAAACCCTCTTGGATAAGACCATTTATATCTTCTCCAGGGATAAAACAAGGTTTTTATAAGTAAAGGGGTTGAAAAATAGTTTAATCCAAACCTGAGATAGTTTTTCCATGCCTTTAGTATAAGTTTAGGCATATCAAAAAACTCCCATTTTAACCACTGAAATAGTAGATTATAAAGACTGGCTGAATGAATCATATTCCTTTTAGATTAACTCCCTTGTTCTTTTATTTTCTCCTTTATATTCAGTAATTTGATGCCGAGGTTAGCTATTTGAGAGCCACCGAAAATCAAAACACCAGCTAAAATTGACCAGACCAGTAAATTCAAAACCTTAGAAACAGTGCCTTCAGGTAAAAGTCCTTTCAGTTGTTCTGATATTAACTTTCCTATCTCTTCTTGACCAGGAAACATTTGTTGTTGGCTGGTTGGTACTTGGGTTGTTTGAGACTGAAAAAACTCAGGAAGCTCTACCTTTCCCGTAAGAACATTATAAGAAAAATAAAGACTAAACACTATTATTGAAATTCCAGCCAAAAACGTTAGCCAACCAATGAATTTAGTAAAGCTCATACTATATTATTTTACTAAACTCTTACTGAACAGGCAAATAAGGAGTAAAAAAAAAGACCTTGAATTAAATTTTAAAATTCAAGGTATCTTTAGCCAACGGTATTTTTTAAACTGGTCTTTAAAGATTTTATAATCCTTGTATCCATTTTTCTCTAAAATCTTTTCAATCTCTTTTTTTTGTTTTGGGTCAAACTCAAGATAGATAATTCCTTCTTGCTTTAAGAATCTTTTAGCTTCTTTTAGAAATCTTTTAATATGATTTAATCCTTTTTTACCTGAAAAAAGAGCTTTCTTTGGTTCGTATTCTAAAGCTGACTTTTGAACTTCGTTGATTCTGTCTTCTGCCACGTAAGGAGGGTTTGCAAAAATTACATTATAAGTTCTCTCTTTTAACTTTCTAAATAAATCAGACTTATAGATTTTGTATCTCTTTGGAGAAACCTTATCTAACTTCAAATTTATTTTGATTTGCTCAATCGATTTTCTGTCATCGTCAGCAAAATCCATATAACTTTTTTTAATGTGTTTTAAAACTGCAATCCCAATACAACCTGACCCTGCGAAGATATCCAATATTCTTAATTCTCTATTCTTAATTCTTAATTCTTCAATTGCTTTTCCCACCCAATACTCTGTTTCAATCCTTGGGATAAAAGGTTTTTTTGAAAGATTAATCTTGCATCCCAAAAACTTTACAAAACCTTTTTTATATTGAAGAGGACTTTTTAGCTTTCTTTTCTTTTTTAAACTCATTTTCCTGATATGAAATATAAAAATCTTTTATAATCTGGCGGTATTCCCTGATAGGACTTATTCCAGGATAACGCCAGGCACTAATTACTTTTGTCATTTTCTTTTTTCTTGAAACTACTTTTTGATACATTACCCAAATTTCAGTTGGATGTTTTTTAGTTCCTGTCCTTTGCATAAGAGCTGTTGTAAGAGGAGCTACTCCTATTTCTTTTCTGTCTGGTTTTCTCAAAACCCTTTTTACTCTATTTTCAGATAGATTATAATAACTCATTTTCTTTTTAGTATGCCTTGTCCAGTGGAATTGCTCATTTTTTATACCTATTTTCATTTTATTAAGGTTGGCTTTCTATGAATGTCTTTTTTAAAAACTTTTTCAAACTCCATGTTATTCTAATAAAACTTTGGCTTCCTCAATCAAACTCTCAATTTCTTTTTGGGGTAATCTTAACTTTTTAACAAGATTTTGTGGAGAATCAGATAATAAATCTAAAGCGAGCATCATTCTTTCTTGAGCAAAAATCTTCTTAAAATACCTTTTAAAAGAAGGCAAAATAGTTATCGGATAAAGCTTTAACTTTTCGATTATATTCTCTAAACCTTTTCTGGAAGGATAATTCCATCCTAAAAGCTGAATCCCGACACACTTTGCATATTTTATTACTTCTGAACTAAATTTAGTATTGGTGACCATAATGCTTTTCAACTTACTTTTAAAAGCATAGTTTTTGGAAATATCTAAGAACCTAGCATGATTAGATAAAGCAATTTTTAAATCTACTCTTTTCCCTGGCAAATAATGGTATTTACATTCACCAAGATAGGTTAAACCTTTCTTTTTAGCTAAAAAATCTATTTCATAAGAAGAAATGCAATAACCTGGTATTTGCTGATTTATTTTCACTTCAAAACCCTCCCTTGAAAAGACTTCAGCTATATACTTTTCAAAATCAAAACCAGACGGCCCCAGCCTTCTCATAGCTTCTTTTAAGGAAAATCTAATAAGAGATCTTGGAGCATCTTTTGAAAGCAGTTGGCTTACCCATTTAAAAATTTCTGAGGTTTTAATTCCAGAATAAACCCTTTTTTCAATTTCCTTTGAAACTTTTTTTGCCAAATCTTTGGAAGCGCCAACCCTTCTACAGGAACGATAAACTTTCTTGAGAGAAAAGGGTTCCTTTTCTTTTCTTGAATTGATTACATATAAAGTAGTCATTTTATCATTATAGAACAAAAATATGGCAGTTAAAATAAAAAAAGAGGGCATAAAAAGCCCTTTATTCAAAACAATGTTTCATATTGTTTTCTTTTTGTTTTTTCCCATTCGATAATGGACTATAAAGATATTCTTTCCTTTCTGAACCCGCTATACCTTGAGTACGTCTTCTTACTTCATCAGCTAGATGCTATTCAAAATGGTCTCTTACAATATTTTCTTCATTAAAATTATTGCTATCACACATTTTTATCACTCCTTTTTAGTTTTTAAAGAAAAATAAATTAAAAAAAAATTAAATAAGTGGGGAATTACATTCTTTACAACGACAAGTTCCAAATTGGTTTAAATCACCTGTATCAATATGATTAGCATTACCGCAGTTAGTGCATCCAATTTCCTTATCTTTAATTTCTGGATATGAAATCATAAACTCTTTAATTTTCTCAAACATAATAACACCTCTTGCCGCATTTCTCTCATCAAACATATAATCACTTCTAACTATTTTTACTTCTACCTTCATAACATTCCCTCTAAATTGGAAAAGTTCTATTCCAGACCATTTTTGACCTGGAGGTTATCCATTTAAAAAATGAACAATCTTTAAGCCAAAAATGAAAAATCCCAGCTTTTAGCTGGGAGATTAAAGTTTAAGGTTTTTATTTAATAATTATTTTTCTATCCTTACACTTTTATACTGAAAAACTCCCGGCTGTTGGGTAAAAATAATGAATAGGATAAATAGAATCCAATTAGTTGGGAGATTACATTTTAAATTATTTATTTTTCTTTTACTTTGATATGACATTTCTTAATTTTAAGAATATATTCTAGATAATATCAGAGGCAAAAAGAGCTGTCAACTCTTCCAATTTTACTATCTGACCTAATTATTCTCTACTAACTGTTTTTTTGTATTGCCACAATCCCTTTCCCAAGATATTTATAGCTCTTTTTAGTTTTGGAGAAGATAAAACAAAAGCAATACGTATTTCATCTTTTCCCAGTCCTTTTGTAGCATAAAATCCTGAAGCTGGAGACACCATCACTGTTTCACCCCTAAAAGAAAACTTAGTTAAAAGCCACTTAGTAAAATCTTCTGAATCTTTAATGGGTAGTTTGACTATTAAATAAAAAGCTCCTCTTGGTTTCTGGCACTGAACTTTTGAAATTTTCTTTAATTCTTCAAAAACTGTGTCTCTTCTTTTCTTATATTCATGAATGATTTTTTTAGTATATTTTTTACCATTTTCTAAAATAGGAACTACAGCCCTTTGTTCGATTAAGGGTAAAGATAAACGAGCTTGAGTAAATTTGGTTACAGCTTTAATAATGTCTTTATTCTTAGAACAAAGACATCCTATTCTAACTCCACAAGCGCTAAATCTTTTAGAAACACTATCTAATAAAATAGCTCTTGGCCGAGCTACTTTAAAATCCATTATTGAATAATGCTTCTGGTTATCATAGACAAACTCACGATAGGTTTCATCAGAGATAATAAAAAGATTGTATTTTTCGGCAATATCAACAATATTTTTCAACTCTTCTCTACTATAAACCGTACCTGTTGGATTATTGGGGTTGCAAATTAAAATAGCGCGAGTCTTTTTTGTGATCTTTCTCTCAATATCTTTTTTCTTTGGCAAATGAAAACCCTTTTTAGCAAAAGTTCTCAACGGTACTAACTTAATAGCTGCCATTGAGGCATAACTATTATAAGTAGTATAGAAAGGTTCAAAAACAAGAAGTTCCTCTCCAGGATCACAAACTGCTGTAAAAGCAAAGAAGATTGCTTCACTTCCCCCTATAGTTGCGATAATTTCAGAAACGTCAAAATTAATCCCAACATCCTTATAATACCTCTGCCAAGCCAATTTTACTTCTGAAATACCAGTAGAGGGAGTGTAAGTTAATCTCTTACCTTGAAACTTTCTAACTTCCTTTAAAATCTGAGGAGGTGTTGCTAAATCAGGTTGGCCAATATGAATTTCATACACTTTAATTCCCTTTTTCTTTACTTTTTCCAAAAGAGGTACAAATTTTCTAATCGGTGAAAAAGGAGTCTCTTTTGCTCTATTTGAAATTTTTTTAAGTATCTTTTTTGTTTTTCTCTTCATAAGAATATAACTTAACCCTAAAAGGTTCTCCATGGCCTGGATAAATCTTCATTCCAGGTTTCATTGCTTTTTTTAAATTTTTTAAAGATTGATCTAATTGTTCCCAAGAGCCTCCTTCAATATCTGTCCTTCCATAACCGTCTTTAAAAATAGTATCTCCTGTTAACATAAAATGCTTTCCTAAAATACAGATACTTCCAGGACTGTGTCCTGGAGTATGAATAACTTCTAAAACCATATCCCCTATTTTTATTTTTTCTCCTCCTTTTAAAAATCCATCTGGTTTAAATAAAATAAAATATTTTTCAGCTTCATGAATTAAAATTTTAGCGCCCGTTTCATTCCGTATTGCTTCATTAGCTCCAGTGTGGTCAGGATGATAATGAGTGTTTATAATGTATTCAGCCTTCCCTCCAATTTTTTTAATCTCATCCAAAATCAACTCTGGCTCCCCACCGGGATCAACAACTATTATTTCTTTTCCTTCAATTAATAAATAACAATTTGATTCAAAAATACCAAGTGGAATCCTTTTAATCTCCATTTAGTTTATCTCGTATATTATGGTTACAGTAACCCTTATTAAGTTCTGGCCAGTTTCAACCTGAGGAACTTCTCCCCCAGCCAAACCAAAAGCTTCATCATATTCATAAAAACGGGGAAAAACACCTGATTCTTGAAAATTAATAATTCTTACTAATCTTATCCCTAACTGAGAAGCTAACTCATTTGCTTTTTCCTTAGCCTCGGTAATTGCTTGAGTCCTTGCCTGTTTTTTGAATTCATCCTCTTTATCAACAACAAAGACTAAATTACTCATCTCATTAGCTCCACCTTCAGTAGCGGCCTGGATAATGCTTCCTATCTTTGTCATATCTCTAATCTTTACCTGAAGGGATTGAGTAATCTGGTATCCTACCAGTACTCTTTTGCCAGTGGGTGGAGGATATATCTCTACTTCCCAATCTCTTACATATTCGTAGCGAGGATAAATATTAAAGGAAGTCGTTTTTAAGTCTTCATCTTTCACTCCCTCCTCTTTAACGTATTTAATTACATCATTCATTCTTTTTGTATTTTCTTCCATAGCTTCTGTTACAGTTTTAGCCTCGTTTGTTACTGCGAAGGTAACTTTAGCTAAATCTGGCTTTACATAAATCTCACCTGAAGCTGAAACGCTGATTGTATTTTGCCTCTCAATCTCCTGACCAATATACCTTCCTCTTTTAATCTCGTTTATAATATAAACGCCTATTAAAATAGTAAGGAAGATAAAGAAAAAAACTATAACTGTCAGAAATGATTTTGCAAGATAACTCTTTTCAAGTTTCAATTCTTTTTTATTCATAAATAGTTAATTTATTATTCTAAACAGCGACCTTTCAATTTATTCTATATTTTCACCATTTCACTAAAAACTCATGATAATCATCCCCCTTATGAACGCATTTTGTCTCCTGGCAGGTGACGGGCTTTCCTAAAATCATTTTAATTATACTTATTAAATAACCTTCAACAGTTGGACAATGAAGCGGATGGAGATTAAAATTCTCAACTCTTAAAATTATATATTTTCTTTCATTATTAAGTTCTATTATCTTTAAATCTCCGGTGTTATAATATTCTCTCCAAAATTTTGGGGCTTGCCTGAACATTAATTTAAGTGAAACAAAGTATTTCATGAAAAGCCTTACAATTAGAGAGACTTTTGAGTTAAACTCACCCATTTTTACAAATTCCTTTCTATCAAAATTAAAAAGTTTATTTATTACTAAAAGAGTTAATGCCTCATAACCTATTGGATAAAGCTTCATTGACTCTAATTCCTTATACTTAATATCAAAATAACCTAATTTCTCTAGTTCATTTTCTACTTTTTCCAAACCTCTTTTTCCTTTCTTTAAAAGAATATATTCTAAATCACCCTTGATTGAGACTCCTCTCGTCTCCCCTTTTCTCTCCATTAATTCTTCAATTATTTCTTTTGTAATAGCTTGTTCTGTTTTTTGATTAAATAGCTTTTTTGATTTATTTACTTGCCATTTCACTAAAAACTCATGATAATCGTCCCCCTTATGAACGCATTTTGTTTCCTGGCAGGTTATGGAACCCTTAATTACCATGCTTACTATAGCTAAAAAATAACCTTCAAGACCTATGCAATGAAGAGGATGCAGGGCAAAATCTTCCACTCTCCCAATTAGATATCCCCCATCTTTATTAAAATCTATTATTCTTAAATTCCCTTTAGTATAATATGTCCTCCACATCTTTGGAGTATTTTTAACTATTAGGTCAAGAGAGCCAAAATATTTCACAAAGAGTCTTATAATCCAAGGAAGCTGAGCGCTAAATTTACCAAGTTCTATAAAATCTCCTTTATTAAAATTAAAAACTTTTTTTATAGCTAACATTACAATAGGCTCTAATCCAGAAGGATAAAAATTCATTATTTTTATTTCTTTGTGTTTTATTGGATAACCAAGATTATTCATTTCATTTTCTAATTTTACCAATCCCTCTTTTCCTTTCTTTAAAAGGATATATTCAAAATCATCTTTAACTGCCATACCTCTTGTTTCTCCTTCAGTTTTCATTAGCTCTTGAGCTATTTTTTTTGTAATAATTTCTTCCATATATTTTTTGTCATTGTTAAACAATGAAACAGTGAACGTAGTGAACGGTTTGTCTTAATTGCTTCGCAATTACAGAGAGCGAAGCGACCGGTTTGTCTTTTCTAGATGTTTCCTTCTTGGATAATTTTTAATTTGAGAAAGCCAGTCTTTATTTGAAAATTCCCATAATTTTTTTGCAGTTAAAAAAGTTTCAACGTATGTCTTTGGATTATCAATTTCTTTTAATTCAAATATTCCTTTAACTCTTCCCCATTTATGACTACAGCTCTTCTTATTTTTTTTAATTTCAGCTTCCCCTGATTTTTCTCTCTTTTGAGCTCCACATAACTTACATTCCTGATACTGGTCAATCCTTAAAATCCAACAGGTTTTAGCTTTTTTATTAGCTTTTTCATTATAAGCGTTAAAATAAGCGGCTGTTTGAATAAAATAGTCGTCGTAAATATTCTTGCTGGTTTTTAAATCTAAAATTCCTAATTTACCATCAATTTCAGCTACAACATCAAGTGTTCCGCAATAAAAATGTTCATTGCTTAAAACTCTTTTCTCAATGCCAAAAACATCTACTTTATGGCTTTTAAACCATTTTAAAAAAGCATTAATAGAGGGCGAAATTGCAGGATCAATTTTAGGCAATTTACCCAAAAGTATATTTTCTATTATCTCGTGAATTAACATTCCCCAATCAGTTACTTTTTTTCTTTTCACCATCATTGCTTTAAAGCTTTTTTGATTAGCCAACCATATTTCAAGACCTGGTTTGGCAATAATCCCACAAACAGAGGTAACCCTTGGGTACCAAAAACCATTAACTTCGTATCCATGTTTAGACTTAAAGTAATTAACCGTCATAATCTTATTTTACAGTGTCCATTCAAAGCTCACAAGAGCAAAATCATTCTACGCCAAGGCTACGGAATGACGAAGGAGGATTACCGTCTCTTAACAGAACGGCTTTTTCAAAAAGCTCAGGAACACGAGAAGAATTGATATTTGATTTATATTTTCTTAATTACTTTATTAAAAATAAGTTTAAACCAAGAAGTATAATTTTGAGGATTGTTTTTAACGTCTTTTTTCAAATCATTACAACTCACCCATTTGTAATCTTCCACCTCTTTCTTATTTGGTTTGGGCTTTTCGCTAGACTCTCCTATTAATATATGGTCAATTTCGTGCTCAATTAAATCCCCTACTTTTCTTTTGTAGGTAAAATTAAAAAGTTCTCTTAAATCACATTCAAATCCCATTTCTTCTCCTAGTCTTTTTTTAGCTTCATCTTCAATCTTTTTATTTGGTCTGGGGTGCCCATCACAGGTATTGGACCAAAGTCCTCCTGAATGATATTTTCTTTTAGCTCTCTTTTGAATTAGTAATTCTCCATTAGAACTAAAGACAAAAACTGAAAAAGCTCTATGGAGCTTTCCTTTTCTATGAACATCTAACTTTTCCCCCACCCCAATTTCATTATTTTTTTTATCAACGAGAATTATTTCTTTTTTTCCTATAATTAACTATATTGTGGAATTTGCCATAGGTTAAACCTATGGTAAATTTTCCTGTGACAATCTGATTAATCAATTTATTACCATTTAATTAAAAATTCGTGGTACTCATCGCCACGAAAAAAACATTTTGTCTCTTTGCAAGTTACTGGTTTGTTAATTACCATTTTTACTATATTGTAACAATAACCCTTAATATGTCTGCAATGAAGCGGATGGAGATTGAAATTCTCAACTCTTAAAATTATATATCTTTTTAGCTCATTAAGCTCTACTACTTTAAAATCTCCAATTGTATAATACTTTCTCCAGATATCTGGCGCTTTATTTGTTAGCATTTCAAGAGAGCCGAAATATTTCATAAACAGCTTTATAATCCAGGAAATTTTAGACTGAAAAATTCCAATTTCCTCAAATTTTTCTTCATCAAAGTCAAAGAGCTTTTTAATAACCAATAAAGCTACAGCTTCCAATCCTACTGGATAAAAGTCTGTAATCCTTATTTCTTTGTATTTTATTGGATAACCAAGCTCTGCCATCTCTTCTTCTAATTTTTTTAAACCTTCCTTTCCTTTTTCTTTAAGAACAAAATCTTGGTGGCTCTTTAAAGCCACTCCTCTGACTTCTCCTTTCATTGCCATAAATTCCTTGGCAATTTCTTTTGTGATAATTTGTTCCATATTTACTCACCTTCTCCGGTAATATAGCCTGTAACATCCAAACTTCCTACCCCTCCTATCGGTAAGCCGTCTGAGTCAAAAAGCTGAAAATTAAGAAAGGTAGAAAGAGTCTGAGTAATATACTGGTCTAAAACACAAGAAAAGTTAATTAACACTTGGCCTGGTATATATCCTGAAGTCTCCATGGTTAACCAATTGGGCAAAGAATCTCCTAATGCCCAACCACTAATATCAGCTGTTCCTGTTTTGGTAATACTAAGAGTTCCAATTAACTGTGGACAAGGAGAAAAACCAATAGAATGTTCAAAAACAAAATCTTGAGGGCTTAAATTAATAAAAGCTGTTTTCTCTTCTGGCACTAAAACACAAATATTTTTACCATCAAGGCCATCTCTACCAACTGGATTACCATTACCACCTTTGTCTCCTTTACCAGGTAAACAGCCATCACCTCCATTCCCACCTGTCCCTCCTGTTTCATCTAATATATCACCTTTTTTGCCATTTTTGTCTCCGCCAACACCACCTTCTCCTGGAACGGCTTTTACGTTTCCTCCCTTACCACCATCTCCTCCTGCCTTGTCTGGCTTACAAATACTGCCATTACCGCCTCTAGCTGCAATAATTTGAACAAAACCACCATCTCCTCCTATATCTTCAGCATCTTTGGTTCTTTGAGCTCCCCCTCCTCTTAAAAATATTAAAGCGTTGCCTCCTTTTCCCCCCTGAGATGTACCATCTCCACCATCTCCTCCTTTCTCACTCTTGCAAGCCCTACCATCTCCCCCGTCCCCTGGAACAGCCAAAGCGCTGCCTCCTCTACCCCCTTCCATAGAACCAAAGAATATATTGTTTTGACCTTTAATATTGCCAATTGCTCTGACTGATTTCTCATTATTTTTTGCATTTCCTCCTATAGCTATAGCATCAGCCCCATCTTTTGTGGCATCACCATCTTTTCCATAGGCTTCAGCTGAACCTCCAGATCCCCCTCTTCCAGGATAGATTGTAAAGACTCCCGTAATATCAAAGCCTTGGGAAGCTATCATTTTAAAATTCCCTGCTTTACCCCCTTGACCTCCTGTGGCTTTTCCAGGATCACAATCTTTCTTTGACACAGCATCACCACCATCCCCACCGATGCCTAACTCTAAGGTAAAATCCTGGATTTTAATATTTGGAGCACGAACAAATAAACGCATAGCATCTTGACCATCATCTCCTTTTGCATCACAGCTTATGTTTTTATCGTCTTTACCTTTACGACCACCAGGCCCTGTCAACCAGAAATCTACAAAGTTAAATCCGCCACTATTAGGAAAACGCATAACAACAATTATTTTCACTCCCCTGGGCGGAGTTTTGATATTTACCTCTCCTCTAATATTAACCATTCTTCCAGCTGCCTCTGCTTTTGGAGTTTTAAAAAAAGAAATTCTATTTTCTTGGATTAAATCTTCTTCTCTTGAAGCTCCTGTTAAGATTTCTTTCTTAAAAGATAAATTAAAAATATCCTCTTTCTTAATGAAAGGGCCTAAACGATTTCCTTCTCCCGTATCACTCCCTGCTTCCTCGTAAAGCTCTTCAATCTGCTCTTTAGTTGTGGCTAAACGATCAAGACTCTCAACAAATTGCAAATGTCCGTTAGTAATAATCTTAGCTGTTTTTGCCAATGTTAAAGAATCTCTAACCACCATTGAGATGCCAATTCCCGCATCTCCTTCTTGTAATTCTGCCGCTCTTTCACATTCTATCTTACCCTCTATTGTTGCATTTCCATTAACAATTAAATTTAAAGGTCCGTTCTGACAGATAATTTCTCCTTTAACTACCAAATCACCTTCTATTGTCAGAGTTGAACCATTAGTTATAGTTACTCTTTCTCCCTCTTTAATTATGTAGTCACCCGTAATAATAGTGTTTGAGTCAATGGTTGTAACAGTAACTCTTTGGGTAAAATACCAAAATACCACTGAAACAATAGCAACTATAACAACAAAATATAGATATTGTTTTTTCATAATATCAAAAGAGGTAAGCGTTTAGCTTATCAAGAAAATTTAACCTGTTTGAGCCTCTCTCTTCTTTAATTCCTTGGCTCTATAATACATCATTGCTGCTCTGGCCTTATTGGCTGAAGGATAGGTTTTTTTCTTCTTCCACTTTCCCCTTACTTTTTTAAAAAGGGTTTTTCTAAATCTTTTATAAGGCATAATATTTTAAAATTTTAAATTTCTAATATTTTCTTCATAAATTTTGTGCCACCAGAATTTACCCTGCCAAAAACCAAACAAAGCTCCTCCAAGAAAAAGAATGACGCTCAATAGATGATGAATGCTATACCAGTTCTCCCAAGAAAAACCAAAGCTGTAAGCTGGGAAGTCTTTAATTAAAAGACCAATATACCAAGTTTCAACAAAAGAATGGATTAAAAATTGAACCAAAATACCCAAAAATGTAAATGAAATTATATAAATTGTTCTTTTCATGATTTACTTTGACTTTTTTTTAATTCTACCCTTAATTGCCGTGCAATTTCAAGAAGCTGAGCGACTGATTTGTGAAAATCTCCCCCCTGACGATTATTATTTATTATCTATCTTGCTATTGGTCGAATATCAGCCAATTTTTGAAGCTGGGTAATATTTTTGAATCCTTGTTTTTGGAAACTTTGCTTTACTCCTACCATTAGTCTTGGTAAAAAATTGTGGCCTGAACCCCGATAAGGCGCTCTCATGACTCTCCCTTCTGAAACCCTTATTTTAACCTTATCAACTGCGTATCTTACGGCCGACCTTCCTTTCATGGCTTCCAAAGACCCCATTCCCCTGTACGTCTTAACCATTCTATTTTCATCTTGGTTAAATTCTGCTTCTCCTGGTGATTCATCAAGTCCTGCTAATAAGGCGCCCATCATACAGGTATTAGCTCCCAAAGCCAATGCTTTTGTTATATCCCCTGGCTTGACAATATTTTGCAAAACAGAACCTGGAATCTTAATCCCTCCATCTGCAATTATTGGCATTAATCCATATTTTTTCTTTAATCTTTCAGCTTCTTTGGCGCAGTCCCAAACTGCTGAAGCTTGGGCTCTGCCAGTCCCTAACTCCTGCTGGGTGATACAGGCGGCACCAGGCCCTATTCCCACCTTTAAAGCATCACAATACTTTGAAGCTTTTTTTACTATTTTTCTTACCATTTGGGCTGAATCAATATTACCCAAAACAACTTCTAATTTAGGGAAGTTCTTCTTTGTCCATTTTGCAATCTCTAGTTGTTCTTTAAAAACAATACTGGCATCAACCACGATTCCATCAACCCCGACATCAAATCCTTTACTAATTCTCTCTTTGGCAAGCTTTAATCTGGACTCAACGGCAATAAAGGTTCTAAGCTGTTTGTTCTCATTCTTTGTGGCTAAGGGGAACTGTTCATTTTTTCTTAAATCACTATCTGTTACTATTGCCACTACCTTGTCTTTTTCATCAACAATTGGCAAAGTATCAACATTCAGCTTTCTTAGAAGTTCATTGGCTTTATCTAAGTCATTCTTAGCCACTGTTTCCTTTTTTGAAGCAGCTTTTAATTTATTTCTCGGGGTCATTACCTTTTTTAATTTTGTTTTCATATCTTTCCTGAATCTCACATCTCTATGAGTAACGATCCCCACTAATTTTGACTTTAAGGTTCCATCTTCTGTTATCGGCACGCTAAAAAATCCATATTTGTCATTAATGTCATAAACATCCCCAATAGTGTGCTTGGGAGACAGAACTACGGGATTGTAAACAAATCCTGCTTCAAACCTTTTAACTTTTTCAACTTCTTCGATCTGTTCGTCAATTGTCCGAAAATTATAATGAATAACTCCAATGCCGCCGTATAGAGCCATTAAGATTGCCATTTCAGAGGCAGTAACTGTGTCCATTGGTGAGGAAACAAAAGGGGTTTTGAGAATAACTTTTTTAGTAAAATGGGTTGTTAAATCAACTTTTTCTCTCTCAAAATCAGGTAATCTATTGGGGATTAAAGTAATGTCTTTATACCAGAATTCTTTGTTTTTTAAATCTTTGTGTAACTTAGCCATTTTTTTAATATTTTATTAAAAACTCATGATAGTCATCTCCTTTATGAATGCATTTTATCTCTCGACAGCTTACCTCACTCTTAGTTATCATTTTCACCAAAGCACCAATGAATCCTTCAAGCGTTCTACAGAAACAAGGATGATGAGAAAAATCTTCTATTCTCAATCTAGCTTGCTTTTTTCCTTCGTCAAGCTCAGGAACTGTCATTTTTCCAAAATCATAATATTTCTTCCACATCTTCGGAGCTTGTTTAGCCATTGTCTTTATAGAGTAAAAGTACTGAGCAAACATTCTTACAATAAAAGAGATTTTAGACTCAAAAACACCTCCTCTTCTAAAATCTTCATCTTTAAAATTAAACATTTTTTCAAGAATCAAGGTAGTAAAAGCCTCATATTGAATAGGATAAAAACTCATTACTTTCAGCTTCTTGTACTTTACAGGACAGCCAAGCTTTGCCATTTCAGATTCTAATTTTTCTAACCCTTCTTTTCCCTTTTCATGAAGAATAAACTCTGCCTCCCCTTTAATTGCCATTCCTCTTGCTCTTCCTTTGAACTTTTCTATTTCTTCTATTTCTTTTTTTGAAATTATTTTCATATTATTATATCTCAGTACCGATAGGTAGTCTTATTATAAAAGTTGTTCCCTTGTTTCTTCCTTCACTCTTAACCTTAATTGTACCTTTGTGAAGTTCAACAAGATTTTTAACAATAAAAAGACCTAAACCCGAACCATTAGGATGTAAAGAAATAGCTTCCTCCCCCCGGTGAAATAGTTTAAAGAGGTTCTTCTTGTCTTCCTTTGTTAGTCCCAGGCCTGAATCTTTTACTGAAATTTGAATAAATCGTTTATCTTTTGATTTTTTAAGCTCAAGAGAAACTTTAATCTGACCTTTATTACCTCGTCCTGAACCTGCCGAAGGAGTGTATAAAATAGCATTATCAATAACACGAGAAACAATCCTTTCTATCATGGGTGGATTAGCAAGAGTAAGAGGAAAAATATCTCTTGATTTTTCCAAAATAAGTTTTAGCTTTTTTTGTTCAGCTATTAATTTGAAGTGCTTAATCTGACCCTCAACAATTTCTCTAATATTACAAGGTGAAACTTCTAACCGCCTTTCTCCTGCTATTAAATCTTGAGCAGTTAAAATATCATCTAAAATAGTACTTAATCTCTCTGAAGAAATATAAGCTTTCTTAATGAATTCTTTGAGCTTTTTTCCCTTAACTGATCCTTCTTCCATCATTGACAGCATTCCTTTAACTATTGAAACAGGAGTCCTTAATTGATGATTAACCACCTTCAAAAACTCAGATTTCATTCGAGAAAGCTTCTGAATGCTCTTATATGCTATTTTTAAATCTTTAGTCTTTTTCTGAAGCTCTTTACTTATTTTTTCTATTTCTTTTCTTCTTTCAATTTCCTTCAAAACACTCTGAATCAACGACACTCCCAAATAAAGAAAAGCAATAAAAATACCTAATTTTAAAACTGTTGTAGAAAGAGAGTCTGATAAAAGAAGATCGACTAAAAGAACTACCGCCACTAAAGCCACCAGAAGTTCGGTTAGAATAATTCTAATGTTAAAGAGATGATATTTGGTAATAGCAAGAGCAGTAAGGATTATAAAAAAAGTTATCAATATACTACCGAAAGGAGGAATAGGAATATCATACCATAAAAAATAATTAGTTGCTCCGCCGAAAAACCCAAATACGCTTCCCACTAAAAGGTATTTAATTTGAGTTTGTAGTATTTCAGTCGCCCGTGGGAGAGCTTTATATAATAAATAGAAAGAATTTAAAAAAAATATAAAAAACATTAAAAGAAAAGGATGGTAAGCAATTCCAGGTTTAGGCCAATACGGAAAAAAGAGCTCAGGTTCTACATTTTTAACAAATAAAGGGGTTAAATTCAAAATTAAAAATATAAATGAGAGAATGTATCCCAAAACAAGCAAATTTTTCTTTTTTTGATGAAGATTTAAAAAAACTGTAATAAAATGAAAATAAGTAATAGGCATAAAAATAGCTCCCACCATTAATGCTCTTGACCAAAATAAAGCTGTCTCTTTAGTAGTAGAAATTTGCCAAACAAAATAAGCATAACCCCAAATAGCTATGCTTAAGCAAAACAATGTAAAGATTCTGTTAATATTTACTTTTTTATTTTTAAAATAAACAAAGAATCCTAAAAATGTGCTAGTAACGGCATTTATTAAACCTGTTATGGCATAAAAAAACATAAATATTAAATAGATTTTTTACAAATTGCTAAGCTGTAAATTTTTAATGGTTCACAAATGATTTTACAAATCTTAGGATTAAACGATCCTTTTACTAAAATTTCAGCTAGTTCTCTTGGAGTTCGGTAGATCATCTGCCAATTAAGTACCCAATCGAAAAATAGAATTTCAGGATTATAGTTTATATTACTGGTTAATAATACTCCTTCTGATGCTAACGAGCGATAAATTCTTTTGATAAGTGCTATTGCTTTTTCTTTTGGTCGATATTCTAAAAATCCTACTAGTTCAACTATTTGAGGATTAAACCCTTTAGCTATTCCTTCTATTTCCCTCGTGCTTTTATTAATAAAAGTTATTTTTTCTATTACTCCTGCTTTTTGAGCTAAGTTTTTACTATGTTCTATCGCAGTTGGATCAATATCTAAAAAGATAGCTTGGACATAAACACCTTTTTGTTTAAATTCTTTCATAACTTCTATTACCCCTTGAGCAGAACCACTGGCTATAGAAAGTAATCTAATTTCTGAATCTGTTCTAGTAGATATCCTTTCTATTTCTTCTTT
>Ga0114923_10000178_pt1 | contig 50554 bp, 91 predicted proteins | sample SumtaG_FD_89578 | JGI IMG/M metagenome (GOLD analysis project Ga0114923, IMG submission 89578) | Deep subsurface microbial communities from Indian Ocean to uncover new lineages of life (NeLLi) - Sumatra_00157 metaG | ecosystem: Environmental > Aquatic > Marine > Oceanic > Sediment | place: near... | reverse complement strand
GAAGTCGAGAAACCGGAGCGGGGTTGTCTGGTCTTTTGGTTCAACGGTGCGGGGAAGGCAATCCACATAGCGGTCTGTCTCAGTAGTGAAGTGTGTTTAACCGCTGATGGCGGGGGTAAGCGGATCAGGGGCCTTGAAGACGCAATCAAGTACAACGCCTTTATCAAGCTCCGCCCGATTGACCACCGAAGTAGCGAACCGAGATATATCAACTTATTCATAGAAGTCTAACGGGACCGCAAAAAATCCTTGACACAGATATTTAACAGTGGCAGACTGACCGTGTGGTCAAGATAGTCAACAAAATAACCGCAAACGCTTAACGCGAGGTATGGAAACAATGAAGGATTACATTCAACCATTTCTTGATCTAATCAAGAATCTGGTACAGCCACAGGAGGGCACAAAGTTCCTGGTCACCGTTGCCGGTCTGGGGACAATCTATCTCTTACACGCCAAAGAACTGGCAACCAACGTCACCGATGTGGTTATCGCGCTGATGGTGATTGGCTACTACGTGGCCGACATCTTCCATAAAGTCAAAAAACAGGAGAACGGCAAATGAAACGCTTTTGCACAATTTTTGTAATCCTCTGCCTACTACCGTTGAATCCGGCGGTTGGGCAAGACAAACCCGCCGGGGCCGAGTTCGGGATGCTGATAGGCGACTTTGAGCCGACTCCGATCTACGCCCTGGGGTATGATATCTCCGGGCTACCCGGTCCGGTCAAATGGGTAGCTCAGAAAGGACTACCGCCGTTTCTCAGGGACCTGGTCGAAAACGGGAGCGCGACCGTCTTTTATTCTGACGCTCAATGGGGTGAAGGTGCTGATGAAATGTACGCTGTCCGGGCATTGGTCGAAAAAGATGCTCAGGTGTGGCGCGGACTTACCCTTGAATCTGGCCTCGGGGCCTGGCATTTCTTCAATACAGGCGGGAATGATGACACTCGCTGGGGATTCATGGCCGGGCTGTCTTTCGATACTGGTCCGCTTGATGTCAGGCTGGCTGGCGATTTGATCGGCGGTCAGGGCAAATCGGATATGTACGCTGTTCGCCTACGGCTGGGGTTTAGTTTGTGATGCCAGGCAAACTGATGTTGAAAGTGGTGCCGAGTGGTCCTCTGCAACAAGTAGACAAGGCGTTGCACGTTGGTATGTCGAAATACGGCGGCTGGGATTCGTCGGAAGATTCAGACGTTTATCTCGGAGCCATACTGCGCCATCTCGGGAAGTGGTTGGGAGGTGAGTCTTTAGACCAGAAGGACGGTCATCACCACCTGGCGGCTATTGTTGTCCGTTGTTGTCAGCTATTGGATAAAGAGTTATGAAATGTTCTGACTACACAGACGAGCAGATTCTTGCGGCCATGCGGGATTGTGACGGTAACAAAACCACCGCCGCAGAACGGCTTAGCCTGGCGCGTACAACGCTACAGGATCGCCTAATCAGGATTAAGCGAGAACAAACTGCAGTTGACAACCCAAGTGCGTCATGTAAGATCACTGAACAGCGCGATACCTGTACTATCGAATCTGCCGGTCAGTATGTCAGAACAGTAGACGAAGCCCTGAAACGGGCGGAAATCGACCTGGATATCTGGGAAGTCGAGCGGGCTGTAGTCAATGCCTACGACGTGACTATGAAAGTCCGGGACGGTGACATTGACAAGCCCACAAGGGTCCAGAACTACCAGATTAAGGTTTGGCTGAAACGGAAGGTCCCGAAGTCCGTCGTAGACGCTGTTGAGCAGTTACTGGACAAGCTCAGGGCGAAATCGCCGGTTGTGCCGGTTATTAAGCGACGCCCCCGCGGGAAGTTACCCCACCGTCACTCACTTGAACCCTGTCTGATGGACCCGCATTTTGGGCTACGGTGTTTCACGCCGGGCGCCGATGCCGACTGGTCGCCGGAGATGTGTGCGGCTATGGTGATGGACAGCCTTGATGAAATCCTGAGACTGGCCGAGCCATATCAGCCATTTGAAGAGATTGTGCTGCCCCTCGGCAACGATTTCTTCCACTCTGATTCAATTTGGCAGACCACGACAAGTGGTACGGGGCAACCGGACGCTGATGCTTACCTGCACACCTTTATCGGTGGTGAGACCCTTGCAATAGCCATTATTGATAAACTCAAGCAGTTGGCCCCGGTAACTGTCTACATAATTCCAGGGAATCACGACCGGGCCACGTCATTTATGCTCGGTCGAATCTTGCGGGCTTACTACCTGCGAGACAAGAACATAACCGTCCACGCGGATGAGTCACCCTACAAGTTCCACCGATACGGTGTGAACCTGATTGGATATGAACACGGCCACAGCGTCAAACCGGTCCGCTTGGCCGGTCTGATGGCAAATGAATGCCCGGAGCATTGGCTGGCGACCAAACACGGTTATAGGGAGTGGCATTTGGGCGATCAGCACCGGAAGGGATCGAGCACGTTAGCAACCATGGAAGAACAGGGCGTCAGCGTCGAATACCTCCCCGGTCTGGTTGCCCCAAATGAGTGGCATAGACTTAAGGGCTTCAATTGGCAGAAGCGGGGCACAATGGCCTTTGTCTGGGACTATTCTGCCGGACCAATCGCTCGGCTGCAGGTGAACATCGATCGGTACTTGAATCAGCTTATGGGGGCTTCGCCGTGAAAGCTAAGTCGAAAAAGACCAAGCATCGGCGCGGTAAGCACCTCGTCGAAATCGAGGGGGCGCGGGTCTTCAGCGGCCACGCCACCATGTACGCCAGCAAGAAGAAACTTGGCCGGTTCTATATAATTGTAGACACCCAGGCACCAAAAGAAGCCGAGGACGAAGAGGGCTGATTAAAGGTTCCCGGTATTTCCCTTAGCCATTCCCGGATTGCTAAGGTTTTCTCCACCATTTCCCGTACAGTAACTCTCAGTAAGACAGTAAGATAACAACTATTTTCAATAAAAATGCGTTTTATGAAAAAAAACACTTGACAGATATAAAGGTTTAGCGTATTGTGTCGATGAGAAGAATATAACGAAAGGTGAAAATGGATAATCTTGTTGAGATCGATCGGACCAGAGCAATCAGGATGGGAGGAAGCCTGTATTTCTTGGTGCCTCGCGTAATTCGACGTGGCCGAGAAGTGGCGCCTGGAGATGAAATCATTTATTTGCGTAAGCCCAATGCGACCGATATCATTATGCGGATCGTGAAAAAGACAGGGAATGCAGACTCTTCATAATCTCCATATCGTTCCCCCCACAAGCGGGTCGGGCGCGACGGTAATAGTCCAAGGCTGTCGCAACTTCATTCGTCCGGCCCGCTCCTACCAGGGCCAGACGTGATGTCAGTTAGAATTAGGGCAGACAAGAAGACGATAGTCTGTGCGGCCAAGTCTGAAGAGATGCCGGGAGACTTGTATGTCGACGATGGTCTACACTATTGTCTGTCCGTAGAAATGAAGGTCCTGTCAATATGCGGCTACGATGATAATTGCGCCGAACTGTGGGGGTTCCACGAAGCAAGGGATGATTATGGCGACGTGGAACCACCGAGTGATTGTATTGGGGAGGGTGAGTAATGAACGGCTGTAGGACAAAATATATGTACGTGAATTTTGAGGGGGTTCATCATCCCGACGATACACTGGAATGGACTTGCATAAGTAACCGTACGGGTAACGACCTTGGATGCATAAGGGGACAGTGGGGAGACGCTACTTTTTGGTTCAAGCAAAAGCCTAAGGTGAGTGTGTCTTTTAGGATACTCCGCAACATAGCCGCATTCATGTCCAGGCGATCAAAAGCAATGAAAAGGTGGAATTGTCGATGACCCCCCGCGATCAGACAAAGTTCCGGAAGTGCCTGATAGAGGGCGACCATGACTAAGTTAATCAGACATATCATTGAAATGATACGGCGCTTTGGATTTCGGGCCTACTTCACGACGGTGGCGCCTCAAATACAGAGACGGGGGATGGATCGACTGGTGAGGGAATTGAAAGAAGGGGAAACCCCATGACCTCACAGGCGAAGTTCCGGAAGCGCTTGATAGAGTTAGACGGCTACTGGAGGGCGGGGTGAAGTATCTCATACTTGATTTTGAGACCGCGTATTTACGCCCGGTTGTTGTGTCCATCGGCAATGGCAAGCGACCGCTGTATTTCAAATCCGAACCAGAAGCATTCAGTTTTGGACAACAACATCTAACGAAAGGCTTCTGGCAAGTTGTTTTGGTCACTGCACAAATCACCAAGGGAGGGCCGTCGTGAGCCGCCCGACGAAACGTAACGGTGCCTTCAAGAGGCGCGTGTTCGCATTGGATGGTGAGCAATGTCGGAATCCTTTCCATGCCCAGGTGATAAAAGACCTTATCGCAATCGGCCTGCTGTTCTTGCCTGTTATACTCAGATTCGTCGCTCATCACATACGGTACAGGTCAAAGCGTGGCCAGGTGAACCATGTTGAGAATGGCATTATGCTTTGTCAGTTCTGTCACCATGCCGCCCACAACGGCCACGGTAAGGGCGAGGAGCGTGTGATCGGTCGGGTATTCATGCTTCGTGTGCTGAATGCCCTTGGGGGGACCCCTGACGACCGCTGGAGCAAAGCACGCGAGGAATTGAGGAAAAGATACGGAGAAGCAGCATGACAAATAAAAAGAGAGATATGATGTGTCAGTTTATTAGAGGTGTAGCTCTGGCCGTATCCGGTGTAGTCGCTTCTTTTCTTTTCGGCGGTGGGGTGTATCACATTTGCAGTATGCTGGATGGGAGCGGGGCGGCTGGGATGTTTGCGGTGATATTAACCCTTGCGGCCATTGGACTAATCATTGAAGGCATCGGTATAGCAAGGGCCGCTATGCGGGGGGAATACAGGATATTAGGATGAAAACACGCGGCGAGTGGCGGAATGAGCATTAAAGACGGAACTACGCTAAGTGTAGGGATATTGGCAAAATCGCTGACTTGGCCAGCGTTGAAAGCAATGTCCCGTGCTGGGGTGGAAGTCCCCGGCCTCGCCGCTGTAAATAACCGGAGGACTGTATGAGTGAATCAAGTTCAAGTAGTAGCGGGATCGGGTTCGCTGGCTTACTGACTGTGGCGTTCATCGTCTTGAAACTGTGTGATGTTATCGACTGGTCTTGGTGGTGGGTGTTATCGCCACTCTGGATCGGGCTGGCTTTGGTCTTGATAATTCTCGCAATCATGGCCCTGTTCGGCGTTTTGGTTGTCATGTTAGACAGAATAAAGGGATAAGGCCATGAAGACCAAATTACAACGCGCCGTAGACGCGACGCTGGAGAAGTATGACGAGTTGTTGGAGCGCGAACTAAGATATAGGGTTACGTACAAGCTGGGTTGTGGTTTTTGTAGGGAATATAGGTCTCACAGACAAGACTCTTGTGGAGATTGCCCAGCACATGCGGTCGAGCCGGGGATTCTAAGTAATCCAACACGGCTAAGGTGTTTACCAATTCTGCGTAGAATATCAATTATGCACGGTGGGGGCCATGCGATTCCTGCCCTCCTTGCCGCCATGTGCTATCTGTGGGGATTTGTGGAGGAGTGATGACGCCCCCTGACCGACAATTCGATCTTCTGCAAAGCGGCAAGATCCCTCCGTACCAGTCCCACTCAGAGACAAGCAGGGCGGCGGCTGAGCGGATCAAGTTGACGGTTGGGACCGGTCGGCGCAAAGTATACGACTTTTTCCAACATCAGGGCATTGCCGGAGCTACAGACCAGGAGATTCAGATTGCATTGGGTATGAGCGGTGACACGGTTCGGCCTCGCCGGGGAGAACTCGTGCAGGCCGGTCTGGTCGTCAAGCGAAACTTGACACGCAAGACGACTTCAGGCTTCGACGCGGATGTCCATGTGATAGCTCACCCGACACAGAGGACTTTGATGTGACAGTATTGTGGGCTGGCCGCTGATCGGCCTCCTGAAAAGGAAGTCGTTGCTGGCGGTCGGTCCACACAGAGATAGAGAGAGCAACGACTTTTAACCAGGAGATAGAAATGGTAGAAGATAAACACACGCAGGGGCCGTGGAAGGTCTGTACCGCCAACGAGGGCAAATGCAAATGCGGACAGGTTTGGAGTATACCGGCAGATTGCCCCGTTGCAACTGTCGTTATTGGCGAATGGGGCGACGAATATCCGGCAATACGAGTTGAGAAACCCGGTTCAATCGGTGCTGTTGCGGAGCCGTATATGGAAAAGATCAATTATGGCAGTATTGACGTTGACGAATGTCACGCCAACGCTCGCCTAATCGCCAGCGCCCCGATTCAACAAGCCACCATCGAGCGGTTGCGGGAGGCATTAGAGTTCTATGCAGATCTGGAGAGCTACGAGGAAACCGTAACCGAGTCTCTACCTGTTAATGATATTCCCATAGGGAGAGTTGAAATTGATGGCCCCGATGTACTCGACGATGGGGGTAGTAGGGCCCGCGCCGCACTTGCCGAAAGTGAACTTGATTGATAGCAACGACAAACCTTTAGACCAGGAGGCAACATGCCACTACTCATCACAATCAGCCCCCCGTATTCGGAATGGCTTGAAGATCGCGCCAAAGAAGTCAGACTTCAACCGGACGAATACGTGGAGGGTCTACTGAGGCTCGCCGAGAAGGCACTCCCCCAATTGGTGCCGCTGGCGATTCTTGGACTTATCACTAAGGGGGAAAGCCATGCAAAATGACATCCTAAACCCAAAAGCCAGAGCCGAGTTTCTGGCCAACAGAATGACTGGTATCGGTGGGAGTGATGCCGCCAAGCTGTGCGGCCTGTCACCCTTTGGAACATCTCACGATGTTTACATGGACAAGCTCGGCCTGTCTGAGCCTCTCGCTATGAGCAACCGGATGGAGGCGGGGCTTCGCTTAGAGCCGGTCATAGCCGAGTGGTATACCGACGAGCGCGGAGCTAAACTCTCTCAGTCCTCGATGCTTCGGCATCCTGAACACGACTTTATGATTGCGCACCCCGACCGGTTCGTCCTTAACGGAAGTTCCGAGAAGCCGGCAGGTCTGCTTGAGATCAAGACGACTGATATCAGGTTTGCCTGGATGTGGGGTGAGCCGGACAGCGACGAAATCCCCCAAGCCTACAACCTGCAGTGTCAACACTATATGGCGGTCACCCACTGCCAGTGGTGTGACGTTGCGGTTCTGATCGGCGGAAACGATTTCCGAATCTACCGGGTGCCTCGGAATGACAAGCTGATCCGGGGATTGATTGCCATTGAGGGAGATTTCTGGCGGGATCATGTTTTGACAAAAACCCCACCGGAGATCGACGGATCGGAGTCGGCCAAGAAGATGCTGGCCGCTTTGTACCCCTCTCACGTCGACGAAGAGAAGCTCGCCGACGAGGCAGTTCACGTGTTCGCCACACGCTTCTTGGAACTCAGAACTCAGATCGACGAGCTTGAAGCCAATAAGCTCGAATGTGAAAACGAAATCAAGAACTTCTTGGGGTTGGCCTCTGTCCTGAGCGGTCCAGAGTATCGGTACACCTGGAAGCGGACAAAGGACGGTGTTAAGATCGACTGGAAAGCGGTCGCTTACGCCGTTGCGCTTCACGCGGTTGACCCTGACGAGGTTGAGGCCGAGATACAGTCCATACTACCCAATCACTCTGAGGTCAAGCCGGGATATCGCCGGTTCACACCCCCAAGACGAAAGGTAGGTAAACCCAATGGCAAACAATAATGCAGTCGCCTTAAGACCGGACCAGCCTCTCACAGACATAGCCACTTGCCGATCGATATTCACTGGCTTCCGGCCAGATATTGAGAAGGCTATTCAGGGGAAGATGTCGCCGGATGTGCTGATGTCCGCAATGGTCAATTCGGTGCGGAAGAACCCGAAGCTACTCGCATGTAGTCAGGGTAGCATGTTGTCGGCCTTGCTCTACTGTGCTGATACCGGATTAGTACCGGACACACCCGCCCAAGAATGTCACCTGATACCATTCAAGGGACAGGTCGCCTGGATGCCCGGCTACCGGGGTCTCGCCAAGAAGGTGCGGCAATCAGGTGAGATTGTCGACCTTGAGACGCGAGTCGTTTACGAACAGGACAGCTTTACATACAACTACGGGTTGACTCCGGGCCTCGTACATATCCCGTTTGAAGACCCGGAAAATCGGGGCGAGAGTGTCTACTTCTACGCAATTGCCCATTTCCGGGACCAGAACATCCCGTCGAAGTTTGAGGTAATGCCCAGATTGGATGTAGATGCTATTCGCAAGAAGGCGCCGGGTGGTGATAAAGACGCCTGGACAAACCACTTTGACGAAATGGGCCGGAAGACGGTCCTGCGTCGCCTCTGTAAACTGCTACCCATGACAGCCGAACTTGCCACCGTGCTTGACTTAGATAATGCAGCGGCTGTTGGTGCGCCCCAGACGGTACATGAGGTCGTTGCCGAAGTGATCGACGAGGCCTCTGACAAACGAACGCCCACCGAGAAGCTGGCCGATGATCTTGAGACTAAAGCCAGCAACGGTTCGCCGTCAAAGGTCAAACTCGCCAAAGAGATCATAGCCCTTGAGGAAACGCTCAAGCTGGGCAAGAAGGTTCCTGACCTGCGCACAGAGCACGTCGGGTATCTTGATCTGGAGCATGAAGAGGTCGAACCTGAGAAACTGATCGCTTACCACGCTCACCTGCAGACTTTGAAGGGTTAGTCATGTGCAAGCTGACGATCATATCTGATTCGGATGCCAAAATGGAAGTGACTGGTGCTGTGGCTGAGTCGTACGCCGAAGAACTGCATCGGATGTACGGGTTCAACGCCGGTGAAACTGGCCAAGTAGTTGTCGTCACAGACTTGGTTACTACTGTGACTGATAGTGACGGCAACGTCAGCATTCAACTGTAGCACACGCTGGGCGGTGGTCCTGCTACCGCCCGATGAAGGGATAGAATAATGCCAGACGCAGAACAAGAACGATGGTTTTGTACGATTGAGTTTGAGTTCAACGTAGACACCAAGCCGTCACAGTTGCGCTACGAAGGCGATGCAGAAGTTGACTTTGTGCGGAGAGCCTTCGAGGAGGGGCTTAGGACGCGCTTAGGCGAAGCCTTTCCGGGCAATGACGGTATCAACTGGACATTGATTGGTCAACCCAAGCGGTCCGGATGAAAGGAATAGCAGATGACCAAAGATAAACACACGCCGGATGAGTTAGTCCAGAGAATCGGGGAGTTGTTGGGCATTGCTACACCGGGACCATATAAAACAGGCTATAACGCAGACAATGACGCTCCTACCATCAATACTTGTCTTCCACCGGGTCAAGAAGTAGGAATGACTTGGACCATCGCATATATCACGAATGCGACGCCAAAGTCAACACTGGAAGAAGTCAAGGCGAATGCTGATCTTCTCGCCCTCGCCCACGAAATGGCGGAATGGATAGTACGTTCCGCGCCCGACATGGCCGAGACCATCGAGCGGCAAGCCGCCTGGATTGAGCGGTTGGAGGAAAGGGCTGCTCTAATTGAACCGACCACCCTGCAATATGTTGTGCATAGCCGACAATCAGGAAAGGTCCGGCAGGCTATGTTGGACATAGCTAAAATTGACCCCGCTAAGATTGTGATAGTCGAGGCTGATAAGCGTATTGTCGCCCTCACCGCCCAGATCGAGCGGTTGGAGGAAGCAATAAAGGCCAATTTGCCATACATAACAGACCTCACCACCGTCAGGAAGCTCCAGGCCGCGCTTGCCGAAAGTGAGGTCAAGGAATGAGTGAGATAGAACGGATAGTCACGACCCTTGAAGAGGCGACAGCAAAGTACCGGGAGGCCGAAGAAAGCCTAAATTATTGTTTCTCTCTATTGGCCCAAAAAGTCTATAATCTGAGCGGCGGCGGCTTGCCAATACATTTTTATGGCGTCGGTGCTCTGGGTGACGCGCTTCGGGAAGCATACGCCAAATGCCCACTCCCCCAGCCCAGAATCACTGTCAATCTCCCCAGCAATATGACCCATACCCTTGTCGGCGCTGAGGCTGAGGAGTTTATCATCGATCACAATCTTCAAGACGCAGAGCCGGGATCAGACACAACCGATGGCCCGGCAGGAGGATGATGTGATGGCTACACAAGCTTGGTGGAGAGTAAGAAGACACTATGATTGGCCTCAGTCAGTTGAAGTTGACAAGGAAACTGAAGCATGTATCTATATTGCGGGAGATAAAAGCTACCATACTGGCAAGCCTCGCCGCACACCAAAGGAATCGATTGATGCTGCTTATCTGCCTACCCTCCGTGCCGCGCTGGGATATCTACTTCAACAGAAAAGTCAATCAGCGCAAAATCTCCGGATTAGAATTGGTCGCCAAGAAGGTATGTTACGTGAAGCCGAAGAGCGACTAACCACCTTTAAGAAGCAATGCAAGGACTATTGGAGTAAGCCCCCGGAGGCCGGCCATGACTGAGAAACAGGTTTGGTGGACAATGGCCGTAGCGTATGGGACGGAGAGAGAAGAGAGGTCTGAGGCGCAACGCTACTTGGCTGGGTACGGGATTTGTATGGCTATCAATAGGATGCCGTCCACGGAATTATCATGTAACCTCTTTCGTCGCATGAGGGGGAAGGTTTACACAGACTTGGCGTTAGAAGGTTCCGGTGCCTGGTTTTGTGCCCCCACCCCCGCCAACGACGCTCTCCGCGCCGACTACTGTTTGCTTAACTACTATATGCTGGGAGGTACGAAATGCCAACTAATCCGATAGTGATGCCAGAACCATCGTTTAAGAAATACAAGAACGAAGACCCGCTTTCTGACAATCCCGATTGGTTTGTTATGAATGAGCGGGACTGGACATATTTTTGTCAGGACGAAGCCGAGGCTGATGTTGCCGTCCTTGTCTTCAACAAGTTCGGGCCGTGCGTGGGATATGCAAGAGCCCAAGAAGCGTACCACCGAAAACAATCGCCACCGTACGACTTATTGGGGATGGAGAAACATGACTGTGAATGGTGCGCTGAATGTGTGGGGAGGTTGACGACCCTGCGCCGCGACCTGCTCGCCGACATCGACGCGGAATGTGAAGGAGGTTGATATGAAGCAAATCAAGTTAGGTGATATGGTGCTTACTGCCTTAAAGGTAGAAGATCGCAATATCGCCATTACAATCGAAATGGCTACGCAGGGGCGTATCCCATCTGACATGTCAGATATGATTGATCTTATTCAAGGTGGGCATGAAGTAGATATCACCATTCACATAGAGGAGGAATGCAGTGTCCCAGAATGACCCCATCGCCGCCGAACTCGACCAGAAGGAGGAATGATATGGATAACAAATCAGAAGAACGCAAGAAGTTTGACCAGTCACGCAGTTTTTATGGGGCTACCTGCCCTGATTGCGGCCTGGCGTGCACTCATCCAAAACCGGGATGTGGCTGTCCCGGCGGAAAACACATCATGGAATATCACCACACCTGTCCACCGCAACCCAAAATAATCGAAGTCGATATGGCCCAATCGGATGCGGAAATCAGCGCCAAGATTAAGGATGCCTTTCAACATGCGGAAGGCGGGAAGTGATGAAGAAGATGAAACATGTCGGCTGGGTGGTGCGTGAAGTCCACGGAATTATAGTCTGGTCCTCCAACGAGAAAAAGCTCGGCTATGTTAACAAGTGCGTCAAAGTCTACGTGGAGGCACCAGATGCCGAAGCCTGATGACTGCCTTAATCAAATCGCCGCAATAATCGAATCGGTTGATGATCGCTGTATGGCCGCCGATGGTCCAGTCTCCCGAACGGCAGACGAAATGACAGACACCGAATGGCAGACCATTTATCGTCTGGCAACTGGCCGAAAGCTAACGAAAAAACATAAGGCCATCATCGCGGCCAAAGCGCCGAAAGTGGATGTGGACTTGTCACAGGCTGAGCTACCAGGCCACATCGTTGATGAGCTACGTGATGATACACTCTTGAGCGGCCTTCAAATGTCCTTCACAACAGATAGGTGGCGCGAAGCAACCGAAGAACATGAAAAGATTTTGAAGAAGCTGTGTGTTTATGCTATCCGTTGTTGGGCTAACACCGCCCACCTGGGGCGTGCCGGGTGAGTGACGCCAAGAAGATAGCGGAGGAGATAGTCAATAAGTTGGTTGAAACCAAATGGATAAGGGTTAGGCCGGATGGTTGGATATTCAAAGTGGACGCTTCAGTTTATGGCGTTCTAAAGGCGACGCTTGCCGAGAGATATGTGGAACCCATCATCGCTCCGCACCTGATCGACGAGAAGAAGCTGGTCAAGTGGCTAAACGATAAATATGGCGTGGACGATTGGGTGAGAGAGTCAGACGGTGCAATAGTTCCAATGATTCTTATTCCTCCAGATGTCCTCACCGCCGCCATCAAGCAGTGCAGGGAAAGCGAGGAATAGAAATGAACGAGACAGACAAAAAACTATGGTGGAAGGCTAAGGGCCTTCGTCGTTGGCATTGGGGTGGACTCCGGCGTCATCCCAATTATCCCGATACGCTCTATTCTTTTTGTGGGCTATTCCGACACAGAAATGATACAGGTGTAAGGGTTTGGACATACCCACCAAACAAGCAATATCGTTGTCGAGAGTGCGATAACCACGCGTATCCCCGAGGCCGACGATGAGTGACGGCAAATGAAATGAGGAAAGTGATGGATGAGACTCAACGCAATGCCGAAGTCTTTAACGCTGAAGAACGCACCGACGAACTTGAGACTGCGCTGTATGAAATTATAAGGAGCAAACACAAGCCGGCCATGCGACAAATAGCTCGAAAGGCGATATCCGGTAAAAGGCCGGGTAGTGTAGCCCGCATGGAACATTGCATCAAGGAGCTTGAGCGGGAGTTGGGGGAGGCAAAGACCGAACAAAATGCATGGTATAAGATATTTGGAACACAGCAACTAACCCATGCCGTAGCTGGGCGCGACCAACTCCGCGCCGAGCGGGATGGGTTGGTGGGGGCGTTAGCCCCGTTCGCTAAATGCGAAGTTGTGGCGTGTCAGTCTGGCCCCGTTTCGTATGTCGGCTTATCGTCATCACCAAGCATAACACGTGGCGATATTGTGCATGCTCGTAAAGTTTTGAAAGATAGCACCCAAGCGCAGAAAGGCGGGGACGACAAAAAAGATGACGATTCCTATTGTGACGAGTGTCGTAACACCGGGCATCCCTTCGTCGATTGCCAGAATGAATTGTCCGGCTACGACTATCGTCATTACTGTGGTTGTGAGGTTGGGCAACGCCTCGAAGAGAAAATGAAAGGTGAACCCGATGGGCCGGAGTGAGATGGTAGTTGTTTTGCCGGAACGAAGCAGGGACGCCGTTTCTAATGGTTTGCGCGAACTAACCCGCGCTCTTGAAGCCGCCGGTGAAGATATCGACCAGGGTTTTGGCGGGCTGGGCGGGTCGTATGGCTATGGCCACGACTTTGAAAACGAGACCTTTATGATGCACCGGTTTTGTTGGTGTGAGAAAGATAACTGTTCGTGGTGTGGCAATGAAGGCGCCCCCAACTTTCATCACAAGCTGACGAGCCTGAAGGTCTGGTGGTACAAGTGGATCGGTCGGAGTATGCGAATTGAATGGGGAGAAGTCAAAGAACCGAGGTGGGGTAAGGTTCTCAGGGAATGCGTAAGGTCGTTAGGAGGCGATAATGGGCCGGAGTAATATCGAATACCTTGACTGGAATATCACCTGTGTAGAGGGCTGTACGCCAATCAGCGCCGGTTGTGCAAACTGCTATGCTCAGGCCTACCTTAAGCGGTTCCACAAGCCAATGGGTGTCACACTGCATCCCGAACGACTCGAAATAGATATGGCAAGCCTCGCGCGAATCAAGGAGCCGCAAGTTGTCGGGATAGCCTTTACGGGTGACCTGTTCCACGAAGATGTGCCGTTTTTCTTTATCGACAGAGTTGGTGATGCTATAGGCTATATACCGCAGCATACATATATATTCTTGACAAAGCGGGCGGATCGGATGCTTGAGTATTTTGACCAACATTGTGTTGGCGAATTACCGGGCAACATCTGGCCTATGGTCTCTGTGGAAGATCAGAAGAGTGCCAATGACAGAATACCTTTTCTTCTACAGATAGCGGCCGCACACCACGGCGTCTCGATTGAGCCGATGCTGGGGCCAGTAGACTTGACTAAGATATGCCATGATTATGAAGGCGCACGTTTTGAAACAAATGCTTTGAGCGGTATATGGGAATGTATCAATTCAGATTCGCATGACAGCGTTGGTCTGGACGATACTGATCATTGCCTTGATTGGGTCGTAATCGGCGGCGAGTCTGGCCCCGGCGCTCGTCCTATGCATCCTGATTGGGCGCGTAAGATTAGAGATGACTGCAAGGGCCGATGCAAGTTCATGTTCAAGCAGTGGGGAGAGTGGGCCAACTATGAACAGAAGCCATCATGGGAAGGCGGCAATCTCCCGCGAGATTTGAAGTCTGGGCGTGTTATACAGCTTCGCAACGATTTGGTGGAGGATGGACATTTCAGAAAAGGCGATATGTATCTTGAGCGCGTCGGCAAGAAGAGGGCTGGGCGACTCCTTGACGGCGTTCAACACACAGACGGGCCGGGTAAGCTATGAAATCTACACTATCCCCAGTTCAGCAAAAGATGTTAGACAGATTAAGAGGCGGGGACTTGCTTAGGTGGTGTGACGCAACGCATCTTACCCCTGAACGCGTTTCGTGGGTTGGGGAACTCTCTGGTCGTGAAGGCTATCGTCGCCCGAGTCTTGCTACGTGGTGGGCATTGTTACAACGCGACTTGTTGGTTGTAGTGGAAGATAGGGGCGACGTAAAGCGCTACGCGGCCAAGAAGCTAACAGACAGGCCGGGTGAGATATGAGAAACATGAGCTTCGCATTCACGACTGAGCAGATTCGCAATCAAACCAAGACCGTCACAAGACGGCTGGGGTGGAAGTTCCTCAGAGAATATGATCTGGTACAGCCAATCATCAAAGGTATGGGCCTCAAGAAGGGCGAGAAGGTCAAGAAGATCGGGCCGCCGATTCGGATTGTGACTGTAAGACGGGAGCGGCTTTGGCAGATCGCATTATATGAACATGACATAAGTTGTGAGGGCTTCCATAATATGATGCAGGCTGAGTTTGTTGAGATGTTCTGTAGACACAACCGTTGCGAGAAAGACGATATAATCACCCGCATCGAGTTCGAGTACACAGACGGGCCGGGAGGCGCGGGATGAAGATTGACGCTGAGTGGTTGCGGAATCATCAAGTCGATATCGAACTGGAGGGTATGCCAATCTGTTGTTATTGTGATAAGCCGGTCGAACTGGGTAGTTGGGCTGATAAGTTGTGGCCCGTGTATGACCAGCTTAGTTATCACGACTCCTGTCGCTGGAAACGCAGAGGAGGCATAAAGTGAAGACGCGGTATAAGTACATTCATTTTGAGGAAATCCCACAGGGGCGGGGGCCTAATGTTTGGTATTGTTGCAACAATGTAGGCATTAAAACCGACAGTGGCTTGGGGCGAGTTGAATACTACAAGCCTTGGAAACGATTCATATTTGGGCGGACCGACTATTACGCCATCTTCTCCCACGATTGTCTACTCGACATAGCCGACTTTTTGAAGCAGTTGAATGAGGCGAAGAAGTGAAGACGCGCGGAGAGAGGTATTGGCGCTGGTGGAGACATTTTTGGCAACGCCGTTATCGGGGTTTTGATGATAGTGTAACCTGGAACCTTGATGTAGAAATGGCGCGTTGGCTTTTGCCTCGTCTAAGACGATTTAGGGAAGTTACCATATGTCACCCTGGTACTTTGACAGAGAAACAATGGGATAAATATCTTGATGAGATGATGTTCGCATTAGAAAAAGCAGCAGACCATTTCCAGGAGAATGATCTTTCCATGGATGAAATGAAAAAAAACCAGGCCCGGATTGATAACGGTCTAAAATTGCTTGGGAAGTACTTTCAGGATTTGTGGTGGTAAAAAAGAAGTGAACTGTGAAGAATGCGGCTCACCGTTGACTGGCGGTCAGAAGATTATATGTAAGAACCGTAGGTGTTTCCTGAAGCGCCAGGCCCGACGCGCCAAGGTGTACCGCCTACATCGGATTGGAGACAGGATGGTGGACGAAGCAAAAGCCAGAGCGATCACGCGAATACCCCTTCCACTCAACATTCAACACGCCAGCCCGGAAAGAGTAATCAAGATAGTCGATGAAATAATCGCAAACGCTTAATGTGCATATACATTGTGAAAGGATTCACGGGTGACACAGGCAGACGTAGATCGGCTAAACAAACAACGCAAAGAACTGGAGAAGCTCCTTGCGCACTACCGAGGCTCTGGGGCCGCAGGTGACCGGCGACTTGTCAAAACATATCGGGAACAACTCGCCGAAGTAAACGAGCAGATCAAGAGGCTTACGCTTGGGGGGAGCTACGGCAAATGAAACCCGCCGTGATCTTACAATGTGCATACACCAAGTGCAACAAGGACTTTAGGCGGCGAAATGGGAAGCATCGGTTCTGTTCGCTACGATGTAAGAATCTGGATCGCTACTCCGGTCACAGAATAAAGAAAGATCGCGCCCAGCGGCCAAGTCTGACACCGTTCACGATCAAGGACTTTCTTGATGCCCCACCAGAGAAGGCTATCCGGCTACTGGGGAGGCTGTAGGTGGCTCGTGGCTGGATATCGCTACACCGGCAGATTTGCGAGTGGAAACATTATCCGCTCGAAGAAAAGCGGGCCTTCACTAAATACGAGGCATGGATAGACTTGTTATTAATGGCTAACCATAAACGCGGGGTTGTCGGCCGTGTCGTGATCGAACGCGGCCAGATACTAACCTCTCAGATTGGGCTGGCTGAACGCTGGCGCTGGTCCAGATGTAAGGTGCAAGACTACCTAAAAGACCTTTCCACTCCGTTAGTGGGTCCTAACTACGAAATTGCCCCAGAAATCGACACCAAAATCGACACCCAAAAAACCATGATAACCATAAGGGAATACGATACTTACCAACTGGCCCCAGAAAAAAAAGGCATGAAAATCGGCAGCGAATCGGCAGCGAATCGGCAGCGAATCGGCACAAACAATAAGGTTAATAAGAAAAAGAATGAGAAAAAAGAAGAAGTAATGGCGGGACCCATGAAATCCAAACCAGTCAAAACGGGCGTTGCCGGTTTTGAGGACTGGGTTCGGGAAAACTGGGATAAGGCGCTGAGTATGGCTAAATCTATCAGAGAAGACCCAAGCGGACCGGGCCTGATCCTTCCTGAAAACCTGAAGTGGCTCAAGCAAGAACTTGGCCGAATGCGAGCCTGGCTTATTGGGAATCCGGAAAAGGCCAATAAGAAGCGCTGGGGCCGGTTCATCAACAATTGGCTGGGTAAGCCAGAAAGCCAGAAGGTCAGCCACGATTGGCGACCATATCCTAACTACCTAACACCGGGCGAAGAGGACGCCCACTATGCCACTAAACGCCGGAGTGGGTCAGGTACAGACTTCAGCCCTATTGGAGGGGATTTGCCGTGAGTCCCGCGCCGTGGCAAATGCGAGCATATAGCCCGTCGCCTACTTGTCCCAGATGCAGGACTAGGACAGTAACAGTAGATCACGACAATAGCATAAAGTGCGTACAGGCCTATGCGAGGGGTGATCTGGAATTGGGCATACGGCTGTCGGGGTTGAAACTGATTTGCAGTCGCTGTAACCATGCTTGGTGGGTTTCGATCTTGAAGTACCTATCGAAATTGGGCAATAAAGAGTTTTTGATGAGGAAACCATAATACGGAAGAAATATGAACGACAAGGAGACTCAATGAAACCTGGTATATTCACGAGTTGGGTTGACTGGATTATGCCAGTCGTTTTGGTGGTACTTGTCTGTGCCTGTTGCGTTTGGGTGGTGACGGTTTGGGTGGTGCGGTGACCCTCATCGTCAACAAGCCGCCCGATGAACTGGTCTGGCCGGAGGACCTTATTGGCCGAGTTGTTTGTGGTGACGCCTTGACTGTGCTTAAAACCATGCCAGATGCTGTGGTTCAGGCATGCATCACGTCGCCGCCATATTGGGGTTTGCGTGACTACGGGACGGCGAGCTGGAAGGGTGGCGATTCTAAGTGTGACCACCAGCCCCCCGATGAGGCCGGACAGACGAACAAACCGACATCGGGTCAGCGACAACACGCGGGACGCTTTACTGGTCCCAATTGTTACAAGTGCGGTGCTGTCCGCATTGACCAACAGATAGGCCTCGAATCGACGCCGGAAGAATATACCGCCAAGATGGTCAAGGTATTCCGCGAAGTCCGGCGGGTACTTAAAGACGACGGGACGCTGTGGTTGAATCTGGGGGACTCTTACTGTGGATCGTGGGGAAACTACGGCGGACAGAATCGAGGGCAAGGGACACAGCGAGAAATCGTGAAGGGCTCATCGGCGCCATCCGCACAGGGCGATTATCTCCCACCAACGGCTCGGGCGCCGGGCCTTAAGCCCAAAGACCTCGTTGGAATACCTTGGATGGTTGCTTTTGCGCTTCGTGCTGACGGCTGGTATCTGCGCTCTGACATAATTTGGAGTAAGCCCAACCCGATGCCAGAATCCGTCACAGACAGGCCGACAAGGGCGCATGAGTATCTGTTTCTGATGAGTAAGAGCGGCCGTTATTTCTATGATGCGGCCGCGATAAAAGAGCCAGCGAAATATATAGATACCGGGAATGGTACGACTATTTACAAGGATGCCCGCTCCTACGGCGGAAAACATAGCGACAAACAACGGGGTCATGGACGCCGACACGCCGGATTTAATGACCGTTGGGACAAAATAACCAAAGAAGAACAACGGGCTTGTGGCGCAAACAAGCGCTCGGTCTGGGAAATTGCGACCCGGCCATTCCCTGAAGCCCATTTTGCCACCTTCCCCGAAAAGCTGATTGAGCCATGTATTCTGGCGGGATCTCCCAAAGGCGGCATCGTGCTCGATCCATTCTTTGGCTCTGGCACAGTCGGCAAGCGGGCAAAAGAACTGAGCCGTAAATGGTGTGGAATCGAATTGAATCCAGCATACGTGAAAATCGCAGAGGACCGGCTGAGGCAGGAGGAGTTGTTCTAATGGAAGAGAAATATGGTGAGCTAATCAATCTGGCGAGAAAGCAAACTCGACGGGCACACCCCAAACTGTCGGGATACAGGGTGGGTGCTGCCGTTCTGGGTGTAAATGGCAGGGTCTGTGGTGGATACAACGTTGAAACAGATATACACCACGCCATCCATGCCGAAATGTCGGCGATTCATGCTCTAATGGCTGATTCCACAACGATTCAGGCTATTGCCGTGGCTTGTACTGATCGTCCCTGGTTCCCGTGTGGTTGGTGCCGTCAATGGATATGGGAGTACGCCGAATCGCCCGACGCGGTTGTTATTGCATGTTGTACGGAAACGGATCAGGTGGAAATAGCCACAATCTCAGAGCTACTCCCCGATGCGTTTAAGCTTGAGGTTTAACCCAGGAGGGCATGATGGAAGGCCAGATAAGATTTAGCGAAAACCCCTTCTTTAGGAGTATATATACGCCTAAAGACAAGCCCACGGATAGGGGGCGACAATGACAGATAACAGAAGAAAAGGTAAAGACGGTGAGAACGAGGCCGCGAGACTCTGGCGCCGATGGTTCCCAAATGCTCGGCGGTCTTTTGGGCAAGCCCGAAGAGGCTATGAGCAGCCCGACATTCTTCACTGTAAGCCGTTTTACATTGAGGTCAAGCGGTGTGCGACCGAGCCGACGAAGAATAAGCTCAAAAAGTGGTGGAACAAGCTGATTGAAGATTGGGTCAAGTTCGAGAAGCTAAACGGAGATCACGACACTTGGGAGCCGGTGTTGGTGTGGCGCGTAGACTGCGGTCGGTGGCAGATCGGCATGTATGGGACCTTGGCTAATCAACTTAGCTCGTTAGCTGATGTTGAGGACGATGTGTGGTACACGACAACTTGGGAAAGTTTTGCCCGGTCTATGGACGAAATATATCCAATTCACAACGGAGGCTCGGGGTGAGTTACTCAGACCGGCCTCGGCTGGAAATCGAAATAGGAAAGGAAGGTGAAGGATGATTGAGTTTTGGGAATGTTTGAACCCCATAAGTCGGGGCGTAGCTGTGGTGGCGGGTCTCTGTATCCTGGGACAGCCGTTGACTTTGGTTGTTTTTTGGCGTGGCTGGGGGGGGATACGCGATGAGATCGCGGGCTCTTGGCTCTGGTTGCTATTTAGTACAGGGATGGGTATGGTGACGGCCCTTGCGGGGGTGGTGCTCATTGGAATTGCCGATGCCATTTACTGCCTCATCTGCCCGGAATGTGGGGGTCTGCTATGAACTACCGTCGCATGCTTCTAATCTTGGCGGTGCTGTTGCTGGTGCCGGTTAGCTGTGCGCTACGAGCGCAAGGAATGTGAGGAGTGAGATGAGTAAAGCAATGGAAGTCTTCGCCGACAGCTTCGTGGAGTTTGTTCGCGATATAGCTGCTAATTTTGATAACCACGAGGCCCGGATCAAGGCGCTGGAGGATGGGGCGAAATGTGATATTGATGACTGTATCGTGTGTGGTGGTCCCTCCCCGCCATGTTTCACCCAAGTCGACCTTGACGCCGCATGTGAAGCAAAGGTGAAGGCCGAGCGGGAGCGGTGTGTGGGGATAGTTCAACAACAGCGTGAGGTGTGGGTTGGAGAGAATTATCCGCGAAGGGTAAAGAGTTGTGAAGATATAGCTGGCGCAATTGAGGCGGGCGACTAAACAGCGGCGTTTAGCGGAGTGAATAATATGATCACATTGCACTACAAAGACGAGAACTGGAAAAAGATTCCAGCGCAACTGCGGAATTCGGGGGCGTTTATTGGCGCGAACCACGCTCACACCTGCCCAGAATGTGATAAGTGGACGACTGGGACTGGGCTAACGCTATGTCCGAATTGTGCGACGCGGAATATCGTGGCGGCCAGGAAATATGTCCAAGCGAGGTTGAAGGTGAATCCGGCGGTTAAGTCGGAAAATCTTTCCCCTTGACGGGGTATTTAATAGGCGGTAAGTTTGAATGTGGCTGACGTACTCAGTTGAGAAGGAGATATCATGGCGGATGAGGAAAAGACTGATTGGACGGGGATAGCGGCGAGACTACGGGATTTTGAGGCCAGGATGGCCGACCAGTTAAGGCCGGGTAATGTGATACCGGTTCCTGGTAATCCCGTGGGCTTTGACCCGTTTCACTTTTATGGCAGCTATGCCCAGACTGTCCTCGCCCTCGCTGAGGCAGAGCGGATGGTGGACTGGTCTATGAGGGATGCAGATGATGAGGGTGATATCATTTGCTCCAAGCATGGTCGGCAGAGAGCGATAACGGTACGTCCCGGCAAGTTTGACTGCGCCGTGTGCTGCACCACGCCAGATGACCTTGAGGAGACCCCATGACTGATAAAAACAAAGACCCCTTGGGTGGTTTCTTTTTTCTGGCAGTTGCTATTGCGATTTATGTATGCTTGGCCTTAGGTGTGGGGTTCTATGACTAACCTACAGAAGACGCTGGAGCGGTTGAAGAAGATTCGCGTTGACCTCGAAGAGATAATGGATACCGATTGGGTGTTGGCGAGTAAGAAGTTCAATGAAGAGGGCCTTAAACAGGGGGCAGAAACTCAGCGGTGGGCTCCGAGTTGTTATGTTGAAAACGTGAAGGCTGATTGCGCCGTCCGCCGGGAGATGCGGGAAGGGACAGCGGGAGGGCAAGTTCACGTTGACTCACTATGTGAGCACGATATGAAGATGTGCCCGCATTGCGGGGTGCTTGAATGTACAAAATGTCCCCACGTCTTACCACGGGTGCAGGTATTTCCCACCTCACCGCCCGCCGAGTCGTGGACCCGCGAGAGGATCAGGGACTTCGACGAATTGAAGCGTCGGGTGGATCGCATATTGGAGCGGCGCCCTATACTCGAAAAGGGTACAACCGTACCAAAATCGGGTACGAAGGATACTGAGACTATTATTGCGGCTCCCACACCAAAAGCCCCGCCGTGTACCGATCCCGCTTGGCAGAGAGCACCTGGCGATCCCAAAGAGTGTGAGCATGAGCCGCGGTTTCGGGTTGTTTTCAAAATTGACATCGGTGTTGCGGATTATCTTAGTGGGGAAATGATCCTTACGCAGGGCGAGTTTGTAATCCCCCAACCCCCGGAGGGCAAGTGATGCTTAAACGTCGCAAGCACGTATTCTGGGATTACACGTACGACGGAGTATATCCCGAAAGATATACTCGATCTGACAAACGGTATTGGAATAAGTGGATTAGGCGAAATGGCAACAGTGATATCGTCAAGGAATTGCGGTTGGCGTTTCAAGCTCCGGAGTCCCCGGAATGAGGGCGCGAGTGATGAAAGTATGCAATGTTTTGCAAATGAAATCTGTTTCGTTAGCCAATTGCCTCGTGGTGACTATGTCAAGGTCCCACAAGGGCTTACCCCGCAAAACGTCGCTATCGGTATGAGGGTGCGAGAAGATAATAGCCTGGTCAGTCGGCTCGGCTCGGCGCTGGTGCAAATGGCAGACTGTGGATGTTTGCTTCCACGGGACGGTGCCGGGCCACTAAAAAAGGTTTGGGGGTGCGAGAAGATAACGCCTGTAAGGGCATAACTTTAATTTGAGGTGTGAGTAATGGTTGAAACAGCGGTTATGGCAGCTCCAGTAACAATGGGTTCTCTTGACAAGTTGGCGGCGGAGCTAACAGATGACTTGCTAAACGTGCGCAGTCGCTTGGATGCGGTTTACGACGCCATGAATGGTGAGCGACCCCAATGCGAGAGTGGCGACGCAGAGGGCAAGGCGTCCGGCTGTGTGTCGGAAATCAAAAGGCGAATAGGTGCTTCGTCGGCAATTGTAACTGAGATCAAGAAGACGCTCACCGAGATTGAGTCAATTGTATTGTCCGAGGCAAAGACACCGCAATGAACAAAGGCCGACGGGCCGAAAGGCCGGACCCAATCGACTGTAACGTGCAGAGAAGGTCCGGTATCATCCCCACGCGCTTCGTCGTGGTGGGCGCGGGCAACCAGAGTTGTTCGTTGAATGTCGTTGGCCTCGCGGGCACTAACTCCGGGGCCAGCGGCGAGATTGGAGAATAGATGTATTCGATTATTGAAATTATGCCCGGAGAACCAATCCCACGGTGGAAGTGGCTCACCCTTTCACCGTTTATCCAAGGTTGGTTGGTCAAGGAATGTGGATATGTGTGTGATTCCGATCCAGCGTGGGAGCGGATGATTGTGTCAAGTCCGGCGAGATTGGAGTAGGTGGATGAGTAAACAAATCAAATTGACGCAAGGTAAGTTCGCTATTGTAGATGAGAGCGACTTTGCCGTTTTGTCGAAACACAAGTGGTTGGCTTCAAGGGGGTGTAATGCTTGGTATGCTAATCGGACCACCAGGGGGGGGGGGACCCAGGGAACCGAAAGTATGCACCGACGGATATTGGGGGCCCAATCCAATCAACAGGTAGATCATGTAAACGGTAATGGTCTTGATAATCGTCGGGTGAACTTGCGTTTATGTACTAACCGACAAAACGCACAAAATAGACGTGGGGTCCGGGGAAAATGTTCATTTAAGGGTGTGCGCCCAGATGGGAATAGGTGGCGGTCTCGTATTCGTAGTGGGGACGGTGTAGAAACTCATCTGGGAATGTTTTCAACGGCAGAGGGGGCCGCTCGCGCATATGATCGGGCCGCGGTGGAACAATTCGGTGCATTCGCCGCGACAAATGTTAAACTGGGATTGTTGGCCTAAGGGAGATAAGCAATGAAAAAGCTCCTGCGCCCGATCTGCTGGTTTAATACTGGTTGGCTAACGCTGAGGATGTGGTTGGCCGGTTATCCGCTGATACCTTACGTTGACGGTCATTACTATCAAGAACGGGGGACTGTTGATCGGCGTGGGCGGCGGTATCAAGTGCTTAAGTGTATGCGCTGCGATCTCGTAGACGCGACCAGTTGGACGAATGTGTGCAAGGAGACACCGAGTGCTTGACCGCGAGGAGATGGGGATGACGCAATTTGAAGCCAGCATACTGGACGCTTGGAAGAGTGTCGAGATGATTGCTAATATACTTTCTCAAGAAAGTAATACCACCATAAGATTACAAGAACAACCCACTCTCCGCGAAACCATAGACAAGGTGTGGCCGCAATGGTGAGGACGGACGTGAAACCCGCCGGTACTCCGCCAGACAAAGATGATTATTGCACTCGGTGTGGTGTATTTGTTCCCGCCCATACGGGGTGTCCCATCGTACATCGCGGTTTTTTGATCGGGGTCTATTGTGCCAAGTGCGAGAAAGAAAAACAATGAACAAGCGCGACATCATCTGCCGCATGATCGCATGGGCTGGATATCAGGTGATGGGACGATCGAAGAACGAGCACTACCCGGCATCACCATCGGCGAAGACAGCGTAGTGGCGGCTGGATCGGTAGTGACAAAAGACGTGCCCGACGGCAAGATCGTCATGGGTGTACCAGCAAAGGAGGTTGGCAATGCGTAAACTCAAGACACGAAAATTAGTATCTATTAGCCGTTGGGCTAAAATTAGCTTCTCAACTTGTTTTCTCCTCGTCGTCAGTGCCTTGGCGGGGATTTTACCTCATGGGATGAATGTGCCAGTGGGGGCGTGTGAGAAGGATACGGCTGACGCGATTGCGACGATTGAAATAATGGAGTTTGCTGATGTTCTGGGTGTAGCATCTCCTTTTCACGAATGGTTGGAAGGATGGGGTCTTGGCGATACACTTCTCCCGCTTCACGACACCGCCCGCGAGTACATGACAGGGGATACGGTGTTGACTTGTCCCGATTGCTGGACGTTGCAGGTTTGGGATACGTTGTATCCTCATAACGTTTCTTGGCCGAGTGCTGAGCGGTGGTGTGTTTTAAGGTCGGGTGGCGTGACGTGGATGGTTCAGCCTAAAACAATTAGCATCGACACCACTTGGCACCCGAAAGTGCAGGTCTGGTTGACGCCAGAGGAGATGAGGACCCTGATGGCGCTGTTGCACCCCTCACCGTTCTCAATGGGTCTTGTAATACCCGTTAATGTGTTGGATGATGTGTCTCACGGAATTAGCGCAGAAGAATTAGATAGTATATCGGGTTCGGCTGGTATTTGGATAAAAGACAGCACCGTTGATATGTTGGAGTAAGTTAGTCGCTTTTGCGTATTTTCTTGATTTGTTGAACAATCCAAGCGGACATAGATCGTCCATCCTCAATAGCCTGCTCGGATATCCATTTCTTGAGTGACTCGGAGACGCGGATAAAGATCTGCTGGTTCTGTGGCGGTCGAGTGGGTTTTTCGGTCATTTGTTCCTCATTTCTCCGCTTAGTTATAGCGACAGGAGCAAGTACCCCTCGTCGGTTTGGATCAAATGTGCATACCGCAAGTCTTTGGGAGTGACCGACTCTGGCTGGTCCCCCTCCCAAAAGAGTATAACTCTGCGGTTGTCTCGCGCCCAATTGTTGCCTCCGTAACAATAGGTTTAACTCCTGTCGTTAAATCGCTCAGAAGGGGTCTGTCGCGTCGCTGGTGGCACGTTTGGCGATTGTAGGCCCGTCCAGACCACCGCCATCAGCAAGCCGAGACAAATCCCAGCGATGAAGCCGATTGCCATGCACTCAACGGGGTTCATTGGTTCTCCGTTTCGGCGAGTGCAGTGCGGACATCTTCGGTCTTTTTGTCGTACAACCCTTGAAGGGACTTTTGCAGGTGACATTGCCAGAATGAACTTTCGGCCACCCTCTTGAGTGTGTCTTGAACTATGACTCGCAATCGCTCAATCTGGGCGGTGAGGCGGTCGATCTCGGCCAACATTTCAACGGGATCGGCTTCTCGGTGGTCTCCGCTATACTCCCAGACATCTTGTTGGTCAACGCAGTATTTCATTTCTTCCTCGTTTCTCCGCCAAGGGCGGGGTTATTCGCCAAAATAGAACTGGCGGGCATAGGTTAAGAGCGTTTGTTCCTGTGCGCGGTTGGTTGGATATCCAGCCCAGGGGGTGAACCAGTCCTGATACTCCAATCTTGCTGAGTCTGGTTCACCGTGTTCGTCCAGTTGCCCAGTGATTCGCACAGCAGGACCGCCAGTACAAAGCAGTATTAGATATTCAGCGTCCCCAACTTCTTCAGCTCCGGGGCTGTGCCAGCCGGATCGGGTTGAAACCTCAAGCGGGTCTTCGCTAATAGCTTGTTTGGCTAAGTCTGCGTCGTGGTAGCTTTCAGCGTCTTCCCAACTATCTCCACCGCCGCCGCCCTCGTTGCAATCATCGAGATAGCCTAAATCGGTGCAGGCCTGACAGTGTTCGAGCCGTTTGATCATTTCGGTGATCGATTCAAGCTGAGCCTTAGCCTGGTCTCTGGCCCTGTCTTTGTCTTGTTCTTCACTCATTTCTATTTCTCCATTTCTGCCCGGTTACGGGCGGTTAGACTGCTGTCCGTAACGGCATTACTAAGCCGTAAAAGTCTTGGCCGGTTTCGGAATCGTGTGCTTTGATGGTGATTTGGTATTGGCCGTCGCCCATTGGGACCAAGCCGAGCTTGACTCTGTGTGTTAGCGAACAATAGCGTCCCGCCAATTCTAAGACGGCGATCAATTGCCCGGCACCAACGTCTTGCTCGATCTTGGGCTTTGTTTTGGGTATTGATCTTTCAGTGTTGGGGAATGGTCCCTCAATTGTCCGATATTCTGTGATATTGGACTTATCAAGGTCCGTTGTGGCGACCCGAACTGAGCTATTGGCGCCGTGAAAGTCAATCTGGGCATGAGCCAGGATCGGCGGGTGATGCCAAGCCTTTAGCTTGGGGATCGACTTCTTGATGTCGGTAACGTGGCTCCGGTCAATGATAACTTCCGTGTTTTTTGACCGTTTAAGGGGCTTAAACCCCTTGATTTTGGGGTAATCTTCGTCGTTTTGGGCCGGTAGTGTGACCCTAACGAGCTTGTGGCCGTCTGTGGCCTCTACAAACTTGCGCGTGACCCTTAGTCCGTTAAGGGCTGGTCGGGTTTCGTCCCTTGAACAAATGTCGGCAATGTCAAGGGTTTGTTTGTTTAGTAGCATATCGTACCTCATTCCTCAAAAGGTTCATCTTGCGACCCGGACAGAGCCGGCTTTCGGTGGGTCATATGTTAGTGAGTATTTAGCGTTATTGACGCCCAAAGCCCGGATTAGCATATCGGGGTCAAATGTCTTAAAGAGCCTTCCGTCTTTTTCAAAGCCCCCGTCTGTGATCGTGAAGCGTCGGCTTTTGCGTGGACTCCAACCCAAGTCTAAGCCGTCTATTGCAAGCGGCCATTCTCCGGTTATTGTCAAGGTGCCGAGTTTCATTTCTTGAGGGTGAGGTCAAAAATGCGATTGATTGCAACCACCACGACCCGTATTTGTTGGCGGGTTAAACCGAAAGCAAACCCGCTCGGGGTGCTAAAGGTTTTGAGTATAGCTTCGGTTATTGTGTCGGGTGTGAGTTTTTCAGCCATAATCTCCTCCAATCGTTAAGGTTTCGTCGCGCCTCATATCTATCTATACGGCAGGGTGCCGTAAAAGTCAAGAACTATCGTATGCCAAACTCGGGTTTATTTGCGAACTAAGGGCTTGACAAACAGCATTGAGGGTGGCATATTGTTGCAAGCTGTATGCAGGGATTTGCACAGAGTAGCATGTTTTTTGCCATTTCCAGTAAAATCTTTGCATTGTTCTTATATATTAGGGGTAGAAAACTGTTTACTAAATCAGTATTACGATTTTTTTTGAGGATTTTGAAACGTGAAAGTTCCACACTGGAAAGAATTACAGAGATTAGGCTATCTCATTGATTATGCTGATCAAGATAAGCCCACCAGAGACGCCTATCAACGCATCAAGGCCGATTCAGCCGTAGACCACCAGAAACATAAGGACAGCGGGTCTAAGGGGTGGTGTGGATGTGCTTGGTGTAGCTTGACAAGGCTTGATAGGTGGCAGGCCAGACGCAACTACGTGGACGATCACCGTACCAGTAGTTACGCTAACCCGGATAACATCGCGGACAATAGTCAATCGAGCAGGGCTATGGCGTTGGACGGCTTAGGGTTAGCCAATACGTTGACCGGTCATAAGGTCAGGCAGATAGCGGGTTGGTACATTGATGGTCATAACCAGGTAGATATAGCTAAGTTGCTGGGCTGTAGCCAGTCAGCGGTCAGTCAGTTGGTGAGTAAGTATATCAAGCCGCTCATGGCCGTCTATGCACCAGCTCGACCGCCGGGCAGTCGGTTTGAGTGGCCCGAGTATGATATGAGACATGATTACACCGGTTTATATGACAGGCATCAGATGCCTAAGGCGTACAAGCGGTTAGACTTATTGACCGGTGAGGTGATCGAAACCGTTAGTGTGCAGTCAGGCCAAACGCACGAACCGCGACAGATGGGACCCAATGGTATATACCGGGGCCCACACGAGGAGAATATGCGAGGTAAAAGGCAATGACCTCAAAATGTCCCAAGTGTGATCGTTTTATGGATACGGTAGACATCAAGACGATCACAGTCAAATATGTGGGTCCCCAAACTTGGGCTACCGCCCTTATCGATGCCAGAGGCAAACTAATAGTCAGGAGGATATTTGAGATGACAGCTAAAGAGATATTAGGGGCACCGGTTTACGGCTCGACCAGTAAATGCCCCAAATGTGGAAGTAGGGAAACGGAGGACGAGTATCAGGCTGGTGGTAGCCCGTACTACGGTGTTCCCCCGTTTGCTCGCTTCATCAGTCGGATTTGTGGGGATTGCGGCTATTCTCGCCTTGAAAAGCCGAAGGACTGGACCGATGACGAGCAGGTGCGACTCGAGCGATGGTGTACCCTTCTTGGTCTTCGTGATGGCTGCGACAGGGACATGAGGATACTGCTGGCTGGGGCGCCTTATGCCTAACACCGACTGGCCCGAGATCGTAAAAGAGTGTCGCATTGATTGCGAGGCCATTGCCAATATAGAATGGGACAAAGACAAGAATCTAAAGATGCTGGTTTCGATTGCGGCGTCGCTGAATGTTCTTGCCCTCGCTGAGGCAGAGCGGATGGTGGAATGGCAACAAATAGTAAAAGAGCGTGAATGGGCTAATGAAGACGAGTCAGAACCAGCCTGTAGTATGTGCGCCGATGCTGCCTGTGATGGAGATGACCACGATCCCGAGGTTGACTGGACGTGCCCCCACTGCGGTGTTGTGAATAACGGTCTTAGCGGCCCAGTTGGTGGCGACAGATTCTTCTGTCTTCAGTGTAAGAAATGGGATGACGACCCCAAGGAGACCCCGGCGACCCAATAATGGAAATAAGCGAGATTGAAAAAACCGACATAGCTGATTGTTCAATTATGAGGTGTTCCATTTGTGGGATGCCCTTCTCGGATGATCCGATGGGGCAATGGTCGATGGACTTTCACATGATGAACGTACACCATTTTGGGCCGTGGTTGAATTGACGTGGCGCGGGGGAAGAAAAAAAGTAATGTCGAGAAGGCGCTGACTACAGTGAAAATAGAAGAGCGCGGGCTGTCTAAATATACGGAACCGGGCCGAACTTGGCAAGTTGTGGCTCGCCGGGTGCGAAAGCGCAATTCGATCATCTACAAAGAATGGCTTGATGCGGAGGATAAGGAAACCGCCATCGACCTGCTCCAGGAGAAGTGGGGGTTCAAGCGTCGGGGGGATGTCCTCCGCATCATTGAAAAAATGAAGACCGAAGGTGCGGTTATCCCGGCAATGGCCGCAGAAACGAAGGTGCTACGTCGCGTCAAGACCGAGGAAGTGCTTCGAGACTATGATGCACAGCGGGCGGAACTCGACCTTCAGCTTCTCAAACTTCGCAAGAGGCGGGCGATGGGTGAAAAGACAATTAAAGTTGAAATAGTCGAGACCGTCAGCGACAAGAATGGGGCCAAAGACAAGACCGGGGAGGGGGCCCCAACTAAGAAGGTGCTCTACGAGACCAAAACCAAACTGGTGTTTATAGATGCTGAGATTAGGCACTTGGAGGCCGAACGCGCCAAGAGTCACACACCGGAGGCCGCCGCACTCGCAGATTATACCGTTAAGGAACGTGATCGCAGCGAGAACATTACCGACATAGCGGCCCGCGCTAATGCGGTATTTGTATCAGAGTATCAACGACAGTCACAGATGAATCGGGACAACGAAATACCCGCCAACGCGGAGGTTGTGGACGGATAATACTGGATTGACAGGGAGAATAACCATAAATCTAACCATCGAAAACGAACATTGGCACCTGTTTGACCCAGCGAACAAAGACGCTCAGGCTAATCGTCTGTTCGTCGCCAAAGAATCGTTCTATTGGTTCTGTCGAATCTACTTGTCGCACTTTTTCACCATCCCGATTGCGGCCTTTCAGCGCGAGCTATTCGATCTGTGCAAGGAGGAGTGGTTATTGATCGTCATGCCGCGTGGATACGGCAAATCTTATGTATGGTCAATCGCGTATCCGCTGTGGGTGATTCTGAACAATCCCTACAATTTCAAACTGAGGTGGAAACAAGAAGAAATCGTGCTGATCTCCAACACCTTGGCCCTGGCGGAAAAGTGGATAAAAATCCAAAAAAAGGAACTTTGTTTCAATGAGCGTATTGTCGGGGATTATCTGCCAACAGAGGGCGATACGTGGCGTGTGGATGAATATGAGATTAACGTTCGCGGGAGAATGCACGGGAAAATAATTGCCAAGGGTTCGGGGACACAGATTCGTGGAGACCACCCCTCGGAGGTGTTGATTGATGATCTGGAAGACCGCTTAGAGGCGAAATCCGAGGGTCCCCGTCAGAATATGAGCGAGTATTTCTATCAAGACCTGCTTGGCGTTTTGCGTGAGGAGGGCACCGTTAAGGCCCGCCTAAAAATAGTCGGCACCTTCGTTCATCCGTTGGCGTTGTTGCCAGAATTGTACTCTCAAGACTGGTGGACGAAGCGGAAATACGCCGTTGTCAAGCCAGACGGGACCCCATTATGGCCAGAATATAAGAATGCGGAGCAATTAAAAGAACTTAGGAGGAGAGTTAAGGAACCGGCGTGGTGGTCAGAGTATATGAGTGCACCCATTGTGTCGGAGGACCCGACTTTTCGGCGTGAATGGTTTAAGGCATACACGGAAGTGGAACCGGGCGTGGTGCGGGGGGTTTCCGGAAGGAAGCACCGCGTTCGGGACCTATATAAAGTTTGCAAGATCGATCCGGCCATATCTCAGCGAGACGCGGGTGACTATTCGGCCATTCTTGTTTACGGTGCTTGCTTTGACGACCCGGAAGAGATATTTCTCCTTGATGCCTGTCGGGGTCACTGGACACTTTCACGACAAATTAGCGAAATGCTGGACGTTCACGAGAAATATCCCGGCACATTGCAGATCATCGAAACCGTTGCCTATCAGAAGGCGTTGTACTACGAGTTCAAAGAGCGATGCGACCACGACGCCCTGAATATACGGGTTATTGAAGAAGTCCCGGATAAAGACAAGGGCCGCCGCGCCCATGCCGTTCAACCACTGTTTCAGGCGAACAAGGTACACTTCAATCACGAACTGCCAGGCCACGGGATTGTGATGGACGAACTGGCAATGTTTGACTATGAGGTTCGCAAGCACGGGCGGGATGATTATGTGGATTGTACGTCGGGATGTCTGGCGCATTTGGACCTGTGGTTGCGTCGTCGGCGTAAGGGTCGTGACAGGGGGGAGAGTAAACCAATTCTGATGTGGAAAACGAATAGTCCGGTTTCTGTGGGGGTGGGGGATGCCTGAAAACAAGACATTAGACTTTGATGCTACCGGGGAAGAGAATACGCGCAAGTTCATGCGGGCGTTTTTCGAGACGGCCCGTGAAGCGCAGGGTCCCAAACACAACGAGTTCAAGCGCATGTACCGCATGTATAAACTCCAGAAAGATATGTCGAACCGCGATCCCAACCGGTCAAATATCTTTATTCCTAAATGGTTCTCGATGGTTGAGACCGTTACCCCCGCGATGGTTGATGCGCTTATTGGCCTGCGTCCCTATATCCCAATGGAGATTGAGGGTGATCCCTCCGGTGATATCGGCGCGGCCCTCACGGACGTTACGGACGCCTTCCTGGAAGATGGCGACTTTGATTGGCATACCATGCGGCTCATAAAGTATGTGGTATCCTTTGGTACTGGGTTTATCGAGGGGCGTCCGGATTGGGTTAAGCGAACCATTCAAGAAGAGCGCCCGATTTTCTCTACAGATTACTATGGTCGATCAGTGCAAGTCGGAATGGACTATGAGGACATGGAGAGGTATTTCCTTCGTCTTATCCTTCGGGCTTATGCACCGTGGGAAATCTACAAGGACCCGTTGGCGAAGTCGCTGGAACCCCATGAGTGTCGGGGTATTATTAAGTTCCGGGGCCTGACCTCCAAGCGACAACTCAAGAAAATGGCGGAGATGGGCCAACTCCCGGACTTTGACATTGAGAAACTACAGTCGGACATGGAGGGGCTGAAGGACGACGACTGGGGACGGCAATTAGCCGAAAGTTGTGGTGTCCCCACACCAAGGTACGATGATGACATGGGGGTATGGTTATCGTTTGAAAGCGCAGATCGCTACATTGATATGTGGAACTTCACCACGATTCTGCGGGACGGTCCCAATCCGTATGAACACGGCGAAACCAATCTGACGCGGGTAGTCAACGTCGATGATCCGAATCCGTATTCAGAGTGGTTCGGCATTGGTGACGGTCGTCCGGTTGAGCAACTGTGTTATGCGCTCAACGATAACTGGGATCAAACTTTCGACAATCACCACATGCAGAATCAGGGGATTATTTACTACGACACCGACGCCATGAATGTAGATCAGCTTGTGATGATTGCAGGTAATCGGGTGCCAGTATCACCCCAACCCAATCAACGAATAGAAGACGCTGTTCACGAGCGCAAAACACCCGGTTTGAATCGGGCTCACTACATGATTCCCCAGACGCTTAACACCCTGATCGACCGTACAATGGGACAATTTAATTCACAGCGCGGTGAAGAATCGGGCGGCGATCAGACCGCCCGAGAGGCGTTAATGCTGAAGAGTGCAGGGGATAGTCGCACCAAGTTGAAAATCAAGATGCTGGAAAAGATGGGATTGAAACGGTTCGGGGAGAAGGCCGCTGCCATCATTGACCAGTTTGCGGCCCCCGATGATATAGTTGCGAAGATCGGTGTTGAGCGGGCGATACTATTGCCGAGCGTGAATCCGGCCAGTCTCGGCTCCGGACACAAGATGGTGTTCAAGGGGTCTGACCGGTTAGCCAATTTGCAGATTCAGCGACAAGACGCTAAGGACATCTATCAACTTACGGCTGGTAATCCTTCAATCAATCAAGAATGGCTTGGCAACTGGTTGCTTGAAAAGTTTGATGTGCCAGAGTATGAGCGTCGCAAGGCGGTTCGCAATGATGAACAGGCAATGCAGGTACAGGCCGCACTCGCTGAGATGGGTGGTGGTGGTGGCGCTGAGTCAACCAGGGGCATATCGAATGGTCGCACGATGGGCGGTGCCATTGGATACAGTCCAACCGGCCGAGATCAGAACGAAAAACTGGGGGCCGCTATTTGAAACGCGTCATAAGAGACAGGCTTGAACGTATCCGCGAATTGGCCGGGTCGCTCAATGTGGATTATCACATTGATGCCGCGCTGGAGAGTCTGACCTTGAGCCTCAAGAACATCGACTCGCTCAAATTACTGATCGGGTTTGAGGGTTGGCAGTTACTCGCCGCCCAGCTTGAAAATGAAATACGGGCCAAGCGCGAACTTAACTTCAAGATGTCTGCCGACCCTCGGAAAAATGAAAAGGATATGCTGATAAATTACGCGGTGGTTCGCACCGCTGAACGGATATTAACCCTCGTTGAGGGGACCCTTAACGAGGAACAGTACATCGAGAGGGAGAAAGAACAACTCACCTCACAACCACAAGGGGATTCACTATGACGTTAGAACCAGACACCGAGATAACCGATCCGGAAACTCCGATAGCGACCACTGAGCCGCCGGAGACGCCTCCCGATGCGGTGGTGACTGATGAGCAGCCCGACGGCGAGGAGACGCCCGCACAGCCGGACTCCAAACTCGAGGTTGCTGACGCTGCTCCGGCAGACGAATCTGCCGGTAAGACGCCGGAACAAGTCAAGGACGATGCGGCTCACTGGCAATCTGAGTATCAGAAAAGTCAGGACGAGCTAAAGGCGCTGATGGGTGATGAGGGCGGGGACGATGCCCCAGAACCGGAGCCCCAGCTACCCGCACAGCCGGCCGCACCAGATCGTTCCATGACAGACGAAGAGGCGACTGAGATGCTTCAGGACCCACGTATCCAAATGCAGATTCAACGTGCATGGATGCGTGAAGATGTGCGGACCGAGATTGCGGACGCCAACGTCAAGGAGCGCCATCGCACGGAGTCGGTGGAGGCTAATCGTGTGCTACAGAAGTTTCGCCACGATCAGGGTATTGGTGATGAGGACTTCAAGACCGCCGAAACAGCGGTGAAGGGGTCCGGGCTAAAGGGAAGTCCGGCTGCGATCAATTCTGCAATAATTAGGGAATTGAACTATCAGCAGATGTTGGGACACCTGAACACCAAGACCAAACAGACCGAAGCCAACACGGCAGCGAAAGTAAAGCGCCAATTGCTTACCACACAACCGGCGGCCGGGGCACAACAACTCAAAGAGGTTGATCCCGCGAAAGCGCTGGCTGATGCAATCGCGCCCACAACAACGGATTAGTGACTCCCAGTAACATTTAGGAAACTAAGGGGGAGCCTTAATAATGGCTACAACCATTCGGTCAATGGGCCTCAGTAGCAATATCTATGCTACTAACGAGAAGCCCGTTGATATGTTCTCGAAAATGTTCGAGAATTATCCCGGGTTGACGCCGCTGACCTCGATTCTAACGAAGTTAAGTTCGGCAGAGACCTCTAATTCGCGGGTTGATTGGACGGAACAGGAGAAGATTCCTACTTCTGTCGTGTCGACCGCAGCGGCTACAGCTGGTGCCGCCACCCTAACTATTGCGGATTTCGCATACCTTCGTAACCACGACTTCCTGTTTAACGCCAGGACACGCGAGATGGTCAAGGTACAGGACGCGGCGCTTGATGCGTCCGTTAGCGTTATCCGTGGTTGGGGTGCAACGACCGGTGCGGCCGTACTGTCCGGTGATGTCTGGGAAATTGGCAATTCGTCCTATCACGAGGGATATGACGAGGCCAATCCGCGCTCACCGGTAAACGTCAACTTCTATAACTATACAAATGAAGTTGTGCAGTTTGTCCAAACCTCTAATCGCGTTATGAACGAGAAGACCTTCTTCGCGGGCAAGGGTGGTAAGAGGCTGGAGAATCAACAGAGCATGTTCAGGATGTTCCGTGAGAAGTTCGAGAAAGACGTGCTTTTCTCGTATCGCTCCGACACTGTTTCAACTCAATCCGGTTACACGTCCAATTATATCAAAACGATGGGCGGTCTGGTTGAGAAGTTAGACGGTGGCACCAACTACTTTGATGTTGGTGGTATTCTAACCGAAAGCGGGTTCGATAATTGGCTGGTGAAGATTTACACTGGCATGCCGGACTCCACTAAGCTGACGGCGTTTATCGCGCCCGAAGTCTACCAGATTCTTAATAACCTTGTCAAGCCGCTGATTCGCGTGTCTCCCAACGTCAAGAAGTATGGGATGCAAATCAATCAGTATCAAGGCGCTGTGAATCTGGACCTGATTCCGCACCCGCTTTTGAGTGGGCCGGAATTGGGGGGCTGGATGTTCTTGCTTGACCTCGATCACATCAAGCTGATCTACCAGCAACGTCCCCAATTGGAACTGGATACCTATGTTAAGAGGGCTGGTTTCGTTGAGGATAAATACTCGGCGATGGTTACACTACTCGCCGCTAACGAAAAACGTCACGGCATGGCCGTGGGAATCACGGGTTAAGGGGGATAAATCATGGCTTCTTTTCAATCTCTACTGACCGGTGATCTTATGGCTCGCCGGAAAGTAATTAACGTTACTGACGTAACTAAGTTTCCCGCTATGCAGATTCAGTATATCGGGACTAAGTTGTTTGGTACGGTAGCGGTTGCCGCTGGTGGTGATATGACGCTTGGTGCTGACGACACCGACGGGACCACGGCGGTTCACACCATTGACCTGTCAACTCCGGCGGCAACCCTGGATACGTATGGTGAATTGGCGGCCGTCATCAATGGTTATGGCGATTTTCGGTGTTTTTTGATTGGTGTTCGCACCGATCTAACTACCGACAATCAGCTTGATACGTTGACTACTGCATCTTGTCGTACCGATAACGGCCTGACGATCTATGTTGATGAGGCCGCCACGGTGACGGATGTCGGGGTTGCCATTACCAATCGCAAGTTCATCTCTCGCCCAAGCGGGGGTATTGAGAACCTGCATGTTGGTGAAACTATCGACGAGAACTGTACCAATTCACTGCACTATCTTTACTGGGCGGTGACTGCGGCCAGCACTGGTAACATCGAGATTATCGGTATCAGCCAAGACGATGCGACCACCGTTTCAATCTGGGATGACGCTATTGCCGACGCGACCAGCGGTGTTACGGAAGAACATGGTGCGACGCCTACACCTGATACCATTTTCGCCGCAGCCCCGCTGGGCTATCGGCTGGTTGTCTACATGGATATGGGGGCTGCTGTTACGGCCTCCAATCTGCGTGTGAACGGTCAGACGAAGCATATAGTCGGTGGGGCCGTACCCGGTGATAACTATTCTGGTTGTGTGTAATGGCTAAGAAATCAAAACCCAAAGGTGAAGGCGTGAATGTGGCAGCTAAGGCGGAGATTCCGCTTGCGGAGTCCCTGGCTTTGGATAAGATCATTCAACGCGCTTCTGCAGTTGTGAGATTTCTGCACCATCAGAGTTTGGACCACTTTGCTGAGACGGTGGAGAGCCTTATCTCTGCTGTTGAGCAGGGGAAGTCCAAGTAACCTTAATCGTAGGGGCCCCGGTGTAATGACCGGGGTCTTTACATGGAGAGTGATATGTTTACCGAGGTGATTTTTTACGCACCCGAGAACGCAGAAATGATGGTCGGGGCCGAGAGTATTCGACCGGAAAAACGAAATCCGGGGTCGGGTACGTTAATCAAACCATCCGGACTGATTAGATTTCGTGGTGGCCTCTATCGCACCTCTGATCCCAAAGAGATTAAGCTACTAAGAAACACCAACTCTTTTACCATTGGTAAGATTCGGGAGATCACGGAAGACGAGGCGGCTATTCTGGCTGGTGTTCGTACTGGGGCCGGAACAACCGAAATGGCTACATCTGAGGCGGGTGGGGCCAAGTGACCGCAAGTGATGTCACGAAGATTATCGCGGCTCTTTCGGAGGCAAGGTCTATTGGTGACGAGGCATATTGGGCCGAGGTGGTTCCACTTATAGTTCCGCATGTAGCTAACGAGATCGCCAACGCCTATGATTTTTCTTTTACGATGAGTGAATACTCGTCGGTCGTTACCGTGGCGAATCAATCAGACTATACGTTATCAGGCACCAATTTTAATCTGCGCGACATTATTAGCATCAGATACGGAACGGACAAGAGGCCCTTGACGCGATTGCGGACACTCGACGCTGATGATGCGGTGTATGATCGGACAATCACCGAGGTCCAGTATTGGCATGAGTTTGATACTGATGCCAGCGGCTATCCGGTGGTCACATTGATTGACACCCCCGCCGTAGCGGGAGAAATCCTGTATGTGCGATATCGTCTTAAAGATATTCCGCTCGGGTTATTTCCTGATGGGTTTGGGTATGTGTTGGTGCGGGGTGTTATGGCGTTTTTGAGGCCTGATAAGACGGACGCCTACGAGAGAGCCCTGAGGGGTATGATCGAACGATACCGGTCGGGTGGTAAGGAGGCGCAAATCGCGCCCATTGACCCCCACCTGGCCCTGGGTAATCAGCAAATTGCGGACGTATACGGGAGTGGTTAAATGAAACGCTGGAAGCTGGTTGTTGCGATCCTGCTGTTACCGTTGGTGGTTTGTGGCAATAGCTATCTCGATAGTCGAACGGACTACTACCCGGCTGCACGGGTGAAACTGGGGTTGAATGTTGCTTCGTCGGGCGGGCTGGACGATACCACGGCGAGCCGATTGTTCAACGAGGCGGCTACGCTTATTTTGCCGATCAACCGGGGTATAAAGCGGATCACTGAGATTGTGATGACCTACCAAGAGAACACTTACGGGCTGGACACAACGCTTGTGGGTATTGAGGCTGTTTGGACGGATAGTGCCTACCGCATGAAGTCATTGAAACATCTACCTATATCGCTGTGGAACGATATGGTCCACAAGACCGCTGCGGGTACGGACAACTTCTTGCTGTCACGCCCGAGCTTTTATGACTACACCGACAGCCAACTGATTGTGGGTCCGGTACATACCGGTAATCGGTATGACACACTAAAGATTATGGGCTGGCACCGGCTGGCAGATGTTGATACGATGACCACACCGACGCTGGTGCCCGAGAAATATCGACACGCCATTCTATATCATATGGTTTGGAACCAAGCCAGAGCGCGACAGTATCCGCAGGCGTTTGTGGAAAGCGTCTTTCTTGAATTGAATGGGGAACTGGCTAAGTGGAGAAAGACGATGACGCAAGGGGGGGCAATTGTCCCGACTGGTCAGTAGCTTCCTATTGGTGCTGTTGGTTGCCTCCGGCGTACGGGCCGAGGAGCGCCTGCACCGGATCATGCAATTTGGAACACTGAACACCATTGCTGGCGACTTCGCCATGAAACCCGGAGAGAGTCGCGTAGCTCACAACATCGACTGGGGTCGCAATGTCGGGTCGATCACCAAGCGGCTCGGTTATGACTCACTAACGACCATGACGGACATTGATTCCCTTGTGGCATTATATGGTGCGTATTATTCGGATGGTACTCAGCAACTAATTATAGTATCCGATTCGGCGGACGTTGGTTACGGCTCGGTCTATGCCTCCCCCAAGGGCGAAGCGCGATTCCCCGAAGAAACAAACAAGTGGGTATTCAACATGACGGGGAGCGTGGAAGACAACTACGAATATCTTGACTCTTTCTACATCAATAGTGTGTGGTATGAGGTAAGTTATACAACTCCACCCGTTGCCGCAACTATAGGTGACATTATTTTTGGCATTGCGACGGCCATCAACAGCGGCGATACGACGGGTATATATTTGACCGCTCAAGGCTATGGGTTTTATCCTTACCCGTGGGTAGTTACGGAGGATACCGAAGAGTCTGGCATTCAGGCGCGTGGCGACACCTCTATGACGCTGGACACAATACCGGTTACGCGAACAAAGATTTGGGATTACTTCAGCGTTCTCAACAAACCATCTTTCGCCATGTACGGCGATGTCGTATTTGGCGTCAACGGTTCACATAAGGGAATCGCTTACAATGGTGATGTCGCTCGGTCGTGGCCCCTGAACGCACCGGGGGAACCAACGATTGTGCCGCTCACCACGGCGGGTCCACCAGACGGTGAATATCGGTATACGTTTACTTATCTTCGCGGGCTTGAGGCCGGAGATAGTTCGTATGGCACGGCGGGCACTGTAACCATGCCGGTCCGAGTTACCAACGGACAGATATTGCTTAGGGATTTTCAATGGGTCGGGGCCGACACGATTAACGCTTCTCCCGACAGTGTGGGGGTCGTGATTTATCGTACGAGGGCGAATCCGGGTAGGCTGGAACAACGCGACTCGGCGTTTCTAATTGATACAGTTTGGGGCACAAGTGCTTCCAATTTGGCAACACTCAACCTAATTGATAGTACGGGCGATGACGATTTGGGTGCGGGTATATCTATCTGGGTGGATGATTACATCGGGCGAGACACCAGCAACGGTTATGACCATAGGTATGGTGCGCCGACATATTTGGATTGCGATTCAGTCTTGGCGTATACCAAGAGTGGCACGAACACGGACAGCGCCTACAACGCTGGTATCTATCACGGCATCCCCGATCAGGTGGATACTCTGGGGGTGCAGTACATTGTTACATTCATGGATACCGTGTTGGGCGTCGAGTCTAACGCAAGCCCACCGCTGTCAATCCAACAAGCCCACGATGCAGTTAAGGCGTGGAGTCAGCGGATCGGCCTCCCAACCCCCGTAGAGGGTGATACGGGCATTGTTCGCAATCTGTATCGAGCGCATATTTTACAGATCACAAGGGACAGTGTCTTTAATGTTATGGACTCCATTAGAGAGGCCCGCACCGGCCCTAATATCGTATTTTACAAAAGTGGCCCCGGTACGGATAATGCCGGATTGCCCTTGGGTTGGGAGTGGCGATTGGCCGTTGACACTGTTATGGTATCGACATTTTACCTGGTTGCCCAAGTTTCCGCTGACAGCACGGCTTACACTGACAGTACCCGGTGGGACTCCTTGCAACTACAGCCGATTTTTGCTCAGTCTACGCCACCACCATTTATGTCACAGATATTCAGCTATAACGGTCGCATGTTCGGTATCGCTGGAAGTCGGCTATATATGTCACGGCTGGACTCCGCCGCTGCTTGGGGTGCGTTAGACTACATAGCCCTTGGTGAGGGTGACGGCGATCAGAACATGGCCGCCTATCCTTCAAGGGCGGGGATCACCGTGTTGAAAAACCGTTCGCGCTACACCGTTCAGCAAATTGATGCCGCCCCCGGTTGGGGAGAAGAACATATCAACGGTTTTATTGGCTGTATCGCGTCGCGTTCGGTAGTGCACAGTCCGATGGGGGTATATTATTTGTCATCTGAGGGTATCAGGCGGACAACCGACGGCATAACGCTTGATCGAACCTACGAAGATGTGCTGGTGTCTGCACCGCTCAAGAACTTTACCGATCTTCCCATAACCACATTGGTGAATACCGAGGGTTTCTACTTCGACCAAAAGGCGATGTTCTGCATCGGTGACACGACTTATGTGTACGACGAACGAGCGGGGGCGTGGTCAACGTGGAACATGACATTCGCCGGGGCGACGCTGTATGGCACTGAGGATGAACTGAACTTCTTACCCGGCGACTCCATGTATTTCATAAGAGCGGGCGACTCGTTGTTGTACCGCTATGGGGCGGGGAGCCAAACCGACAAGGGTTCCCAAATACGCATGCGGTGGCGGTCTGGTCCGATTGGGCTTGATAACAACTTGGCCCTGACCTCCATAAACAGCGTTACCCTGATAACCAACGGCGATGACGCTACGGACCAAATCTATGGATATATATACGATGAAAGCGATGTCGAGATAGATGTCAGCCCCACGATTCACAACTATGTCATATTTGACAGTCTGACGGTACGATATCGCGCGATGGGGATGCTACCACATTTCGGACTGTACCATTCTTTTCATATGACAAATGGTGTGCAGTTGGTCAACTCGGATGCGGTGGTGGATGGGATAGTAATTAGATATAGTGTGGGCGGAGTGCCCTTAATAGAGTAGGGGGAAATATGGCTGATGGTGGATTCTGGGGATCACCGACGGGACTGGGGGTTGTCACGGGCGGTGCAAACGTCTTGGAGAGTCTTGCCGCTCGACTCTTCGATACCCGCGATCCGGAACGGATCAAACGACTGATCGCGTGGATGAAAGAGCGTATGGGGCGAGACGTGATTAGTCGGGGAGAACAGGGGCGTTTGTCACAACAGATGTTCATGGCCGGTGCGCCCGAGCGCAGTAGGTTTGCCGAGGGCGTGAATCGTCGGCTTGACCTGGATTCGGGTCTGGCACAACAGGCGTTGATGCGGAACATGGCGTCTCAACGGTATGCGGGCGATGTTGAGTTGGGATTGCTGAACAAGCGTCTGACTTCACAGCGTGACCGGACATACATGCCGACCATTGCCCAGCTTGAGGCGCAAATCTATGGCTAAGGTGCGGTCGCAAGATTTGTTGGGGTCGCTGGCGTCCGGTGTGTCGGCGGGACTGAAGGCCTACGGTGGTGCCAAGTTCGCCGAGGGGGAACAACGCCGCAAGTCGGCCGAGGAGGAAGCGAAGCAACAAGAGGCGGAAGAAAAAGAGCGGCAGAAAGACCTCAAAGAGCGCCGGAGAGACCTGGAGTTCAATCAGTTCCGAGCGGCTGGCGGTGATCCCTTCGCTATGTTCATGGTTGAGCAGTACGGCAAGTTTGATGCCGGACGCGCCTTCACCAAAGATGAGCATAAGCGTCTCTTTGAAGACTTCGGGGCACGCGAAGCCGAAGAGGCTGGTGAGAATGAACGCCTCTTTGAAGCCATGCAGGATACCGGGGTGGACCCGACCGAGGCGTCGGCGGCGTTTTTCGGACAATTCCTTGAAGAAACAGGGCAAGCTCCGGCCGATATGGGAACGGCGGGCGGGCGGGCGCAAGTAATGCCGTTTGTTCACGAGGCCCAGACCATGCTTCCCCCGATCAGTCGCACACTTGAGGCTGTCGGTATGCCCGGCAAAGACCCGTTGCCGGTGTTACTCGCTGGCGGTAGAGAGCGGGCATACAAAAGAAAACTCGCCAAAGCGCAGGAAGAACAAGATATCAAGGCGGCCGTCAAGCCACCGAAGAAAACCAAGCCGCCCGTAACAAAACTTCAGGAGAAGAACCTTATCGGTGAGGCCGTCAAGGCGGATCGCGCCAAGATACTCAGCGACGCCCAGGAATATATTTATCAACTCGAAGACAGGGGTCTACCAACCCCACCCGCAGGCATTAAATCACGCGCCGGGCTCAAAGCCGCCGCCCGTTGGGGCGTGAAACTTATGAAAGATAAGCCGGGTTGGTTTACCGGCGACGAAGAGGCCCCCGACTCTACGTTTCATAAAATGTTGGAACAATACGACTTGCTTGGTACGGCGAGGGGACGAGGGGCAACACGCAAGACCCTACGGGCGCGGTTCCCGGAAATCTATATCGAGGATGCTCTGACGCCAGATGAAGATAAAGAACTTGAAGAGTTGTTGCGCAAGGCCGGGGGGTAGTGGACACCTCTCAATTAACGGTTTCCGAGAAGCGTCGCCTGCTTGAGTTGCTTAGGAAGCGCGGGGGTGTGCCGGGTCCAACTCAACAAGATCAAACTGAATTACCGCCTGTCGATTTTGCTGGTTATCGCACCCCCATGCCCGCCGCAACTACGCGGGTCGATCCATCGTATTTTGAGCCGGACATACCCAAACAGAAGGGGCTACTGCGTCCGGGCACGACCGAGGCGATAATGAGCAGAATATCCAGTCCCAGACTATCGCTTGCTGAGGGACTACCCGGCGAGAGGATGTTTGAGGGTGATATCGCAGAAAAGATACGGCGTGTGGCCGGTAATCTTGCTCTGGGTGCGACCGAGTTTATTCCCAGCATGGCCCTGAGTTTGGCAGAAGATCCCATTGGTACGGCTAAGGGATTGGTGGAGTTCTTTCCCGATGTGGCTACCCGAATAGATAAAGCACTCGGACCGGGCCTTGCTCCTGGTATGCCGATTGAAACACCGAGCGGTCGACTTATTCCCCGCAAGAAAGTAACTGAACCTGAACGGGTTGAAGCCCGACGGGAATTGGGCGAAGACCCGTTTGCTGTGGCGCTGGCGGCATTGCCGTTCCTCAAGGGCATCAGGGGCGCCAGAGCACCGAAAGCCGCCGTCAAGGCAAAGCCGATTGAACCTGCCCGCACAATAGCCGAGAAGGGGCCAATTAAGCCCGTGGCTGAACGACCACCGGTTACTAAGCCCACCGTTGGTCCCGCCGCAGTTGAGGCCGCCGCCAAACCCCAACTCCGCCACGCTGGATTAAGGCCAAAAGAAGTTATCAAGAGTGTTGAAGCTATCGGTAAGGGCATCAAGAAAACCGCCACCGAGGTCTCACGTATCACCGACGAAATAGTGCAGAAGGCCAAGACGCCACCTGAAATTAAATTGGGCGTAGAAGAAGCCAAGACTGCTATGATTGAGCATGACCGGCAGATCAGGCGGGCTGAGTCTACGTCTACGCTGTTCAAGAAGACGATTGAAGAAGCGGTGCCTAAGATCAAGGGAGAGACACTAACGGACAGCCGCCAGATGTTGATGCTCCACGCCTTTGAGCAGGGCAGAAAAAGCAAATACTGGCGACAGATGACCGAGGCTGAGCGTGGCATGGTCGAGTGGGCGCTCAAGGAAAAGGGCAAACTCGACAGGTTTATTGACGAACACAAGGTTCTTGACCGGCTTGAAATGCCGGAGGGGATGCACCATATCTCCCACTGGTGGATTAACCCCAAGTCCGGCAAGCCGTTCGACTTCATGTACGGTAAGTTTACTAAGACAACGCCACTCGCTAAGCAACGCAAGATTCCAACTTTTGAGGCGGGGATGGCGAAGGGTCTAACCCCTGCCAGTACCAATCTCGGCGAGATTATTGGTAAAAGCTGGGAATCGGTCATGCGGGCGCACCAGTCCCGCGAGATGTTTAAGACCCTGCACAGTGTCGGGGCGGCCAAAGAGGGGATGATCCAACTCACTAAGGCCGGACAACCCCGACCGATTCGCATGATTGAGCGGTGGGACCAACTAAAGAAGCAGGGCTTGACCGAGGGTTATGAGCGGTATTCACACGACGCACTTGACAAGCCGCTAACTTTCAGGTCCGCCGATGGCACGTTGGTTCGACTCCGTGGCGCAGTCGGCGTCCGCACAGACCTGGCCCCGTTCGTGAAGGCATACCTGGAGAGTCCAACTTATACCAAGCTCGACCAACTAAACTTTGCCACAAAGTCATTGAAGTTGGGTGTCAGTCTTTTCCACGTCATGTCATTGGGGGCGCAGGAGGCCGCCAATCTCCGGGTGCCGTTCTTCAATATCAGGCGCGGCCTTAGACTCCGCAGACAACTCGACCCGACCGTGCGACTACTACACCAAGAGGGGTTGGAATTATTTAAGGGCTATGAGGATGTGGGTTATCGGAACTCGTTCTTTGAGGGTGCGAGTCCGGCGGGCAAGGCGGGCAACATCGCCACATATCCTATCAAGATCATGCGTGATTTCATCTTCGATGTTGTTCAGCCGGGCATGAAGACATCGTTTGCGGTGGATACGTACAACGCGTTGCTCCCTAAATATCTCAAGAAGGGGCTAACTAAAGAACAGTGCGCCCGCGATGTGGTCAAGAAGGCCGACGGTCACTTTTCCGGCGAACACTACAAGCGGTCACTACTTGAAACGAATCGTTGGATGGTGAAGGCGTACTTTGAACCGGATGTTCGTAGGTGGTGGCAACGTATGTTGTTATCTCCGACGTGGCAACGAGAGCATTTGCTTGTCGCCAAAAACGTAGCTAAATCGTTTATGACCGACAAGATGATCCGCAGACTACGTTTGGGAGAGATTGGCCCGATCAAATCAAAGTACCGACGTTATGCCCTTGGTGGCATATTGATGGTCGGGGCTGCTGATCTGTACAACTATATGATGACACAGCAGGCAGACGGCAAGAGTAAGCATCTCTGGGAAAACCCCGAAGGTAAGGGCTTCGCTGTTCGTGCATGGTGGGACGCGCCCGATTACAAGACCACCGACAAAAGCGGCAAAACAAAGACCATCCGTGGGGGACCCGCTTATGTCCGCCCACTCAAGTCTGTCTTCGAGGTAGCAGAATGGGGCGCGAAACCGGCCGCGAAGCTGTCCTACAAATTGTCGCCCGCCATGTCTGCACTCTTAGCTCAACTCCCCGTCGGTTCCGGGTTTGGTTCACGCTATAAGGGCTGGGACCTACCAAAACGCACAAGAGATTATGTTTTTGATGTTGGTACACCAATTACATTTAACCAGTTCTTAGACTGGAAAGCTGGCCGGAAAACAGCTTGGGGGGCCACCCTGCCGTTCTTCGGTATGCCAACTTCAAAGGTAAAGCGGCCCCCAAAGAAAGCGAGATAATGGACGAAACAACGACACGTCGCGCTCAATACCTAACAGACGCCAAGAGGCTGTCCAGTCGGGAAATACAGGAATTCACATACGTCGAGACACGCGATCTCAGTCACGTTGTCCGCGTGGAGCAGAACAGCAAGATCAGAACGCTTTGGGCTTGGCGTCAAAGATGGATCGGTGGCGGCAAGTTGGCTTCAGTAGTTTTAGCGCTGGCGGGTCTTGCACTCGCGGCATGGAAGGTACTCTAATGAAACAAATGAAACAAAACAGAAAAGACAGGGCGTACATCTTCTTCGTGATGTTCGCCGTATTCTTCGTGGTGCTGGCTGTTCTTGCGGGCAAATCATTCGGGCAAGACCTCGTATTGATCGATAGTGTGAAGGTCCCAATTGTAGAGACCTACGATACGATTTGTGCCTGCTACCCCGAAAGTCTGGTGGTCTACTCATGGCTGGATAGCGGAGGGGAGGCGGAAGATACTATTGTGGCTCAGTTCGGGTATACTCGCTTTGGTAACAGGGTGTGGACTACTACGATAATACTCGCTGACTCGGCGGGCTCGTGGACCCTGAATCCTATTATTATGCATCACCTTGATCCGTATGACGTGAACCGGGACGGGCGAGTATCAATATCCGACATAGCCCCACTTATCTGGAGACTGTTTATACGATGACACTACGCTTGCTGATAATTCTGATGATTACGTCGTTAGCTGGTACGACTCTGGCCGCCACGTTCGGACAAACATCGGCGGGCGGGTCTTATGCTGTGTTGGACGATGTTACGGGCAACAACAAGATTGCAACTAAGTTTACTATGGGGGCCACCGGTGGAACGGTAGATAGTATCACGGCCTTCATGCGGACCAACTGGGATGGTGATGACGATGTAACTTTGTTCATTTACTCAGACGATTCCAATTCACCGGACGTAGTTGTTGATAGTGCAGTCGGGACCACTTCCGCCACTGGGGGATCGTGGATATCAGCGGAGGCCGCTATAGGTGCGACGCTAACCGGCAGTACCGATTACTGGCTTGGTGTTCGTAACAAGAGCGCTACTCTTACTGGAATAGCTTATACGGATGCCACCGGGTACAGTAGAATCCTGACAGCCGATGCTGGCACCTTGGATGATCCCTGGTCTGGTGGGTCTGTTAATGATAACTCCACTCGAGTTTCGATTTACGTGACATATACAGTGACGGGTGTGGCGGACATTTCCTATGTCAGGAGAATAAAAGAAGGAGAAGGTAAATGAAATATCTACGGACGATAATGATTCTTTTGGCATTCTGTGTCTCCGTATTAGCTGAAGATTTTATAGTCACGGAGGCCGAGTACGTTGTCATCAGTGGCAATCCGTCAGATACCCTGGGTCGTACGCGGCTGACCCCCGATTCTATAAGAATTGTAGTGTCAGATTCTGCACAGACGGAATTATTTGATGCGTGGTTTGAGGATGCTGATGACCAAGCTACCCTTAATGGTGATGTTATCACATTCTCTGACCAATGGGAAGATATCAACGGGGCGGCCAGCGTTGGTGTTTTCAGTATCATGGTAACGATAGCGTCTGATGCTCAAAATGACATTGACCTATTTTCCAACTACAATTACACGCTCAGGGGTGTGACGGCTGGAGTGGAGCAGACATTCAACGACCTCGCTATTATCAAGGATACGACGCAGGGTAGCAAGGACCTACTGGACGACCGAGAGAACTGGACACTGGCCGGACGTGATGCTATTGGTGATACAATTCAAAGGGCGGCCTCAGTCTTGGTGGTTACTGACAATATTGGTGTTAACTTCAACGATATAACGGGCACTCTGTCAGATGCCGAGGTAGAACTCATTACCGTAACCGTAGCGGCCATGTCGGCAAACGTCATCACGTCCAGCCAGTTGGGGACGGCCTGTATCGGAAGCGATGAACTTAGCGTCACGGGAATACGGGAAATTGCTGACGGTGTTTGGGATCAGCTTTCGCCACGTGGAGTTGTGGAAGACTCTACGGGCAACAACACGACTCGCGTTCAGACAAACCTGGCCGAAGCAACCGACAACCATTACAACGGTCAACTGGTGTTGTTTATGACTGGCACCGAGGAGTCTGAGGCTCGGCTCATCACGGACTACGACGGTACTAACGGCTGGATACTGTTTACTCCCGCCTTAACGGGTACACCGGGAACGGGGGACTCGCTTCGTATTTTGCCGTGGGGTGGGGTCAATGTGGCCTCAGTTGACGATGATGCTCTTAATTTAGAGACCGATGTCACGGCGGTTTTACCCGACTCAAATCTATCAACATGGGATGCCATTCTAACGGGTGCTACACACAACATAGCCACCAGTTCGGGTAAGCTATTGCGCGAATTAGCGGGTCTTGGTGCGCTTGCTGAAGGCGAAGCACAAGGTGGCGGAGCTACGTATATTATCCTGGCTGCCGCGACCAGCCGAGCCGATGATTTTTTCAATGAAAACATGATTACAATTATCGGTGGAACTGGTGATGGCCAATCTAAACATATAGAAGATTTTACCGGCGCAACTGATTCAATAACACTATATGTTGGTGATGATTGGTTTGTGAATCCTGATGCTACTTCAGAATATCAGATTCTACCAGCGGCGGCGACTCATGTTGCATCTATACATCCAGCCGCCGTTACACAAATTGTTGAGGCCGATACAGTGGCCATGTTGCTTATGCTGATAAACAATTACTTCGCTCGATTGGATACTGATACGAGTATAAATGTCGACGCTGGTGGCCATCCGATAGCGTCTCCAGTAAATGCGGATGGTGATACATTAGCGCGGTTTGGAGACTCGTCCGCGTTCCAAGGTTCGGCGAGTGGGCTTACAAAAGAAGAGATAGCCGATGCGGTTGGCGATACATTAGAAGCTGGCACACGACAAATAAATTATCGTTCATTTACTGTTGATTCAGGAACAGTCTTTGCAGCATCGGCCACAGGCGTAGGATTCACAATGAGTGGCGGTGCAACTTCTGGAGATGCCGCTTACTTTCATGCTTTAGGTTCAAGCAGTTATGCCGCCTATTTTCAAGGTGGACCAACTGGTGAGGGACATGCTATTGTCGCCCAAGGCAGAGGTGCTACTGGTTCTGGTTTTTGGACGAAATCTGATAATCGTAGTGGTTTTGAGATTATAGCAGGAGCGAGTTCAACATCACCCGCTTTTTGGGTTGATCATTTATCTGCTACAGGAGTTGATTGGAGACTTGGAGCATCAGGGCGTGGATATTTTGATGCTGCTGTAATTCCTGATGACACCCTCCAAGATGGCGAACTTGTCGCCTTCATGCCCGACGACTGGGCTGCCGCTGACTCGACTGGGTATCAGGGTTCCGCTGCTGGCCTTGATTCCATGGCCGCTTACGGTGCACTGGAACAACTAATGGCTGACTCGCAGGGCGTTTGGGTTACGATCCCAACTGACACCACCGAGTCCGGGTATGCTGTATCAAGTCAGGGATTCGGGCCAGATGCGCTTGTTCTGTATTTCAACGATACCAGCGGAACAGACACGCCGATAGGTGACGTGTTTTTCTCGATTCAAAACAGTGTCGGAACACCTATTATGGCATTCGCCAGCGAGACAGCTACGGGCACACGCACGGTCCATCTCTCAGATGGTTCCTATACTGTCGTGCCGCGCAAGACGGGTTACATCTTTGAATCTTACGCTCTGACCGCGAGTGGAAATGACGACTCCGTGGAGGTGGCGGGCTACGGTTGGGCGGTTGATGCTCCGGGTGCGCCCAACCTCTGTAACGTCAACGGTATCCTTGAAAACTCTCGTGGTGAGGCTTACGTTGGCGCGGTAGTTGAGGCGATCAGGGTTCGTGGGCAGGTCGGTATCGACACCACGAGTTCGACCGTCATTGTCGGGGTTACCCCCGTGTCGATATTGGCCGATTCGATTGGAGTGTTCCAGCTACAACTACGGCGCACCGCCGACTACGCCGACCCAGACAAGGGTTATTATGATATCACCGGCACCTTTGGCGGGGAGAAATTGTTCGAGGTCAAACGGTTCTACGTGCCCGATCAAGATGCTGTCAACATCGGCGACACGATACTGGCGAGGGGGAATTGATGATTTCTCTAATTGCGGCAAAGCGCTGGTTTCTGAAGTACGTGGAGACCCTAATAAACACGCCGTACCTCTGGGGCGGTGACGACCCAATGGCGGGATTTGACTGTAGCGGCATGGTGGTTGAGGGCCTGAAATCAGTTGGGGCCCTACCGATCCACCGGGACTTTTCGGCCGATGGGCTCTGGCATAAGTTCCACGGTATCTACGAAGTCGAGAAACCGGAGCGGGGTTGTCTGGTCTTTTGGTTCAACGGTGCGGGGAAGGCAATCCACATAGCGGTCTGTCTCAGTAGTGAAGTGTGTTTAACCGCTGATGGCGGGGGTAAGCGG
>Ga0114923_10000177_pt1 | contig 50713 bp, 63 predicted proteins | sample SumtaG_FD_89578 | JGI IMG/M metagenome (GOLD analysis project Ga0114923, IMG submission 89578) | Deep subsurface microbial communities from Indian Ocean to uncover new lineages of life (NeLLi) - Sumatra_00157 metaG | ecosystem: Environmental > Aquatic > Marine > Oceanic > Sediment | place: near... | reverse complement strand
GATAATGATCAGGCACTTCAAATAATGTTTAAAATAAAACACATGGAAAGTGTTAACAAAAATTCTAGAAAATATTGGTACAATCCCTATTCTGAAGAAGTTACCCTATATGATTCGATAGAAAAAGAATACCGAATGATAGACTGGAAATGTGCATATTGTAAAAAATTTATCCAGGTGGAAATGGGACGAAATAATCCCGAGAATTTTTGTTGTAAAGAATGTGCAATTGAATTTTTAAATGATGAAAAAATAGATAAACAAATATTAGAATCATCTTTAAAATTTTTAGATCATTGTAAAAAAATTCTAAAAAAGGAACAATGGGATTTTATGAAATATATAAGAATAAATAATAGAAGATAAACTATTTATTAAATCTAAAAGCTTCATCTATTGTACATTTAGGAAAAGCTTCTAATGCACTAGTAGGACAAGCATTCCAAATTTCTATACCATGTTCTTTTAAAGGTTCTACTAATGCATCAAAATGAGGTATCATATTATCTTTATAAATTTTAGGATTGTGTCTTATAGCATATCCATCATGAAAATGACTTTTACCATTTAACATACTCATATCGTATCCAAGTAACATTATTCTATTTGCACCTGTATGAAATGCTAAATTGATTGCTGCATATCCTGAATTGTTTCCATGTTTTAAAGAACTTGGATTTGTATCTAATCCTATTCTTCCACTATCTCTTAGAATTAGTATGTCATTTTGTATTATCTTTGCTTTGTTTGTAACCTTTATTCCTTTGAATTTATCTATATCTGCTTTGAACCATTTCCAAAATCTAGTATCAGTCCAATATAATATATCAGCATCTGGATAAGATAAAAATGCTTTATTTATTGCTATAACATTTTTTCCTTTTAATTTATTCCAATCAAAATCTAATAATGATGGACCACCTCCTAATAAATAGACAGTTTGATTTTTAAATATCGGTTGTATTGTATCTATTTTTTTGTATTGTTGGTGTGGTTTACCTCTATCATGTGGTTGCTTTATTGTTTTTTTAGGCATATTACGATCAGGTCTATTGTTTGGTTTAATTTCTTTGGTAGTTTTAGTTGATATCGGATTTATTTTTGCGACTTGTTGATGCATTTTTTTATTATTCTTAGTTACGAGATTTTTCATTTCAACATATAAAAATAAAAGTTTATAATATATTATATATCACATGGCGGTTAAACATTTTTAAATCCGATAATATAATTATAAATATGTATATAAAATAATAAGAAAATGGCAAAGAAAAAAAGTACTAAAAAAGAAAAAAATGTCGTTATTAACAATGATTTAACAGAAATTGTTTGTATTGTTGATAAATCAGGTTCAATGTATGATGTGGTAGATGAAACTATCGGATCTTTTGATTCTTTTATTGAAGAACAAAAACAAGTTAAAGGTGAAGCTAATATAACACTAGCATTATTTGATAACAATTATCAATTGATTCATAATGGAGAACCATTGGATAATGTAAAAAGTTTAAGAGAAACTTATAGAATTGGTGGAAGTACAGCTTTAAATGATTCAATAGGTAAAACTATTATAAATATCGAAAATAGAATTAAAACATTAAAAGCTGATAAAGTTCCTTCTAAATTTATTGTTATGATTCTTACTGATGGTCAAGAAAATGCAAGTTCAGAATTTACTACAGATGATATTAAAAAAATGATTGGAAAGAAAAAATCTGAAGGTTGGGATTTTGTATTCTTGGGAGCAGATGAAGCAGCATTTGCACAAAGTAGAAATTATGGAATTGCAGCAGCACAAAGTGTTGTATTTTCAAAAGGTAAAATGGGATCTAAAAGTAGAGGAGCTAATGTAATGGCAAAAATGTCTTCATATTATGCTAATACTAGAAGTGGTGCTAATTATATGACACTCGGTCAAATGGATGAGTTGAATGATACTGATATGGAAAAACTTGTTGATGATGTAAAAGAAGATACTAAAGATACTAAAGATACTAAAGACAATTCATAATGAAAAACGAAAAAGTTTTTGAAGAAAATGTTCAAGATGGTAGTCTCGTTAGATATGAAATAAACGAAGACCATGCTCCTATTTTGGGAGCATTAGGTCAATTGTTTCAAAATCTATTTGGAAGACAATCGAAAGAATTTAGATATGCTAAGGATATCAAATACTATCTTGGTGGTTGGCCAAGTGAAGATACTCCCCCACGAGCACAATCTCTAGCAAATAGAATTGCTGATGCACATTCAGTATTATCATACATTGGTGAAGCAGATGAACTTGTTGGATATTTAGCTGATAGGGGTTTAAGATTAGAACCTATCAAAGCTTCATACCATGAAGATGAATTGTTAGCAGAAGCTGATTGGGAATTGGATGAAAAAAGATCTAAAAAGGTTAAAAAACTTTGGAAAGAACTATTCGATGTTTCAATTCCAACAGATAAAGTTGAAATATTAACTAAAATGATGGATGCCGCGTGTACTAAACAAAAGATCATTTGTGATCTTGCAGACCAGATTAAAATAGATATGGGTGAAAAGGTTAAGGAGGAATGTGAAATTAAAGTTGGTGATTTTACTAGAACAGTTAATTTCAAATATCAAGTAGATAAGGGAAAAGATATAACTGAAAAACTTGATGATGTCAAAACTGGTGCAGAATCAACAATAGAAACATTAGAATATTTTGATTAAAAAAATAAAGTTATGCAAATAGATACAAAAAAATTAAACAAATATTTAATGAGTGAATCAAATTCTATGGAAATGAAAGGTTTTGTTCATGATTGTGTATATTCAATGTTAAATGATACTATTTCAAATGATATTAATATAAAAATAGCGTTTTTAAACGATCTTGGATTGTTAAGTAATAATAATGAAAATTATCTTGATAAAAACGAATGAAAATATTAGCAATAGATATTGAAACTACTGGAATTCACCCAAGTAGAGATCAAATACTACAGTTAGGAGCTGTTTATTATGATTCATCTAAATCTATGCATGTTGATAAGATGCCTGCTTTTAAAATGTATGTTGATAATGTTTATATAAAGGGTGATACTTATGCTATAAATATGAATCAACACATATTTAAATACATATTGGAAAATAATGAAAAAAGAACAAAACAACCCACTAAATTTGCTTTAAACGATGAGGAGTTTCAGGAAGGTATTATTTGTAATATAAGTGATTTGTTTTCGTTCTTTCATTATTTTTTATTACGAAACAAAATAGCCGGTAATAATATAACATTAGCAGGCAAAAATATTGACAGGTTTGATATTCCATTTTTGGAACATCATATCAGATTTAGTAGTTTAGATTTTAATAAAAGAACATTTGATCCTGGTGTTTTATTTTTAGATATTAAAAAGGATAAAGTAATACCAAATTTATCAGAATGTAAAAGAAGAGCAGGTTTAGAAGATACAGTTAGTCATGACGCATTAGATGATGCGAAAGATATCATACGTTTAATAAAGAAATATTACTCAAAAAAATATGAAAATAGAAAAATTACTATTCACGGAAAAATACAGACCTAGAAATTTGGATGATGTTGTTATACCAGATTCAATAAAAAAAATATTTACAACAACTGAAATTCCAAATCTTTTACTCTATGGTTCACCTGGAACCGGAAAAACGTCTTTAGCAAAAGCGTATGTGAAACATTATGATCTTCCAAATATTTATATAAATGCATCAAAAGAAACTGGTGTTGAAATCATAAGAACAAGAATAGCAGATTTTTGTTCTACTCAAGCACTTACATATGATTCTAAGAAACTAAAGATAGTTATATTGGATGAAATTGATGGAGCATCACAACAGTTTTTTAAAGCATTTAAAGCTTCTATGGAAGAATTTCACATGACTTCAAGATTCATAGCAACATCAAATTATATCAATAAATTGGATGATGCAATAATTTCTAGATTCGATACCATAAATTTTGATTTTGATAAAGAAGAATACGAGGGTCTTATTAAAAGTTATTTTATGAGATTATGGAAAATTGCTAAAAATGAAGGAATGACTTTTGAAAAAGAAGCAATGTTTGAAATGATTAGAAAGAAATTTCCAGATATGAGAAGCATGTTGAATACTATGCAATCATTGAAAAAAGAAAATTTGGAATTGATAAAGATTGAAAATGTAAAAAGATTTGCAAGTATATACAAAGATATTTATAAAATCATTTTTAATACAGTAGATCCTATCACAAATTACAAACTTTTAATGTCTGATTATGCAAATAGATGTGATGAAGTTCTTAATTCTTTGGGTACAGAATTCATAGAATATATTGTATCTGAACAACATGCCCATATGCCTTATATCCCTAAAATTATAAAATGTGTAAAGGATAATCAAGCAATAAGATATCAGGTAATTGATTCTAATATCGTAATGTTGTCAACTATTTACGAATTACAAACGATAGTAAACACAAAATAAAATGATTGGTGGTAAAAATGAAAGTGATGTTTATAAAAAAGCATTAAAGAATCAAAATAAAGATTTTAATAATGTACATATAAAAGGAAATCTTATAGTAGATGACGATGTTGTGTTTAAAAACACATTAACAACAGTTTATGCAGAAGATAATATGAATGAAAATTCAGAAAAAAAATTAGTATATTATTTGAAACAAACAGTTATAGATTTGGAACAAAGGATTATATCTTTAGAAAGAAATAGTAGAAAAAATAATTAGTTATGGAATGGATAAATCAAATAGAAACGGAAAATGAAACTGGTATGATATCATATTTAGATTTTGTTTATGAAGAAAAAAAACCTGAAGATGATATATCTCAAATAGGTTTAGAACTTAAAAATAAACCTTATGAACTTGTAGAAGAATATGAAGATGAATATACTTTAGATAAAAGATACTTTTCTTTTGCGATGGAAGCAGGTTTTAAAAATCATAATGAATCAGAAGAATTAAAAACTTTAAAAACTTTTGAAATAAATGAAAAAGATGAAACTACAATAAAAGCTAGAAAATTATTACAAAAAATATTATTAGCAAGTAATCTTATAGCAATAGGTTGTAGAAGAGGACAAGCAAATTTTGTTATAGTTAGTTCTAAAATTGCAAACATATTAGATTTTTATGAAATACCAGTAAGTCTTAAAATTATAGTTAGAGAAGATATTCAGGATGATAATATATTAGTAGTAAGAAAGCAACATGAAATAATGGAACCAGGTTTATTATTAATAAGAAGTAAAGATAAATTTAAAATAATAACATTAGGAGAATTTTATCATAAAAATTATGTACTTTTAAGAATAAAAAATTAATAAAATGGAAACAATAACAGAATATAAAGATGCACTTCAAGCAAAGAAAAAAGTTTTCTTGGGTGGAACATGTGGTAAATCTACATGGAGAGATTATGTTATATCAAAATTGAATATAGATTATTTTAATCCAGTAGTTGATGATTGGAATGAAGAAGCATATAAAAAAGAATTAGAAGAAAGAGAAAATTGTGATTTTTGTTTGTATACGATAACTCCACATATGGAAGGAGTTTATTCAATTGCGGAAGTTGTTGATGATTCAAATAAAAGACCAGAAAAAACCATTCTATGTGTTTTAGAAAAAGAAGGTGATAAGAAATTTAATAAATCACAGTTAAAATCATTAAAAGCTGTTGGTAAAACGGTACAAAAGAATGGTGGAAAATGGTTTGAAGATCTTGATTGGACAATATCATATCTTAATGGAGGTATTCAAGTTGATAAAAATGGTAACATTGGAATTGGAATGGATTCAGGAAATAAAACAACTACTGGAACGTACGGAGTACCTATTGGAAAACCAACAAAAAAATAAATTTAAACTATGTCAAATAATAGACAACACACATTAGTTTTTGATGGAAACTATTTTCTATATAAAACGATGTATGTCATACCAAAGGAACGTGGTAAAAAAATATTAGAAACAGACTCAAATCGAAAGATTTATATCAGAAAGCTTGCAATGGATTTTGCAGCTGAAATGAGAAGATTTAAAAGTATTGTAAATAGAGTTGTGTTTACTGTAGATTCTAAATCATGGAGAAAAGATTTTAATACAACATATAAAGCACAAAGAGTTCCTGATAGTGAAATATTTTGGGATGGTTTTTATGAATGTATTGAAATTTTTGTAACAATTTTAAAACAAAATAATGTAATTCATCATCAAACACCTGGTGCAGAAGGTGATGATATAGTTTATGCATGGTCAAAATATCTAAATCTTAAAGGTGTTAATGTCATAATTGTTTCAGGTGATAAAGATTTGATGCAATTGGTTGATAACAATAATTCAACGAAATCATATACATTATTTTATACGAATACTGGTAAAAAATTAGCAGCTTATCCTGGATACGTCGATTGGTTGATGGATGAAAGTGATTCATCTGTAACAGATATTTTTAATTTAAAACAAACAGTTCAGGGTGATACTTATGTTAAAGAATTATTAAAGAATTTGATTAAAAAATATAGATTAAATGTTATAAATTTAGATTCAGATAAATTCATATTTATAAAAGTATTACAGGGTGATAGAGGTGATAATGTTGATTCTGCATATTGGTATAAAAAGAATGATAGAACTTATAGAATAAGTGAAAAGAAAGCTGAAAAAATCCATACTGCATTTATAGAAAAACATAAAGATTTTAAAGCAATCTATTTATTTAATAAGGATTATAGAGAAGATATTGTTCATATGATAATTCATGAAATGAATGCTATTCATATGACGTATCAGGAAATATTGGATAATGTAGAAAGAAATATTACATTAATGGTTTTACATACTAAAACTATACCACATGAAATTTTGGAAAGTATGTTTAAAACTGTTGAAGAAAATTATAAATTGGATATTAAACCGATAGATACATTAGAGGATATGAATAAGATTCTTAAGGGTACCGATTATGAACAGGATACTTATGTACCTAATCAATATAATGTATTTGGTAATAATTCAGATTCTGGATTAGAAGATGATATTAAAGATATTTTTAAAGGAATATAAATACTATTAATTTTCTATTTAAACAATTTATTTTTCAAATATATAATTAAAAATAATGAGTATTAACGATGACTATGAACTTTTAGAACAAAGTGTCAATAAGGCTCGAGAGCTTATTATACAAAGAATTTTGGAACTTGATATTGAAAAATTATCTTATTTGGGAAAGATTATTGGGAACTTAGATGATTATATAGAATTTGAAAACGTTATAAAGAAGATGATAAAATTATGGCAAGAATAAAGGACCCAGATAAACTTTTTGATTTTATTAACATGATGTTTACACAGAATTCAGATTTTGATAATTTAAATAATGCTCAAAAGTCTAAACATTTTTTTATGGTTAATAGATTGATGTCGATCTATTTTCCTAAACAGGCACAGTTGTTTAATTATGTTGGTATGAATCAATTAGGAACGATAGAAAGTTGGAGATTGGTAGCAAAAAGATATAAGAAAGTACCAGGATGGATTTATACAAAAATTAATAAGAAAAAAACAATTAATACAAAAAAATTTGATCAAGAAGTTATAGATGAATACATAAAGATTAATGAAATTGGTATCAGAGAATTTAATGATGCTATGGAATTAGAACCAGAATTATTGGAAAATTACTTAACAAAACTAACCAAACATATGGAAATGATTTCTAAAAGAAGAAAAAAGAATGTTTAATATGGAAATTAAAAGGGACTCAAAGTTTTTTAGTGTACCTCTTGTTATTGATATAACACTTTATAGATATAATTATATAGATAATATTATAATAGGTGAACTAAAAAAAGATGCTTTTGTAATGCCTGTAACGTCAGAAAAAAATAGATTTTCGATACGAGCGGAAGAGTTTGAAAAAATTATAACAAGAAAATTTTTTAGAGAAATCAATAAGTTTGAAAGTACGTCAAATGATGTACTTTATAATAAAGTAAACAGTATTTATTTTTTGAATACTATATTTAAAAAATATGTTAATTTAGAAATGATAAATGTTTATATTTCTAATAACAGAAGATTTTCAAGAGTATTCAAATTAAACGATCAAAATATAATAGGATTTGAATACAAAATCAAACAGGGTATTTTAGATTATCCGTTGTATCTTAATAGTGAACAGATGGAACGATTGAATCAGTTGTTACTTAAGATAGGAATTCATAAAAATCGACATAAAATGGATTCTTATTATATAGAAAAGGCTTCTAATTTTATAAATGCTGTAACTTCATTGGAACAGATTGATCCTACCTTTTTAGAAAAATGCAATGATATTGTAAATATAACATATGAATTAATAGAACCAAAACTTGAAGAAGATGGAACTATAATAATAATAAAAACAGATTTCAAAATATAGTATGTTTCGTTTCTCATATTATACCAATTATTTTTGAAGGAGCCAATTGGCTCCTTTTTTTTATTTTAATGATATATAAATAAATTAAAAAAGTAATGGCCGACGAATCGATAGAAAAAAAGAAATGGAGTATTGGTTGGATCTTTGATAAATTGGGAAAAACTGGAACTAGATTGGGTATATTAATAACTTTGATTGTATCAATTGGTTATTTACAGCCAAAAGTAAAAACATTTATAAAACAGAGTAAAGATTTTTTAAAATTTCAAACTGAAGCAGTTGAATTACAAAAAAATGTTGATACATTGATTATGCAACATACGAAAGAAATAATGTTTGAATATGAAGTTTTAAGAGAGACAGTTAAAAATTTAGATCAATATCATAGTATACTTACTTATATAATTAAAGCAAATAGTAAAAAAGTTACATATGATGGACACACAAAATTTGGAGTTGAATTGATTGTTAAAAATAAATTGGATGGTAAATTAGAAATAAAAATGATAGAAGGAGAATTAAGAGAAATGGATAGTGGAGATGTATTTTTATTTATAGAAGATGGATATGCTAAAGTATATTCTGCAACATTTTATTTAGACAAAAGAGAATATTATTATATAGATTTTAAGGGTAGGGGACATTGGATAGAACCGTTAGATTAAATAAATAAAAGTTATGTTAAAAGCTAGTAAGAGAGAAAGAATGATATATTCAGTTATATTTATGTGGGTAGCAATAGGTCTACTCGGCATTTTTTTTGATTCTAACTTTGCAGAACTTGCAGGTTATTATGTTGCATTAACAGGATTTGTTGGTGCATATTTATGGGGAGAATCAGTAAGAGGTTCTGAGAAAACAAATGGAAGTAATAAACCTAGAAAATCTAAAAGAGAAATAATGATGTATGTTATAATTTTACTATGGGCAGCGACAGGTTCATATGCAATTATAAAAGGTGCATCTATATTACAAATATCAGCATATTTTGCTGCACTTACTCCATTTGTTGGAGGTTATATTATAGGAGAAACGTATCGAACATCTGGTAAGAAGAAAGTAGAACAAGAAGAAAACAGATAAATATGGATGGAAGAATAGCAAATAATGTAGGAGATATTTTATTAATAAAACTTACATCACCATACGTTGATGTTGAAAACATTTTATCTTATGAAGATGTAGTAAATGGTGAGAATACTGCAAATTATTTTTACAAATATTTTAGATGGTCAATTGATAATGAATCTTATTCAGATTGGGAATTTTTGACTAATGAAAATCTTGTTGTATTGACATTAGATTCTAGTAATGAATTTTGGATACAGTATAAGTATGAAGTTGAAGCATTAGAATCGGGTAATGAATTGGAATTTATTTCTATATCATTAGAAATAGTTACAGTTGAAGGAAATATTGTTGAAATGCCGTGTCTTGAATATTGTGGAGATGGTGAATGTGCCCCTAATGAAAATTTGATCATATCAGATTGTTGTGAAGATGATGTTTTTAAACCATATGATATGTTGGATCAGGGTAAAAAGAATCTTGAACAACTATCATGTTTGGTTTCAGATCTTTTTGGTCATACTGTTAATTATTATAAGCATGATCCTAGATCAGATTCAGAAGATGTCATATTAAAAGAATATTCTTTATATAACGTAAGAAGTGTAGAAAATTTAAAAATAGTTCTTCCTGATAACGAATTTCCAACAAGAGAGATTGCATTTTCACCTGATGGTTTGTTATCACCAGATATGTTTGAAGTTCATATAGTTAAAACACATTTTCAAACAGTATTTGGAACAGGTACAAGACCTGGGGAAAGAGATTATCTTTATTTTCCAGAAATAGAAAGGGTATTTGAAATTAATTCGATCGCAGAAGCAGATGAATCATTGAATGCATCTACATACTATAGAGTAATGTTAACTGATTACCAAGATAGAAAGGATAGATATTACGATGATGCTCCTGAAGCAATAGAAGAAATTGATGAAATAACAGTAAGTTCAAATGATGTATTTGGAGAAGAAACAGTAGCTGAAGAAGCAGTTGCTAGAAAACCAGAACAGTACAATACAATTTCTGCAGGTGATAGCGATTATTTAAGAGATCAAATAGATCCTAACTTGATAATTTCAGAAGAAAAAATTAGAAATAACTTTACAGTGATATCGAAAAATTATTATAAATTAAATAGTGTTACCAGAGATCAAGATGTTGTTATTTATAAATATAACAAGGGTTTTACTACAATGGAAAATAGAGCATTTACATTTTGGGTAAGACCCCATATTGTTAACAGTTATTCATATTCTCTTATAACAGAAATTAATCAAACAACAGATGGAAATACAGAATTCACTTTAGCTAATCATGGTTATAGTGTTGGTGATATTATTAGAATAAAGGGAACCATAGATTATAATGGTGTGCATACCGTGTCCTCGGTTAATAGTGACAGCTATGTAATTAATACCATATATATCAGTGGAGAAGTGTCAAACGGGAAATCCAAAATGTACGAGCAATGCAAATATTTTAATTATGGAAATACCGATTTTGCGGTCACATTGATTATTGATGCTCTTATCATAACGGTAGCTGGTAATAATTTTGTCTTTGATTTATCATTAGAAGGTAAAACATTTACAAATGAAAATTGGTATGGTATAGTTATTAATTTATCTAATACATTTAAACAATTAAGTGCATTTGTATGGAACATAGATAAGATAACAGGATCACCTCAGTTTAATAAGGGTTCTGAAATGGTTAATATGTATAACAAAACAATATCATTAACAGAAACTTATTCAGTAGCAGATAGTTTGAATTGGAAAATAGTATCTTGTAATATAGATCTTACTAATATTAGAATATTTACAGTACCTATTGAAATAGAGGAACAATCATTAGTTCTTTCTCAATATGTTGTTAAAGATTCTCATTTACATGTATTGGTAGATAATGGTATACCAGGTATTAGATTGTTAAAAAGAACAGAAGTTAGATAATAAAAAGAAAATTATGAAATATTTAAAAGATTATGATGAATTCATAAATGAAATGGTAGAATTTCCAAGTCTGTTTGGGATAGATGATAAGGTTATATTTATACCTAGTGCAAAACAGGCAGATGATATGAAAATAGTTAGAGAAGATTCTTATGGAACAATATCTGCTGTTAGATTTACTAAAGCAAAAGTACTTTACGATATTATTGATGATTATTGGGGAAAGATATTTAAAGATGTAGATTCTTCATTTGTTAAACCTTTTAAATCATCTATAAAATTGAAAGAAAAACTGAATGAATCAAAACAAGTTGGAAATTTATATTATTTTACAACAATAGAAAATTTCAAAAAGATTTTAGAAAACAATTCAATAGAATCAATTTTTGATAAAAAGTTAAACAAAAATTACGTACCATTTACTAGGGATTTTAACGGAAAAGGTCAAGAAGTTAGAATAGTTATAGATGGAGATAAATTGAGTGAAAATTTCAAGATAAGACCATTCAAGGGTGAATTTGATTGTGATGAAATTGTTTTATGCGATGATTTGGTTGGAATAAACAAATATATTCATAGAGTAGATATTATGGAAGAAAGCGAAAAAGGTGTTATGTTAGATCAAAACCAACTTGGAGCATTTTTTCTTGCATTATTAACAGTTGATGATACTACTGAAAAATTTAAAATAGAATTTGTAAATAAGTTTGAACCGTTACATTTATTATAAAAAAATAAACATTTCTGGTTCTTTTTATATAATTTTATTAATTATTTAATATGAGTGAAAACGATAGTAATATACCTAATGATGATAAAGATATAATACGGTTATCTATAACTGATTTGATAGCCCAAGGCCTGCCTGATGAAATAACTGGAACAGATGATGCAAATAAAGCATTGCCTCAAACAACAACAAATCAGGTATACGATAGTATTTTAAAAAGATCGGAAGGTAAGGCGAAAAAAACCTTAAACAGTCTTTTGAAATTTTATGTATCTGAAGATATTATAAGTAATGATGAATATGTATCTTCTAAGATGGAAATAGAACAGATGGCTTTAACTAATTTGATTTATTTAATGGAAACATCTGAAAAAGCAATGACTAGATTATTAAATACTATAGATGCAGGATCACTTGAACCGAGGATGTTTGAGGTATTAGCAGGTTTACAAAAAACAATGTTGGACATAATTAAAAGTCAAACAATGTATATGATGGCAGCTGAAGAAGGTGCTAAAAAAATAGGAAGAGATTACGAGATGTATCAGGGTCAACCTGCTATTAAAGGAAACAAAAGTGTTTCAAATAAGAACATAAAAACAAGAGGAACTAAAGATTTAATGAAAGCTCTACAGGAAATGAAATCAAAGGAGAATAAAACTGATAATAATATTGATGAAATAACGGATGTGACGGATATATCCGATGAACCTGAAAATCAATAGTAACGAATGGCAATCCATTCGTTTTTCATTTTTAGAGAAACTAGAAAAATTAAATTAAACCTACCTTAAACAATTAACTTTAAATTTTAGGAAAAATTATTAAGATATATAAAAATACTTAATGCTTATAAAGTTTTGTAAATTAAATATTTAATATGGAAACACAGACAAACGAAGCAGAAAAAAACACATTTTTCAAGATGAAATATTTTATGTTCGTCTTGCTAGTTGGATTAATGCTTTTTTTACCTGCAAAGAGTAAACAGGGTTCGATAGAAAGAGATTATAATATCGAACGAGTTAAAGAACACGAAGAAATGAAACGATTGGAAGCAATTCGAATCGAAAGAGAAGCTGAAGAATTAAGAGTAAAGAATGAACGAGAAGAGAAAGAACTTGAGCGTATGATGATTATTAAAGCTAGGTTGGATCTCAATCTTAATAAAAGTACATGGATTTACTTAAGGCATCTAGCAATAAGAGAATCCAGTAATAGATGGAATGTTGTATCAATTAAAGGTTATGCTGGAAAGTTTCAGTTTGGAAATGCTGCATTGAAGGATGTTGGTAGATCCGATATAACTTATCGAAAGTTTAAAGCAAATCCATCTATATGGCCAGAACATGAACAAGATATTGCAATGGTTAAACTTCTAAGAAGAAATAAAAGGATTCTTAAATATTATATTACTAAATATAATAAAACAACATTTAATGATATATATGTAACAGAATCTGGAATGTTAGCTGCTGCACATCTTTCAGGTGCCTATGGAGTTAAAAAATATTTTAAAACTAATGGTAAGTATAATCCAAAAGATCCACTTGGAACAAGCTTATCTGATTATCTACGAGATTTTTCCGGTTATTACGTTAAACTATAACGTGTTTTAAAACATTACCTTAATCTATTTTTAAGTGATATATATTAAAAATAGGTTAGGTATATGTTTGATGAGAAGACTGAGGCCTTAATATGGAGTACTAAAAGATATGAAGATCTTATGCTTGCTATGGATACTGGTGAGCGACCTAAAATGACTCCCTTTTATGAAGGAAATCCAATAATAAGAAAAGGAAATATTATATTCGATTATACAGAATTCGAAATTTCAGAAATGAAAAAATGTATAAATGATATAAAATATTTTGCAAATAATTATTGTACTGTAATGACTGATGAAGGTCTACAAACAATAATACTTAGAGATTACCAAGAAGACATGCTAGATCATTTTGTTAATGAAAGATTTTCAATTGTATTAGCAAGTAGACAAATAGGTAAAACTATTTGTTCTTCTATTTATATTGCTTGGTTTGTTTTATTTAGTTTTGATAAAAACGTATTGGTACTTTCAAATAAGGGTGCAACAACAAGAGAAATCGTTGATAAAACAAAAGTAATATTAGAAAGTCTTCCATTTTTCATGAAACCTGGAACCGTCAAGAATGATGTTTTTAATATGAAATTCGATAATGGTTGTAGGATAGTAGCACAAAGTACCACTAAAAAAGCAGGTATCGGTTTTACTATTCACCTTTTATTCTTAGATGAGTTTGCACATATACATCAAAATTTTGTGAATAGTTTTTATGAAAATGTTTTTCCAACACTTTCATCATCTAAAATTTCAAAAATTATCATAACGAGTACACCTTCAGGTTTCAATAAATTCCATGATATTTATAAAGCTGCTATTGAAGGTAAGAATGAGTTTAAACCCTTTAGGGTAGATTGGTGGCAGGTTCCAGATAGAGATGATGCATGGATGCATAGAGAAATTGGTTCACTTGGTTCTTTAGATGCTTTTAATAGACAGTATGGTAACATGTTTGTATCAAGTGACAATCTTCTCTTAAGTCCAGATGAAGTTAAAAAAATACAAAAAATTCAAACAGAATTTAACACTCATAATTTTCCAGAACTTGATGATATAGATATAGAGTATGAAAGATTCTTAAAATTTCATCCAAGTTTTGATATAGAGGAAGCTGGTGAAGATACAAATTTTTGGGCATTTTCTATTGATATAGCAGAAGGTGTTTTAAGGGATTATTCAATTATTAATATTTTTAAAATAGAAATTTTGGATAAAAAAAATTTTAAACATCTACACCAACCTGGAACAATATCCGATTTCTTTGCTCTTAAACAGGTCGGAATATTTAGAAGCAATGAACATAACATAGAGGATTTTTCTAAGATATTGTACACGTTAACCTTTGATATTTTTTATGCTGAAAACATTAAAATGATAATTGAATGGAATAACTATGGTGGTGAATTACTTAAAAATTTACAAACAATATTTCCACAAAGAAATGAATTTGATGAAGAACTTGTTGTTAAATTTAAACACAGAATAGATTCCAAAGTTGCTAAATTCGGTTTAAAAGTTAAGAATGATAACAAAGGAATAATGTGTCAAAAGTTTAGAAAATATATTAGAGAAAATAGAATGATAATTTCAGAATACAATACAGTAGAAGAGGCAAAACAGTTTGGGAGAATGCCAACTGGTATATATAAAGCTTTAAAAGATCATGATGATATAATAATGACTTGTATTAATGTAAGTGAATTTTTTGGTACAATGGATTATTCTGATTTTATTGAAGAAATCCAGGATCTGTTAGAGCATGATATAATTGAAGGTATTGAAGATGAAATAGATAAAGGAACTAAGGGGGATGGTAGTATGTATTTCGATATTTACGAACTATTAAATGATCAAGATACAAGCAAATTCGATAAAAATGAATTAGATATATTTTAGAAGATATATATTTAAATAGCATCATTCATTAAAGTTTATTTATAATTAGAAATATTAATGATACTGGAGGTGATATATAAATAAAAGAAAAAAAACACAAAAAATTATGGCTTTAATACCACAAATAGAGGCTCTTAAGTCTAGCGGATCATACAGATTAACATTCGATAAAAGCCAGACAGTTAGTATACCAGCTGAACAAATTAGATTGATAGTTGGTTTTAGTAAAACAGGACCATTCAATACTCCTGTATTCGTACCTGATTCTGGATTTTTTACTGATGTGTTTGGCGATATTGACAGAGCTATGGAAAGAAAAGGTTCTTATTTTCATAGAACCTGTTTAGCTGCATTAGAAAGAGGTCCAATCTTAGCATTGAACCTTTGGAGATTAGATACTAATGTTGATACAGGTGATATGGTAGAAAATATATCATTTTCAACTGCCGCTACCACAACAAATGATGTGTTAGCAACCGATCTTTTCTCAGGTTTTTATAATAGAGAAAAATTTTGGTATCCAGAAGATGAATCGTTTTTAGGAAACATAAGTTCATCAGGAAATAAATTATTTAATTTAGTTAATTTAAGTAAAAAACCTCTTACAGTAATTGTAAGAAAAGCGCCTACATCATCAATTTCAGGTTTTGATATCACTGCTAAAGAATGGTTTGGATTATCTGATATTCCAGATTATTTACACAAGGATGATTATATTTCTGATTTTATGATTGATGTTATTTTATTAGAAGGAGATTATGGTCCAAGTACTACTGATAGTACACCATACGAAAGATTAGCATCTGATCCAATATTTGCAGCTTATTTTGATACTTCAAAGGGTATCAAAAGAAAAATTTCTGTTGCAGATTCAAATGATAGTTCATTGGAACAGTTTTTACAAAAAACTGAAGTTAAACATCTTGCAACTTATACAGGTTGTTTACTACCAGATTTTATTGATCTAAATGGAACAAACGTATTTATACAGGATATCATAAATGCTGATACTCCCAAAACAGGAATGTTCTGTGCAGTAAATAAAGAAGCATATGATGCTGGAACACTTGTTTCAGGTATTGATGGAGGTCTTGATTTAATAGGACACAATCTAGAATTTGAACAACCAAATACAATTGATTTTCTTTCTTATAAAGAAACTATCAAATCAGATTTGGAATATGATCAAACATATGTTACATCTAACACAATAACAGATACTATTGGTATATCACCAACAACTGCAACTTCTGGAAATATTTTGATGACAATTGATATTGCAACTAATCCAGATTTTTATGCTGCAATTGTTGCATCTACTTTTAGAGCAAATACACTAAGCCCTAGAGTACTTGGTTCTTATTTCTTGAGTGATGCTGGTACATTTGTTCCAGTAATTACAAAACAAGTTACTGCAACTACTGCATTAATTGAATTCAGTGCAACTGGTGGAGTAACAGATTCAGCATTTGATAGTGCATTAGCAGGTAATTCTTTAAAATATGTTAATTACGGAGATATAGATTATAATGTTGATAGTTCTACAGGAGCTGCTTCAAGCACACTCATGTCATCTTATTCTAACAGTTTATATACTGCATATACATTGGGTACATTAACTGATGGAGATAGAATAGTATGGGATGCTGATAGTAGTGGAGATGCTCAAGTAGGAGAAGTTGGATACTTAGATTTCAATATATCAACAAGTACAAAAATTATGAATACCGCAGGTTATACTGAATCATTAATTTCAGATACTACTTATTCAATTCCTGTTGTAAATGTTACTGCATATCAAACTGCAGATTTTACAGGAGCTATTGCTTATGATTATTTGGAAATATTCTTTGATTCAAGTGATGTTGCTCTTGCTCTTGGAACACTTAATGTTCAAACACTTAAAGGAGCTTTAAATAAAACTATACCGGCTACTTCAGGTACATTAGCAAATGTTGTAACAGTACATACTGATTATGAAGCTGATTTAGCTCCAGGAATGTTCTTGGTTGGTGATGATGGTGGAACAACTGGACCATCTAGATTAACTAGAATAGTTACAATATCTAAAACTGGAACAGTTCTAACAGTTACAACTGTTGGTCCAGTTCTTGTTAAAGATATTGCAAGTGTAGATTCTATAGAAGTTTATGATGCTATCACAAATTGGGTAGATTATTATACATTAACTTCAATGAATGGATTTACACATACATCATATCATTTACCAAATAATACAATGGATCAACAAAACAATATTCTTTATGATACATTATCAGGAACTCAATTATTCAATGCATTAATTGATAAAGATAATATCACATTTAGATATATTGTAGATTCATTTGGATTGGGTATAGAATCAAGTTCAAAAGCTATTTTAGCAAATCTTGCAAAAGAAAGACAAAATGCTTTTGCTATTCTTAATGCACCATCTATGAAAAACTTTTCTGATTCAACAACTCCATTATTCTTGGATGCAAATGGATTGGTAAGTACTAAAATGATTTCAGAAGGTGGAGATTTAACAAAAAATCCAACTTTACTTTATACACTACCAGGTATCACATCTGGTTCAAACTTTGCAGGATATTATGCACCATACTTAGTGGTAAGAGATAGAGGTAGAAACGTAACAGTTCCACCAGCAGGTTACATATCAAATAATTTTATTGATAAATATGTAGCAGCTCTTCCATGGTCAATTGTTGCAGGTGCAAGAAGAGGCATAATTGCAGGTAGAGGAGTTGTTGGAATTGAATACAATTTCGATAGAATTGATAGAGATTGGTTAGAACCATTTGGTATTAATCCAATTATATTCCAAAATGGAACTGGAATAGTTATTTTTGCAAATAAAACAGGACAACAAAATATCAAATCTGCATTGTCAAGTATACATGTAAGAGAAGTATTGATATATCTTCAAGATGGTATAGAAGCAATTCTTAAGAATTTCATCTTTGAATTCAACACACCTCAAACAAGATTAGAGATTAAAACTCTTGCAGATAATTTTATGAATCAAATACAAGCAGATAATGGAGTATATGATTTTAGAAACATAATGGATGAAACAAATAATACTTCTGAAGTGATTGATAAAAATATTGGTATCTTAGATACTTATGTTGAACCAGTTAAAGGCTTAGAAATACTTGTTCATAGAACAACTATTCTTAAAACTGGTGTAATTTCAACTGGAGAATTTATTTAAAATTAAACTAATGAAAATGCTAGTATAAAAGCTAGCATTTTCTTAAAATATTAAAACTAAAAATAAAAAATAAAATGAAAAAAATATTAACATTTGAAGAATATAATTTAGTAGAATCTATAAATTCTAAAAATTATGATTTTGAATTAAATGAAGAAGAACTTACAGCATTGTTTTCTAAAGTATTGAAAGAAGACGAGGTTAAGGCTAAAGTAGATGAAGTATTAGCTGCTAAGAAAGAATTTGATGAAGCGAATGCTACAAAATAAAATTAGTATTCAATAACGAATATATAATTAAATAAAAAAAAGATAGAGAAATGCCATTACCACACTATGACCAATCTAAAGCATCGATAAATTTATCTGAAGTAGTTCACTCAAATTTATTCGAAATAACATTTTTGACACCATTAAACCATGATGCTGCTCTTATATTAGAACATGTAAAAAGTATATCAGGTATGCAGGGTGTTAATCCATCGATAGATCCAGTTGGTCAAAGGTTCAAGTTCACTGATAGAAGTTTTGCAGGTATGCCTGCTCAAACATTTGTAGATTTAAGTGTTGTATTTACGTTAAACCTTAATATTGCAAATGAAATGTATTTATACAAACAATTTAGAGATTGGTACACGATTATTTACAATCCTCATACTGGTGAAATGGGATTAAAGACAGAATATGTTGGAACAATGATAGTTGTTCAATACAACAGAAAGGGTGATATTTTTAGAAAGGTAACATTTAAAGATTGTTTCCCAACTGGAACATTGGAAACACTTGATGCTCTCGATTACGACACTGCAGATCCACAGGAGATGACTATAGCATTTAGATCCGATCACTGGACAGAAGAGTTGACATAATTTTTCAGAGGGAGATATTATCTCCCTTTTTAGATTAAAATATTTAAAACATGGAACATCTTTTAGAATACGAAGAGTTTACAAAAAAGGATAACGAATTACAGAATAATCTTAAAGAATTGGTAAAAGATTTAAAAGATATCGATTCTGATTTTACACATAAAGTAGTTGACGTAAAAAATAAATCGGTTCTAATCAAAACTGAAGATATAGAATTGAGAGATGATTTTGTTGATTTTATCGTTGATAACAAAGATAAATATAGAGTAGAAGCTGTAAAAAAAGAAGGCAATAAAAGTATAAAACTAGAATTTTATACTGATAAAGAACTAGATAAAGATCATAAAGAAATTGAAAAAGATAAAAAAGAGAAAAAGAAACAAAAAGAACTGATGTTTGGCATTATGCCACCAGAAGAAGAAATACCAACCGAATAAAACAAAGCTCCTTAATTGGAGCTTTTTTATTTAAATTTTATGTCAATTTAATACAATTGCTCGATATTCAATGATATATAATATAATAATATAAACTATAATATTGTAATATAATGGGAAAAAAGATAGTTAAAATCTATGAGCTTAGTTTTTCCAATGGAGATAAATATATAGGTTCTGCATTTAAGGAAGAAAATAGATTAGAAGCTCATAAAAAAGTATTTAATGAAAACGACATTAAGGTTAAAGTATTGAAAGAAATACCTGAATCCCAACGTATAAAATGGGAGCAATATTTTATTGCACACTATACTCATATAGGAGAAAAATTAAGAAATAAAAATGCAGGTAGTGGAAATCATCCATCTCAAATCGAAGGAAAATATAAATTAGCAGAAAAAATTCAAGTATTATTGACCAAAGAGGATATTGAAAAATTGTATAATATAATAGTAGGAAAGACTTTTGCTGAAGGTGGAAAACCACCTCCCCTATCATCTTATATTAGAGATTTAATTAAGATGCATATAGAAGAAGAAACGAAAGAACAAAAAAGTTATGCAGGTGATCACATTAAAAAAATTATTAAAGAAACAAAAAAAGTAAAAAATGGCTAAAAAAGAAGAGAAAGATAAATTTGAAGAAGCTGCAAAAAGAGCTATCTTAAAAGATACTGAAGATAAAGAAAAATCTTTAGGAAATGTAAAAGACATTAAATCTGAAAAGGTTGAACCCGAATCTAAAACAGAAGGAGAATATAAATCATTGGGAAAAGCTAAAATGCATAAGTATAAAAAAGAAGATGGTATTACTGATGAATTAAAAGCTCTTGAAGAAAAAATGGGATACATTGATATAGTTACAGAAAATTTACCGTCAAAGGGTAAGTTTTATCCGTATGGTACAGTAATATCTATAAGATCAGCAAGTGTTCAAGAGGTTAGAGATTTTTCAACAGTAGAAGAAACAAATCTTTTTGATGTTGATGATAAATTAAATAACATTTTAGCTTTTTGCGTTAAAGTTCAATTAGGAGATAGAAAGGGAACATATAAAGATATATTAGAAGAAGATAGAATATTCGTTATTTTATCTGTAAGAGAATTAACATTTAGTAAGGGTGAAAATAAATTAATGATACCAGTTATTTGTGATCAATGCCAACATGAAAATTCTTATGAATTAAGAACAAATTCTTTACAGTATTATGATGAAGAAATTGATCTTGGAAAATATTATGATGATGAAGAAAAAGTTTTTAACATAAGAACTAAAACTGCAGGTAATTTTGCAATGCGTCCTCCAAGTATAGGTGTTATGAAAGAAGTTACATCATATATAAAAAAGAAAGAGGAAAAGAGAGAAAAATGGGATAAAGCATTTTTACAGGTTCTTCCCTACATGGTTCAGGAATGGAGAGGATTTAACGAAAAATCTATATTTGATAACAAAGTGGAATTTCAGGGATGGAGTACTGCTAAATATACTGTTGTTTATAGATTAGCTGAGAAGATGAAAATAGGTGTCAAAACAGAATTCGTACAATCATGTGAAAAATGTCAATCAAATATTGAGATGCCAGTTTCTTTTCCAGGTGGAATTAAATCATTATTTGTAGGAAGTAATATTGAAGAAGAATTAATTTAAAAATATGAAAGCAGTTGCAGGTATTAGTGTAGATAAAAAATCTATATTATCAATGTTTAAGATAAATTTGGAGAATTTTTTTAAAGCTAAATTGGCTCTTTATTACCATTTAAGGATGCAACCGAGTGAAATTGAAAACATGCCATATTATGAATATGAAATGACACTTGAAAATTTACAAGAGTTATTGAAAGAAAAACACGATGCAGAGAAAGGTGCAAATAAATCCCAACAAGATTCGATACCGAATTATTCTAAAATGGCAGGTAAATTCAAATCACCAAAGATGCCAAACATAAAAATACCAAAGATGTAAAAAAGGAGCCAATTGGCTCCTTTTTTTTGTCATGAATTAATAGAAAAAGTTATTGAAATAAATATATAAATAAATAAAAGTTATCATCATGGAAAAATTTGCAAATTTTGAAGTACCTGTAGAAAAAGAAAAGGTTGTAGAATCAATTAAGGAAAAAAAGAATAAAGGATGTCCAGTTGGAGAAAAGGGAGAACCAGGAGAATCAGGTATACTTAAAAAAACTTATCTTAAAAAATTCAATGACTTTGAAATAAAATCTGAATTAAATGAAGATGATGTTTTAGAGAATGAATTTTATGAAACATTAGAAGGTATAGATGAATCTATATTAGCTGATATAAGAAAAATGGGATTTGGAAAAGCATTCAAACGTTTGGGAAGAGGTATAATGTTGGGTGTTAGTGATATATTAAAGAAAAATCCTAAGGTAGCAAAGATGTTTAAAGATGGAATAAATAAATATGGAAAAAGTTTTGTTGAAGATGCATCTCAGATAATGGGAGAAACTGTAAAAAATCTCGAAAACAAATTTGAAGAAAAACAAAAAGATTGGGAAAAGAAAGAAAAAGAATGGTTGGATAAAGAAAGAGAATTCGAAAAGAATCAATAAAATCCCAACAAAGATAAAATTATTGTAATCCTAAATGGCAAGAGGTAGTGGTGATAAAACTATAATTAAGAACCAAGAAGTTATAATTAATGTATTGGATAAAATTGAGAAGTTAGCTTCTAAATCAGAGAAAAATGTAGAAACTATACAGCTGAATATTTCTGAAAACATTATAAGTGGGATTACTTCTATAAAAAGCGAATTACAGACACAAACAAAAATTCTTAATGGTATTCTTAAATCACTTGGCGGAAAAGCAATAAAGGCCAAAAGGGATGATAGTGATATTACTAAAAGTATTATATCAGGTGATATAGGTGGTGATAAAATAGTAGATTTTGGAAAGATATTGGTAATACTTGGTGGTGCATTCTTTGCATTTGGAAAGGGTCTTGGACAACTTTCAGAAATAAGTAAGGAACAGGCAATAACGATGTCCCTAGTAATGTTAACAATGTTTGGATCAATAGCAATGATCTATTCTAAGGGATACGATATATCGATTGCACAATCAGCCATACTATCACTGACTCTGGTTATGTTGGCAATGACTGTACAGTCTATATCTAGGATATTTTCAGATATGCCTGATGTATCAACCAAACAGATGATAACAGGAATTGCTATTGCAGCAATTTTTGTACCAATAACAGCATATTTTATTAAATCGTTGAGTTCAATGTTAACAGGTAAGGGCATAATGGGAGCATTGGGCAATGTTATAAATGCTGGAATAATTGCAGTATCTTCTATGGGAGCATTGTTGATATTTCCCATGATAGCTCTTTCATTGGTAGCAACTGCAAATGTTTTAAAATTGATGCCTAGCATTGATCTTAAGAAATTGGCTATTGCAGCAGTTGTAGCAGCATCATTGATTCCAATAGTAATGATATTTAAAAATGTATTAAGAGCACTTAGGGGAGATGCTTTCACAGTTGCAATAAGAACTGTTTCAAGTATAGCAGGTAAGGTATCCGGTTCACTTGTACAACCAATGAGTATGATGCAATCGTTGGGTGCATCATTACTTATTATACCAGTGCTTGCAATAACAGTAGTTGCAACTGCTTGGATATTCATGGCACTTCCAAATAAATTTAAAGCGCCTCCAATTGATTGGGTATTTAAGGTTGGTTTATCGTTATTGTTTTTTTCTATGTCATTTTTAAGAATGTCAAAACATTTAGAAGTTTTAAGTAAAGAAACTGGTACTGGAGTATTTAGTATAACAACAAGAGAAGAAATTAAAAAGAAAAAATTTGCTGGGGGAAAAGCTGCTGGAATGTTTGGAATGATGATGGCACTTTCTGCATCAGTTGTTGCAACAGCATGGATATTCATGTTGTTTCCAAATGAAGATAAACTTAAAGCTCCACCGTATTGGTGGATCATAAGAGTAGGTTTAGCAATGTATTTATATGCAACTGCAATTGGTTCATTAATATCGTCATTTCAAGGTAAAAAATCAGCAATTTCGATAAGAAGTACCTTTAAACCTGTAAAAATTAAACCTGCTGCTTTAGTTATGGCAGTTGCTGCTATACCATTGATTGCATTATCTATTGTTGGAGTAGCACATATACTACAGAAACTTCCAGAGGAAAGTAAATATAAAGCTCCACCACTTGGTTGGATTATTCTTACAGGTTTAACATTAATTATATTTTCAAAAGCTATTTCTATAATTATATCAGCATTAAGTGGAAAATCTGCCGTTAAAACTGGTAATAAAATATTGGATGTACCTATGAAAGGAAGAGTAACGGCAAAAGATATTGTACTTTCTGCATTTGCTTTGGTATTAACTGCACTTGCAGTTAGAGCAGTAGCTGAAATTTTTCAGACTTTTCCTGAAGATAATGTTTTAAAAGCTCCTCCACTTTGGTGGACTATTAAAGCAGGTATTGCAGTGTTGTTATTTTCATATTCATTAAAAGCTATCGCAAAATCATTAACTGCAGGTAAGAACAAAATGACTCTTGTTGGTGTTGTATTAGCAGGTTTAGCTATGGCAGCATTAGCTACTGGTATAGTTGCGACAGCATGGATATTTAAATTTTTACCACCAGATAATCAGATGAAATCTCCACCTTTAGTATGGACACTTAGGGCAGGCATTACAATGGCACTGTTTGCATTTTCTGTTAAACTCATGTCAACTGCTATAAAAGGAAAATGGAAAGATATATTTAAAGCAGGTGCAATGATGGGTATACTTGCAGCAGCAGTAGTTATCATAGCATGGGAATTCATGTTGTTACCACCTGGAAATAAAATGAAAGCTCCTCCAATTATATGGGTTATATCTACTGGAATAACGATGGTTCTTTTTGCTCTATCTATTGCATTATTGATGAAAATCAATCAACAATTGAATATTAAAAAAGCAGGTAAAGCTGCTGGTATATTGGCACTTATAGCAGGTGCAGTTGTTGCTATAGCATGGGAATTTTCACTTCTACCGAGTAAGTTTAAAAGCATACCGATAGAATGGATCTTACCTACAGCATTAGCGATGATGGTATTTGGAATAGCATTTTGGGTAATTGGTAAATTGGGTAAAAAAGCAGTTATTACTGGAGCACTGGCAATGATGTTTGCAGGTGCAGCAATAGTACTTATAGGAATTGGAGTTAAAAAGTTTGCAGAAGCTATTTCTATGATTGATAAACCATGGCAGATGATTGCGATAATGGGAGCAGTAATTCTTACATTAGGAGTTGTTATGGCAATAGCTGGATTGGGACCATTACCTGGATTCATTACATTGGGTTCAGCAGCAATGGTAGTTGCAGGATTGGCTCTCATATTGGTAGGTGTAGGAGTAAATAAATTTGCTAAATCATTCTCTATAGTAGATAAACCTTGGGAATTCATTGGACAGATTGCTGCACTTATTGGAGCAGTAGGATTGGCAATGGCAGGAGCAGGATTGATATCACCAGCTATTTTGATCGGTTCTGCTGTAATGATAATGGCAGGAGGTGCTCTTGTTCTTATAGGAAAGGGTATAAAGAGTTTTGCAGATATCATGAAAACTATAGATCCTAATGATCTAACATATATGATAGATATTGTGTTAAGTAAAGTTAGTGATTCATTTGGAGCAATAGGTAAAAAGTTTGGAGGTTCAGGATTGGTTGGAGCAATAATGGCTATTACAGGAACTGATGATGTATCTAAGGGTATCAGAATGGTTAAAGGTATGGGTAACGTACTTACTGAGATAGCTATGGGTGTTAAAGATTTTGCTAATTTAACATTCATAGATTCTAAAGGAACTTCAGTTGCTTTAACACCAGCAGATATGGAAAAAGTTAGTGCTAATATTAAAATGATAGTTAGTTCACTTTCTAGTACACTTGGAGAATTAGGACAAGATCCAAATGCAAAAAGAAAATGGTTCTTGGGTAAAAGTGCCATAGATAAAGGTAAAAAGGTTGTTAGTAATATAACAGATGGTTTGTTTGAATTGGCTGATTTTGTAAGAACAATATTAGATATACCTGATGTAAATAGAATAAAACAAACAATAGAAGATGTCATATTAGCAATACCTTCTGCTTTTGTTAAAGCTGGTTCTATGTTATCCAAAGAAATGGATGCAGCAAACGTTGGATTGAATTTCTTGAGTAGAATACCAGAAAATTTTGTAAATGCAATCGTTAAATTATCTAAAAAAGATAATAAGATAGATAACATAGCGAAAAACTTCGCAGATATGGCAGTATCGATGCAAAAATTCTCTGCTGCTGTAGATACTTTAGATGATGTGAAATTAGATAAGATGAATCAAACATTTTCTACACTTGCAGAAATTTATAAATTCAGTGATGATGCCGATATTGGGGAACAGATTGCTGAAGGTATTAAAACTGGAATTGAAATGGCTCTTGAACTTATTGAAAGATTCATCAAAAAAGAAAATCCAGATAAGAAACTTGAAATTATTCCTGAAGTTAGAAAAGAAATTTATGCAGCTAATGATACAACTGGAAGAACAGATTCTGGAATAACTTCTGACACTAAAGTATTGGCTGATAAGATGCAAGCCGTTATCAATAAACTTGATACAGAATTGACCGTAAGAATTGTCAATGAAAATTTTGAAATTGGTTAATTTTTTTTCGAAACAAAACACAGCCGGCATTATATAAAAATACAGAGACTGTTTTGGTTAATGGAGTAAAATTAAAGAAGATTCAAATGGAGACAATTTTAGTTAAAAACACAATTGGCATTCCCTATTACATTTGGAATGGAATTAAAAACAATAAGTTAAAACCATCTAAATTTGATAATGGTAGACGAGTATGGGTTGCAGGTGATGAAGAATTTGAAGAAAAATATATCAAATCATATCATATTCAAGGAGAACCAGGATGGAAAAAAACTGGCTTTATTCTTGAGACGGAATTTGGTTATGAACAAGCTGTTTATGACGAACAAATCATAATACATCCAAGTGATATTTATGAATCCTAATAAACATTAGGTTACAAACGGTATACGCGAAACTAATTTATATAGTACCATATATAATATAAATAGCTTTTCTCAAAAGGCATTAAAATTAATATTATGAAAAATAAAAAGAATAAAAAAACTAGAACATTTCTTTATTTCAATAAAAAAAATTTAAATAATAGAACATATACAGAAGATAGTATAGATGAAAACATAATTAATGATTACAAATTAAAAATAGAAAACAAAACAGCCCTTGGTGAATTGTTACATACAGATAAAAATAATCTTGTAGAAAGAAATGATTTTGGTTCAATTGCTTTGAAATATGTTTCTCACAAAATTACTAAAATAAAAGTTTTTAAAAGTAAGATAAAGGGTGAAATAGAAATACTGGCTACTCCATCTGGTAAAATACTTTCTGAACTTATTGATAAAGATTATGTAGTAATACGACCAAGATGTATAGGTCATGTTGACGAAAACGGTATTGCTAAAGTAACTGATATTATTTCATTTGATGCAGTAGATGCCAGTAATGATAGTTTTATTAATATAAGAAAAAGAGTAGACGAATAATTTTAACATTTTTTAAAATAAATCATTATTATTATATTTACCCTATATAATAATATAATAAATGCGCGCGTAAAATGATTCAAACAAAACAAATTCAAATATTTAAATTTTTGCAGGACTTCAATACTCCTGTAGAAGTTAATGAAACCATTTCGCAACATATAGGAGATCTTGTTATTGTTATAGATAATGTTGTTTTTGTAAAGGATAAAAATAAAAACAATGATTCTACACAATTTGTAAGTGCAGTATACAGTGGAGAATTTGTAAAGATGAATGACTTAATATTTAAGGAAGTAACAGAATTAAATTAATAATTAGATGATGGATTTTTCAAAATTAACAGAAGGTTTTTCCGATAAAGAATTTGTAAAAGAATTGGGAAATCCTTCTGATATTTATTTTGTTGGTGGTTGTGTTAGAGATACAATAATAAAAAAAGATTCTAAGGATATTGATATTCTTGTACGAAAGAAAACATTTACTGAAATAGAAAATATCCTTAAAAAATACGGTTCAGTAAAAAGAACAAATGTTGGTGATAGATTTGGAGTTTTAAAATTTATACCTACAGGAGAAAGTGAAAGTATAGATATATCATTACCTAGAAAAGAAAATAAGGGAGAAGGAGAAATTGACCACACAAACTTTGATGTATTTTCAGATCCAAATTTAACGATTGAAGAAGATCTTGGACGTAGAGATTTTACGATGAATTCAATTGCTGTTGATCTTACAGGTAAAGTAATTGATCCTTTTAAAGGAGTTTATGATACAATTAGTGGAATAATAAAGGCTACAAACTTTGATGCATTTTTGGATGACCCATTACGTCTTTTAAGATGCGTTCAATTTATGGCTAGATTGAATTTTAGATGTGATTCAAAAACTTATAGATTTATAGTAAATAATGTAAGATTGATATCTAAAATAAAGTCTGAACGAATATATGATGAATTGGAAAAAATCTTTGAAAAAGGAGATCATTTTAAGGGTATAAACATATTGTTAAATACTGGATTGTTTAATGTTATATTTGGAAGCCGTAGTAGTAAGACTCGAACGTTGACAACAAATAACAAAGTAGATTTTTTCTATCAGTTAATAAGTCATGCAAAAGGAGATATATCTCAACTTTATATCGAAAAATTAAAGGGAGACAAACATACTGCTAAAAGATTGAAACTTATTCAAACATTGAATTTAAACTCTGAAAAAGTTAGATTTAAAAATAGAATATTGTTATGGCAATCAATAGCTGTAGTAGAAGATATTTTAGATTATATTTCAATAGATTCTATTTTTGAAGGTCCAATCAATCAATTTAGAAGTGGTGAATTTCCAAAAAAGATGTCAGAAATAAAAATCGATGGTAAAGATGTAATTGATATAATTGGTGAAGAATCTGAAATTGTTGGAATTATACTTAATGAAATAGTTGGAATGATATTATCAAGACAGATTGATAATGATAGAAATAAGTTATTGGAATATGTTAAAAGCAAAAAAAATAATGAAATTCTTTGAAGGTAAAGAAGAAGAATTAAAACAACTAATAAAGGATAGATACATATCAATCAATAAACATCCAGAAACTTCCCTATACATTTATAATTATACAAAACATTGTCAATATGATAGACATTGGAACGATATAACATTACAATGTCGAGGATTGATTCTTGATGAAAATTTAAATGTTATTTCAAGACCCTTTAAAAAGTTTTTTAATTATGATGAATTTAATGGACAACCAGTTCGGGATAGGGTTAACTTGAAATATAAACTATTCAATAAAATGGATGGTTCAATGGGAATATCTTATACATTAAATGATAAATGGTATATAGCATCTAGAGGTTCATTCGATTCTGATTTTGCAGATAAAGCAAATGAGATACTTTATAGAGATAATGTTGATGCTTTGTTTGCAATGAAGCCAAAATATACTTATCTTTTTGAAATCATATTTCCAGAGAATAGAATAGTTGTTAATTATGGTGAAGAAGAAAAATTGGTTTTGTTAGCAATAATAGAAACAAAAACTGGAAAAGAAATGGATCTGGAACATTACAATCCTGGATTTGAACTCTCAAAAGAATACAAAATGAAACAAGAATTTAATGATCTTTCTTTAACAGAAAAAATAACAAAGTTACAAAAACTAAATCTTGAAAATAAAGAAGGTTTCGTAATTTTATTCGAAGATGGACATAGAATAAAAATTAAATTTGATGATTATATAAGATTACATTCTTTGATGTTTCATGTATCAAGTCGAACTATTTGGAAAGCATTTAAGGAAGATATAAAATTAGAACAATACGTAAAAGAATTACCTGATGAAATTCATGATTGGTGTTCTAAAGAATATAATGAATTAAAAATTAAATTTAGTAATATAGAAAATTTACATATTAAAATTGTAAAAGAATATGAGAGATGCCAAAATTTAAAAGAAAGACAATTTACATTAGGTGAAGTTAAAAGTTTATTATCAAAATTCAAAAAAATTGGTAATATAGACAAAAATTTTTATAATAGATTAGAACAAGAAAAAAATAGATTACAAAAAGAAAAAAACGATTTTTTTAATTGGGTTAATGAATCATATAAAGGTTTTTCAAAGGGTCTCATACTTGCCATATATGATAAAACAAATTATCAAACTGCTATATTCGAAAAAATCAAACCAGAATTTAAACGTCCATTTTGGACTTATTAAAAATTAAAATTATGTCTATTATAGATTCAAAGGGTAAGATAAGAATTGATAATTCTGATGGTACATTTACAGAACTAACATTCACACTATCTCAATCAACATGTGAAAACATACTTAAAAATATACTTTTTTATATTGGTGGTTGTAAAGTAAGTAAAAGAAAAAAAAGTTATGCCTACAATAGATTTTGATGAAACTGTTTACAGAATACCCTATAAGTTAGCAGGACGTACTGTGGGTACTTTAACTATTTTACAATCAGTAAGTTATGAAGAATGGTTTCAAATTTATGAAGACCATGATTCCGGAGAATGTTCATTCCAAAAAATTGATAAAAAAGAATTTGATAGAATAATATCTTTATTGTAAAAATAATTTTAAATTTTATTTTAAATTAATTTCTTTATTATTATATTTATCCATAATATTATTAATCCATAAAAAAATTCAAATCATGTATGTATTTCAATTCTTAATAATACTTTGTGCAGTTCTTGGAGGTATTTATTTAATATTGGATTTATTTCTACCCTTAGTAAGGGGACAAGAAATTTTTACAATGTTTGCAAAAAAATCTGAAGAAACAGAAAAAAACGAAGAAACCAAAGAAACAGAAACAGAAAAAAACGAAGATAAAAAAAATACTAAGTAGTATTTTTTATTTTTAATTGTTTACTTTAATTTTAATTTAATTCATTTTATTATGGAACAAACACAAACAAAAAACAAGAGGGGAAAAGCCGCAAGGACCTTTCTTGGAATTGTAGTACTTGTCGGTATAATCGTTGCTATTGCTTTATCAAGCAGATTAGCGGAAAAGGTTGGTGCCGATGAAATCGTTGTAATTCAGGATCCTATTGATGGTGACCTGCACTTTTATTTCCAGCCAGGTTTATACTATCAAAACTTAGGAACTCCTACACATTACAAGAAAGAATCTCAATATTGGTTCTCTGCACACGAAGATCAAGGTAGTAAAACAGATCAAAGTATCAAAGTTCGTTTTAATGATGGTGGTCATGCAAAAATTTCCGGTTCAGTTCGTTGGACATTACCGATGGACATACCTTCAATGACGAAAATTCACACATTATTTGGATCACAGGTTGCAGTTGAACAACAACTCATAAGAACAGTTATTGAAAAATCCGTATATATGACGGGTCCACTTATGAGTTCAAAAGAATCATATGCAGAACGTAGAAATGATTTGATATCTTTTATTGATGATCAAGCTTCATATGGTGTTTATAAAACTGTAACACAAGATGTAAAGGGAATTGATGCATTATCTGGAAAAGAGAAAACAGTTACCGTTGTAGAACCATTAATGGATACTGTTACTGGAAAGTACTTCCGTCAGGAAGTATCTCCTATAGGAATGTATAAGATTGGTTTATATAACTTTTCTATCAATAAAGTTCTTTATGATAAATTAGTTGAAGATCAAATTGCAACCCAACAGAAAGCCATAATGGATGTACAAACATCTATTGCTGAAACTAAGAAAGCTGAACAGAATGCAATTAAAGCTGAACAGGAAGGTAAAGCTGCAGCTGCAACTGCTAAATGGAAACAGGAAGCTGTTAAAGCTAAAGAAATTACGTTAGCTGAACAGAAAAAAGAAGTTGCTAGACTTGCAATGGAAGAAGCAACATTCTATAAACAAGAAAAAATTCTTCGTGGTGAGGGTGAAGCGAAATACAAAAAGTTAATCATAACTGCCGATGGAGCCCTGAAACAAAAACTTGAAACATATGTAACAGTTCATGCAAATTATGCGAAAGCAATATCTGAATATAAAGGTGATTGGGTATCAAAAACATCAATCAATTATGGTGGAGCTGGTGCAGGAACAAAAAATGTAGGAGCTGGTGCAGGATTCTTAGGCACACAAAATCTAATAAATTTGATGATGGTGAAATATGCAGATGACTTATCGCTCGATATGTCAATTAAGAAAAATTAATTTAAACAATTAATTTACCAAAGTCAAATGAAAGGGATAGGAGTTTTCCTATCCCTTTTTTTAACACTAATTTAAAAAATCAATATTATGTTAAGTTATTTAGAAGATAGACTTGCTGCATTTTTTATTTATTTAAAATCAATCTATCTTTTTGGAAAAGCAGATTATGGAGATTTAGTGAATTATACAAATACCTCAAATTATTTAAAAGAAATTAAAAATAAAAAATGTGTTGTTATACAAAGAGGATTTTATTACTATAATTATCACCCTAAAGAAGAAGATTTTGATAAATATAGAGATAGTTTATTTAATAGAGAAGAAAATATTAAACGATATGATGATAGTTTTGTTGTATTAAGAAATATAGAAACAGGAGAAATTTATCTTAATGTTCAACATAGAGATTATTCATTATATGAAAGAAAACAAGTTATAATTATAAAAAGGAGATTTGATATTTTAGCTTTAAATACAGAATTAACTTTAAATAAAAAAGAAAATTTGTTATGTCCAGTATGCTTTAATAAACTTATTGTAAGTGGACAAGAAAGATTAGAAACGTTATCTGAACACGTATGTGATCCAAATGAAACACCATCACTAAAAGATAAATATATTTGTTCAAAAAACGGATGTGTGACAAGATTATATGATTGTTGTTGGAATGACTATGGAGAATATTATGGAGGTATTAAAAAAATTGATGAAAATAAAGATGATTATTCTGATAATTCATATCATTTAGATCATGAAGTATTTTTGAATGGTATATATGATGCTATTAATTCAGGTAGTAGAGAATCAAGTGTTAATATATCTGGTAAAAATCTAACAAGGAATGTATGGATGCCAGAAGATTTTTCGATAGGTAAATACACATTTAAAGTAGAAATAAAACACAAATCAAATTACAGGGGTGAAGTTTTAGGAATCAAACGAAAAATACAACTTTTAAAACGAGATGGTATAAGAAGTTATACACACTATTCATTTCCCATATTTACATTTTATAGATTATTAAAAGATTTTATTAAATTCAGAGCGGGTTATATCAAATATAGACAAACAAAACTTTTCGATACAAGAAAAGAAAAAACATACATAGAAGAGTTTGAACCCAAAATTAATGACAGTTGGCCATATAGAATTTATAATAAAATACAAATACAACTATGTCGTCATGAGAAGAAAAGAGCAGAAGATTTGGTAAAAACTCTTGAACGGTTGTTTAAAGCCATTAATGATGTTTTAGATAATAAACCTAAACTTACGCATACATATAGAAATGGAAAAATTTTTGGATTTTTACTTAATCCATATAAAATAACTATTTCATTAGATGGTAAAATATACACAGAAACGTATACGTGTATGATGTCAGGAAAACTTTTAGAAAGGGTATATAATCTTTATATTGAAAAGAATTTACCCATTAATCTTGCAATAGAACAGATAGATGAATTAACAGATCAATATAGATATGGTCTACTCACGTTACGTAAAATTTATAAATCATTAAAATTACAACAGGTATGAAAGATACAAAAATATTTTTAAAGAAAAAATTTCTTAATCATAAAAAAGGAACAGAAGTGTCGGAATTTTTGGTACAAAGTCCTGATTCAAGTAAAAACATGTTATATTTTGAACATGATGGGGGAGCAGTTGTTTCTTTACCGTTAACTTCAAAGATATTATCTATATGTGAGGGTGATATAAAGGTGTTGGAATTTGAATACAAATTGAATCCACAGAGTTGGCACAATGTAAAAAAAATAACATACAAAGCTTCTGATAAGGGATACAAACAGATCGATAAAAGTGGATTATTTTCTCCTGATGAATTAAAAAACATGGGACAGGTAAACAATGATTTTATTGCAAAACATATCAAAAAAATATATTTTACTTCTTTACAAATGGGTAAAGAAATTTTAAGTAAAGATGTTCAATACAGACAGGGAATTTTAACACATTTTAGATTAATAAAAGGAGTATATATGGCTCGATTTCTACGTACAACAACATCTAATATTAAAATATATGAATTAGAACCACCACCACCACTGTTTAAATTTAAAAGCGGTAAAGAATTATTTCCAGGTAATGTTATTTTTTATTTAGATCAACATAATTCAAGGGGATATGCTTCAAGAACTTTATCTCAATTCGATAATAATTTTATGCAAAAATTTAAATCAAAAGAACGTGAAGTATTTTTTAACTTAGAGGATGTCAATAGATATATACATGAAAATAAACCGTACTTTACACTAAAAGTTATAAGAAATTTTTTAAAAGATTTAGAAAATACTAAAAGTACAACCCCATTACATCTAAGAATTGAACGATTTAAATTAATTCACAAAATAAAAGATATATAAAAAGGTATTAAATATTTTTAAAATTGAAACTTTTTAATTATATTTACATATATTATTAAAATATAAATAGTTAGGTACATGACAAAAAAAGAAGAGCTATTAAGGTACAAGAAACTTGATGATATTGAACATTGTTTGTTAAGACCTGGGATGTACATTGGTTCAACGAAATTTCATAAGTCAGAAATTTATTTAATGGATGATAAGAAATTTAAATTATTTAATGTAACTTTTAATCCAGGTTTCATAAAATTGTTTGATGAAATCATTTCAAATTCTGTTGATGAATCCACGAGAAATACAAGATTAAATACTATTAAAGTAAAGGTTGATACAACAACAAGAACAATATCAGTTTGGGATAATGGAGGTATACCTGTTAAAAAACATCCTGAACATAAAGAATGGATTCCTGAAATGATTTTTACAAATCTTAAAGCTGGTAGTAATTTTGATGATACAGAACAAAGAAGAACTGCAGGACTTCATGGGGTTGGAGCCACTGTAACAAATATTTTTAGTAGTGAATTCGTAGTTAAAACAGCAGATGGTTCAAACATGTTCAATCAGACATATACTAATAATATGAAAGATAGAACACGTCCAATGATAACAAAATCTCAAAAGAACTTTACAGAAATAACATACCATCCCGATTTTAATAGGTTTTCGATGCAGGATGAAGGTATTGATGAAATCTCGATTGATCTTATAAAAAAACGTATAATTGATATTGCAGCTGTAAATCCAAGATTAAAAATATATCTTAACGGTGAATTATACAGATTTAGAACGTTTAAGGAATATGCCCAACTTTATTTGGATAAAGTATACCATGAAAAAACAAAAGATTGGGAAATAGTTATTGGATATTCTACAAGAGGATTCAAACATGTATCATACGTTAATTCAGTTGAAACAAAGGATGGTGGAACTCACGTTGATTATATAATGAATCAAATCATCGGTTGGTTAAGAGAAAAAGTAAAGAAAAAATTTAAATTAGAAATAAGACCTTCTGATATAAGACAACACATTTTTATATTCATAAATGCAAGTATCATAAACAGTGAGTTTGACTCTCAAACGAAAACAAAACTTGTATCAAGTGTAGCAGATTTTGGAACTGAACATAAAGTTTCAGATAGGTTCATGAAAGAAGTTTTTGAATCTGAAATAACTAAAAATTTACTTGAATGGGTTAGAAGAAAGAAACTTGAAGAAGAAAGAAGAGAACTTAAAAAATTAAATAAAAATTTATCATCAACAAAGGTTCTTAAACTTATAGATGCCAAAAAGAAATATGATAGAAAATATTGTATACTTGGAATTTATGAAGGTATGTCAGCATTAAGTGCAGTAAGGAAATTTAGAAACACCCAATTAATGGGTGCATTTCCATTAAAAGGTAAGTTCATAAATGTAAGTGAGCTTACAAATGCTAAAGTTATTCAAAATGATGAAGTTAAAAATTTAATGGGTTCTATTGGATTGAAGTTGGGAGAAGCACCGAAGAATTTAAGGTATGGTAAAATATACATATATGTAGATGCTGATCCAGATGGAGATGCAATCAGTGCTTCATTAATAAATTTCTTTGCAAAGTATTGGCCAGAATTATTTGATGAAGGTAGAATATTCAAAGTAATGACTCCATTAGTTGTTGCTAAAAACAAAAAATCTAAAAAAGAATTTTATACAAATGATGAATATGAACAATGGGTCAATTCAATATCAGATATAAAGAAATGGGACATTGAATACAAGAAAGGTTTAGCATCATTAGAAGATGATGAATATGAAAAGATAATAAACAACCCAAACTTAGTTAAGTTAACAAAGGATGAAAATTATAGTTCAACGTTAGCATCCTGGTTTGCTGGAGATTCTTCAGAGCGAAAAGAAAAAATTTTAGGACATAAAATTGAAAATGAAAACGCTTTATTTTAAAAATCATGATTAAAAAGAAACTAAAAGTAATTATAGTTTTAGATGATGAAGTTCAGTTAGCAGCATACAGTTATTATAATCGTAAAAAATTTTATAATTATTTAATAAATGAAGAAAATCTTAATACGTATATAGCTGAGAAAGAATTAAAAATAGGTGAAAGAAATATTAAAAAAATGTCAGAAAAAGAATTTTGGCAATATATATCTCCTCTTACAGAACGAAGTGATTTTAAATTTGATAAAGTAATATATCAAGCTAAAAAGGAAAAAAGAAGAAAATAAAAACGCTTTATTTTAAAAATTATGAAAGAAAAAAAATTAAAAGTAATTGCAGTTATGGATGATGATGGTCATTTAGTAACATACAGTTATCATGATCGTGAATATCTTTATACTTTAATACAAGAAGATGAACGTTTAAGTGATATAGCAACTGAAAACGATATGAAATTAGAAGAAGTAAACTTTGAAGATATTAATGAAAAAGAATTTTGGTCACTCATGTCATGTTTTAAACAGAGAGGAAGTTTTGAATTTAGTGAAGTATCATATCCAGCAAGTAAAAAGAAAGAAAAACTTGTAGAGATAGTTGAAGCACGACATTTTGATATTTTCGTTGCACATAATGATGCACATGATATTTCATGTGGTGGTTCACCTACGCTTGGATACGGATTTTTCGTTTCATTAGATGAACCCTATGGAGAAATGCTTGAATTTTTAAGAGCAAGTTTAAAGAAACATGGGAGAACATATCAAAATATAACATATAATAAAATCAAGAATGTAAGATCTGATCAGCTTTGGACAAGAGAAGCAATATATAAATGTATTAAAGACAATTACGTCGGAGGATAAAAAATAAGTAAATGATAACATTAAGTATTTACCAGTTAGAAGATATTATAGAAGAACAAGATATTATAGATATGAGAGAGGTTCCGAGGGATGCCAAACATCTTATGGAAGAATATGATAGAGATGAAAATTCATATACCTTGGGTCATGATTATGAAATAGGTTATTTTCTTATATCAAACTCAAGTGCATCTTTTCTTTTATGGTGTGAAACAGAATTTGACCATAGAAACGGTTTTTATTCATTTGATGTTTAAGTGATATTATAAAATAAGTTATAAGTAATAGAAATATGAATCAAAAAACAATAACACAGTTTTGTGACGAGGATTATTTATCGTATGCAAAATATGTAGTTGAACATAGAGCAATACCTTCTGTAATAGATGGATTAAAACCAACTGCAAGAAAGGTAGTATATATAGCAAACAAAATATGGAAGTCAGGAAATGAAAAACCATTAAAAGTTTTTCAGTTGGGTGGAAAAGTTGCATCAGATGCTTTTTACCACCACGGAGATTCCAGTTTAAGTCAAGCAATAATTGGTATGGCACAAAGTTTTAAAAATAGTATGCCATTATTAAGTGAACTTGGACAGTTTGGTTCATTAAGAAGTCCTGATGCTGGTGCCCCAAGATACATATCTACAAAGTTGCATCCAAATTTTAGATTATTATATAAAGATTTTGAATTACTTTCATCAAGAATGGAAGAAGGTAGCGTAATTGAACCAGAATACTTTCTACCAATTCTACCAACTGTATTATTAAATGGGAGTCAAGGGATTGCAGTAGGATTTGCAACGAACATATTGAACAGAAATCCTTTAGATTTGATTGATGCATGTCTTAAGATGTTGGATGGTAAAAAGGTAAGAGAATTAAGACCTTGGATAAAGGGTTTTTCTGGAACATTCGAAAAAGATCCAGAAAACTATAAACGTTGGATAATAAGAGGTAGAAGTGATGTATTGCATACAAGTGCGGTTCAGATACATGAATTACCCCCAGGCCAAACCTTTGAAAAATACGATAAGTTTTTAACAAGTTTAATTGCTAAAAGAAAAATAAGTTCATACGAAGATAATTGTTCAAACAGTATTTCATATACAATTAAAATGACAAGATCGGATCTTGCAACAGAATTGAAAAGAGATAATTTGATAAAGTTTTTAAAATTAGAAGAATCAATGTCTGAAAATTTTACAACTTTGGATGAACATGGAAAACTTAAAATTTTTAAAACAGCTTCTGATATAGTTGAATATTTTGTTAATTTTAGATTAACATATTATGAAAAACGTAAAAGATATGTTATCAATAAATTAGAGGCAGAAGTAAAACTTTTAAGTAATAGAGCAAAATTTATAAAATATATCATAGAAAACAAATTAAAAATAAATAAACAACCTAAAAATCATATAATTCAAAATTTGGTTACATTTAAGTTTGATGAAATAGATGGTTCGTTTGATTATCTATTAAATATGGCAATTCATTCTTTAACTAAAGAAAGATATGAAAAAATTATTAAAGAATTACAGGAAAAGAAAATAGAATTAATAGCAGCTAAAACGTTGGTACCAAAAGAAATGTATAAAGTAGATTTGATGGAATTGAAAAAAGTTATTAAGAAAGATTTTTCATAAAAAACTCAAATGATATGTATACTGCAACTAGATTATGTATTTTATTAAAAAGTAAAGTTGATTTAAATTTTTTAGAAACTAACACAAATATGATACATTCTATGAATGATGACAAGGATGAAGAAATTTTTGACATATTTATAGAAATAAATGATGATATGGGATTTAATATAACACATCAAAGTTATATTACTGGAAAAAGGTATGAAAAACTTATAGATGCAATAATTCCTTTGTTAACAATAAATATTACAAAGATGTATTGTATTTCATTTAATCATTTGATAGAGTATTTAAATAAAAGTATTTTGAACTAATGATAGTAGAAAACATATTATTCTTAAGTTTAATTATATCAACAGGTATTGTTTTAATAATGTTAGTATTGAGTTTTTTTACAAAACTTTTTAATTATGATTATAAAATAAAATTGACATTTCTTACGATATTTATTTTTATAGTTCTTTTTGGTTGGTTGTTATCCGGTTTTTTTATACCGATACGGAAAACAATATCTCCAACAAAAATAAAAGTAACAAAAATAAATAAATTTATTTTACAAATAGATTATGATAGTAGTAATACTTACGTGATATTTCCAGATTCATCATTTTATAGTTATAAAGAAAATTCTTTTGTTAAATTGGAATATTTCAATTTATATAATAAAGAAATTCGTATATATGAATCCATAGAATGCATAGATAAATTTAAATAACATTTCCTATCTAATTAAAATCTTTATTATTATATTTATATTTTATTAATTATAAATTTAGTTCATAATTTAATTAAAATCAATCATGAGAAAAACGTTTATTTTATCTCTGTTATTAACTGGTATATTTCTAATTGGATGTACCCAGAGAACTTCCCATTCTACGAGTGAGAAGAGTACAACAACTCAAGTTACTGATGCAAGGGTTGGTGAAAACTTGGATCTAACAGCATTGGGTGAACTCGTAAATGAGTGTACATCAGCAAAAGATCTTGAAAAGAAATTGAATGAATCTGATGGTATTAACAACCTTGATCTTGATGAAGATGGTTATGTTGATTATCTTAAAGTTACATCGTATGGTAAAAGTCCAAATATTGGATTTTCATTTTGTGCTGTACTATCTGATGGTGAACCTGAAGTATGTACCATTGAAGTCGATGAAACAAGTAAACAGGTAACTATTAGTGGTAATGAAAGTTATTATGGTTCTGGACATCACTACACAAGTTCTTATGTAGGAAGAGGTTTATTGTATTATGCTTTAATGCCGGGTTACAGTCACTATTATAGTCCTTATTACTATGGTGGTGTATCTCCATTTTATAGACCTTATGCTCCAGTTGCGTATGCATCTTATTCTACAAGATCTTCTGTTGTTACAGCAAGAAGTACCAGTCAGAGTAAGTATACAAAATCAACTACTGCTCCAAGATCCCAAATAGCGTCCCCCAATAAATCGAATGTATCGAAAAAGGCAACAGCATCATCAAATAAGTATGCTAAACTATCAGGATCCAAAAGTAGCAAAAAATCTTTTGAAAAACGTGATGCAAACAAGAAAATAGATAAGGGTGGATTTACAAAAAAGAAACCTTCTAGTTCTCAAGATTTTACAGCAAAGAAAAAGGCAAATTCAGATGCAGCAGCTAAGAAGAAATCAACTACGAAAAAGAAATCAAGTTGGGGTTCTTCTAGCAAAAGTAGTAGTTCTAAAAAGAGTGGTGGAAGTAAAAGACGACGATAATATATTGTAAATTAATTGTTTAACTTAATATAAAAATTGAAATGGGTTTTATGAAAATTTTTAATCGAGGCAAAAAGATTGTTGAAGCAAATGCTAACAAGGCTCTCGATAATATGGAAGATCCTGTAACTATGGCTAAACAGGCAATAGTAGACATGGAAGAAAAAATTGTAAATGCTATGCAAAGCCGGGGAAAAGTAAAGGCTGCTGAAAATACTTACAATGTTGCTGCACAAGAATTCAAAGATCAATCTGTAGAATGGGAAAATAGAGCATTAGCTTTACAGAAAAAATTAACAGACAATTCTGATTATGACGCAGAAAAAGTTACTGCAATTGAAGGTAAGATGATTGAATGTTTGAACAAGGTTGAAAATCTTCAACTTAAAGCTAAAGAAAAAGAAGCTTTGGCTACAAAACAAAAACAACTTTTGGCAAAACTTGATAAAAGTATCAAGAAGCTTAAGGAAAATGTTGAAGAGTATAAAGGTGAAATTACCGATCTTGAAAGTCGTCAGGTTGCTGCAGATGCTGCAAAAGATGTTAACAAGGAACTTTCTGATATGGGTGGAATGGAATCTGCTAATAACTTGATGAAAAGAATGAAGGCCAAGGTTAATGAAGATGAAGCAACTGCCGATTCATTTGCTGAACTTGGTAATGAAGCTGAAAATCTTGAAGATGATATTGATGCATTGTTAGCAGAGGATTCTCCAACGGAAAACAATGAATTGTTAGCAAAATTTCGCAAAAACAACACATAATGGCGAACAAATACGAAATAACCGAAGACAAAAAAAATCAATATCAATCAATAGTTATCTTGAATGAGATGATTAATAATAAAGGGTATTTTTCTATAAACATGGAGGGTAATGATGCGATGCTTGAACCTCTTTTTATTAAAATGCAAGCAAAAGGACTTATAGGAGTAGATAACTATAACTATATTCCTTTGGATAAGGGAAGAGAAGCCCTCCAAAAGTTTTTTGAAAAGTATTATGAATACTTGAAGGTATATGATTTGTATTGTGCAGTTGATTTAGGACAAGGTGAATTTGGATTTAGTGAAATATTCGATAGAGAAGAAGATGATTTTTTACAATATATACAGGAAAATCGTTTTGAAGATCTTAGAATAGCAGTAACTGAATTCAAAAAATTAAATCCTACTGAAATGATTTTTCAATCATTCATTAATGAAAATAGATTCGATCTTGAAAAAGATGGATGGCAATTTGATTTAATGGAAGATCTTCTATGGAATGAAATGGTTGAAATATGTGAAAATGCTATTCATCCTGAAGATATACCGGATGAAATTGAAGTAATGATACAAGAAGGTTCTGAACTTATGAAAACTCTTTTTGCTAAAGAAAAAGAAATACAAGAAGCAGAAGATAAAGAAGTAGAAAGTGATATACAAGATGACAATGTTGATGATGGGTATGATGAACCTGTTACTTATGTCGAAGAAGTAGTGATGGTTGAATATGGTTACGATCATTTCGATCCCTATTATAATGATCCATATTACGTTAATCCTATTTGGTATTACGATGTGTGGTAGAAAAAAACGTTAATTTATTATAAACTAAATACAAAAAAGAAAATGGGATATTTATTATTAGCAATCTTAATTGTTGGAATAGCAATATGGATTGTAAAAAAAGTAAGAGACAAAAAATCTTCAGAAGATGTTGAAGAACAGGAAGATTTCACTCCTAAAAATGAACAAGTAGCAGAGGAAATTAAAGAAGTGAAATTAAGTGCAAATGATACACAAGCAACCAGTAAAATTGATACTACCAAACCCTTAAAAACGGTTAAAGTTAAAAAGAAAAACGGTAGTTATGTAAATTACAATTGTTTTGTAAGAAAAACCAATAAAGTACGTAATTCATTATCTATAAATGATTATATTTATTTCGATGAATTTGGTGCACTTATTTCTGATTATATGTTGATGTCAATATTATATGATTTCTTTGAAGGTGATAATGCAGAAAATGCATTTGTAAATTTGGAAAACTTATCAATAATTGATGAAACTGTATTAGAAAGTTTAGCTAATGAAACAATACAAGAAGAAAATCTTATGGAAAACCTTGAAGAAAAGGTTGAAGAAAAAACAGATTTTGTTGATGAAATAAAAGAAGAAAAGGTAGAGTTTGAAGAAAAGACCGATTTTGTTGAACATGATATTCCAGAACGAGAAACTAATTATAGTTCTAACGAAGATTATAGCTCAAGTGATGGTGGTGGTGGTAGTGATGATGGTGGTGGCGGAGGCGACGACTAGTTATTAATTTTTAAATCTAATTGACATGAAGAAAGTATTTTTAACATTATTAGCATTCATTTCAATTTCTATATATGGGAGAGACTTAAAAGTGGGAACTTTTATCTCTCCCCCATTTGTTTTAAATCCAACAGAAGGTGTATGTATAGAACTTTGGAATAACATTGAAAAAGAACTAGATATCTATTCAGAATTAACAGTTTATGATGATATAGGTACTATGTTAATGGCAGTCGAAAATGGTGAAATAGATGCTGTTATTGGATCACTTACTATAAATGAGAAAAGAGCTCGTAAATTTAATTTTACATATCCTTATTTTATAACAGATTTAAGTATAATAAGTCAAACAAAAGAACAGGGTTGGTATTATATATTAATGAACATATTTTCGTATCAATTTTTTAAATATTTTATATTATTGATATGTATTATAGGATTGTTAGGAATGTTGATGTGGGCAGTTGAACGTAAAGAAAACGATCATTTTTCTAAAGAGGTTGATGGTATGTTTGATGGTTTTTATTTTGTATCAGTTGTTATGACCACTGTAGGATTTGGAGATAAGACACCAAAAACTGTTGCAGGTAAATTAATTACAATTGTTTGGATGTTTATTTCAATTGGAATAACAGGAATTTTTATAGCTAATATGTCATCATCATTGACAGTTAATAGATTGGATAATAACATAACAGGCATAAGTGATTTGAATAAGATGAAAACTGGTTCTGTATTTAATACAACAAGTGGAAATTTTTTAGAAAACAATGGTATAAAATATGTTGGTTACAATAATACAGGTGAAGCATTAGATGCAATGGCTTCTGGAGAATTAGAAGCATATGTATATGATACTCCGAGTATAATGTATTGGATGAAACAGGGTGGATATGATGAAGAATTTTCTATATTTGAAGAAACCTTTGATACACAATACTATGGATTTATAATACAAGATGATAAACTTCTTGAACAAATAAACCCAATCATTTTAAGAATTATAAAATCAAAAGAATGGGAACGTATTCTTTATAAATACAAATAATTATGAAAAGACTACTTTTATTTTTAACAGTAACTTTATTTTCATTTTCGTTATTTTCACAGGTTGTTAATATTGAAACTTTAAGATTAAGAATGGATAGTTTGGGATATTATGGGGGAGGAGATTATGCTGGAGAATTTTATAAGGATAAGGTTGTTCATAATAGTGCAGAAATATCTGTTCATCTTGCATACAAAGGTGAAAAAAATGAATTTTTGAATATAGGTTCATATTCTTATGAAATATCAAACAAAGAAATTCAAACTAATAATGCTTTTGAACATTTTAGATATAATAGAATATTTTCAAAACTTTTAACAGGCGAAGTATTTTATCAAATAAAATTTGATGATGTTTTGAATGTTGATATGAGACAATTAATTGGAACAGGTGCAAGAATTACAGGGTTTAATGAGAAAGAAAGAAGTTTGTATTTCGGATTTTTGGTAATGTATGAATATGAAAAATTGAATTATGGAGAAATACATAATGATTATCGTATGAGTAATTATGTTACTCTTAGGTTACCTTTAAAAGATTTTAAATTAACAAGTACAACATATTATCAACCCAAAATTAATGATCCAAAGGATTACAGAATAAGTAGTGAAAACATGTTATCATATGATGCAGGAAAAAGATTTGAATTTTTTCTTAAGTTTTCATTTTTGTATGATACAGATCAGGTGATTGGTATAGATAATTACTTATACTCATTTAGTCAAGGTATAAAATTAAAACTAAAATAATGTGAAACATTTTACACGGTTTTAATAAAATTAATATAATAATACGTTATGAGCAATTTTGAAAGAAGCCTCTTCTTGGTAAGAGGATTACCCGGTTCGGGAAAGACAACATTAGCAAAAATTTTGGCAAGTATAGGAATTGAAGAAGAAAGTATTCCCGTATATCAAGCAGACGATTACTTTACAGACAGAAATGGTAATTACAATTTTGATGGATCAAAACTTAAACAGGCTCATGGTCAATGTTTCGCTAAAACAAAAAGTGCCATGGAAAAAGGTGTAAGTAAAGTTTTTGTATCAAATACATTTACTACAGATTGGGAAATGTCTGGTTATGAAAAACTTGGAAAAGATTTAAATTATATGGTCTTTCATTTAGTTGTAGAAAACAGACATGGAAATAAATCAGATCATGATGTTCCAGAAGAAGCTATTGAAAGAATGAAAGAAAGATTCACTTTAAAATTGGTATAATGAATATTGATAAAGAAATTCAAGATATGATGGATGTTACAGATTTTGTTGTAGCATGTATTGTGAAGTTAAGAGAAGAAAGTGATTTGAAATCAGCAGAAGAATGGACAGCGTTAGAAGAAGAAAAAGCTATGTCTTTAGCACATCATAGTATAGGTAGAGCAATTCGAAATTCATGGGGATTTTGGTCAGATTCAGCAATTGCTCAAAAATTCAATGAATTTGGAGTTATGCATGGTGATGATATGTCGGCAATTGTTTTGGATTCATTCCATAGATTGATGAATGGTAAAGATTTTGAAATTGGTAAAAGTATTGCACATTATAGAAAACATTGGGAAGAATGGGGTAAGGATAGTAACATTATTGAAGAAAATGATAAAAAAAGAAAGTATTTAGTTTGTGAAAAATGTGATACTACATATTTGATCGGTGATAATAAAATCATATGTGAACGATGTAATAAATGAAATAATGGAAGATTATAAAAAGAAATTACAAGATTTAGCAAACGTTGATGGTATAAAAGTTACTGGTAGAATAACATTGACATATGACATACTTGCTGAATATGATTTGGATGAAAAGAGATTAAAAGATTGGTTTGATAATTATCCCATAACTATTAGAGTATATGGACATGCCGCAAGAGAAAATTTAGCAATAGGTAATAGTGGAAAATTAGTAAATATGGAATTATTTTTCAACGAAAAGAAAAAATAAAATAGTAATTAAAACGTTATAGGTTAATGCAACAGTATTTAGATTTACTTCGAGATATCAAAAGTTACGGAGTAAGAAAAGAAAACAGAACTGGAACTGCAACACTTGCAGTATTTGGTAGACAATTAAGATTTGATTTAAAAAGAGGATTTCCACTTTTAACAACAAAGAAAATACATACAAAATCTGTCATTCATGAACTTTTGTGGTTTCTTAAGGGAGATACAAATGTAAAATATTTAAAAGATAATGGTGTAAAAATCTGGAATGAATGGGCAGATGAAAATGGAGAACTTGGACCTGTATATGGTAAACAGTGGGTAGATTGGACGCATATAGAAAAATCAGTGCCATTAAAAGGATCAGCCCACTTAGGTGTTAGACCTATTGAAATATCTATAAATCAAGTAGCAAATGTTCAAAACAAGTTAAGAGAAAATCCTCAAGATAGAAGGATGATAGTAAGTGCATGGAATGTTGCCGATATTCCAAAGATGAATCTACCACCTTGTCATATGATGTGGCATGTCTATTCTGAAGAAATTGAACAAGATGAAAGGGAAATGTATTTTGGAAAATATCTATTAGATAATGAAATTGAATTAAGTGAACCAACCCATATTCTTATAGAGAAAATGAATTTTCCAAAAAGAAAATTGAGTCTGTTATGGTATCAAAGAAGTAATGATGTATTTTTGGGTAGTCCATTCAACATTGCATCATATGCTTTCTTAACCCATATGTTGGCACAAACTACAAATCATGTTGTTGGGGATTTGGTGTACATGGCTGGTGATACGCATCTATATGAAAATCATATGGAACAAGTAGATTTACAGTTAAGTAGGAAACCTAAAAAGCTTCCTATACTGTTGTTGAATCCAAATGTTAAAGATATTTTTGATTTTAATTATGAGGATTTTACGATAAGAGGATACGATCCTCATCCAGTAATAAAAGCAGATATAGCAGTATGAAAATAGAAATTAAAGATTTTGATTATCTCATAAATACCGTTTTACCTAATAGTGTAATGGATAAACTTAATGGTTTAAAGGTTGTTGGGGAAAGAAATGATTATCACCCCGAAGCAAATGTTTACGAACATATTAAAATTGTAGTAAACAGATTGATTAAAACTGATGATATTGATCTTATACTTACAGGTGTATTTCACGATATATGTAAGTTAGATTCTATAAAATCTTTAAGAATAAATGGTTATGCAGAAGCATTAACAGATAAAAAATTAATGAAAGTGTTTAACCAGAAGTTAAAAGATGGTGAATTAAAAAGTTTTGGTCACGCAGAAAAAGCCTCTGAATATATTAAAGTATGGGAAGGTTCTATACAATATATTGGTGGTAATTTTGATATAGTACGAGAGATAGTTGCTAATCATATGAGAGCAAAACAGTTAGATGAAATGAGACCAAGTAAACAAAAAGCTTTTAGAGAATTGAAGAGTTACGATAAACTCATGATTTTTACAAAAGCTGATAACATGTTAAAAGATTTTAAAATTTAAAAAAAGTTAAAGGAAATGAAATTAAAAGAAGAAACCGTTAGTAAGGTAGAATTTGATTCAAGTATAATTGCAACTTGTACTTATAATCATCTTACAAAGACCTTAAGAGTAGAATTTAAGAACAAAAGTATCTATGAATATTATGATGTAGATGAAGAAAGTTTTTTAAAGTTTAAGTATGCAGAATCACAGGGTCATGCAATAAGTGATATTATTAAAGGTAAGTTTGATTATAGAAAATTGACAAATCTTTAGGTAAATATTTAAACCGGTGTATCTTGATATACGCAATATTTTATAATATATCCATATTACATGTATATTAAGATACACCGATTATATCCCGAATAAGCCTAGGGAACACTTAAATTTAATAATATAAACCAGTTAATTGTAATTTAAAGTATGACATGCATAGTTGGATTGATCGACAAAGATAATAAGAAAATCTATGTTGGTGGAGATAGTGCTGGCGTTGCCAATTACTATATAACAATAAGAAAAGACCCCAAAGTATTTGTAAGAAAACCATTCATTTTTGGATTCACGAGTTCATTTAGAATGGGTCAGATACTAATGTGTGGTAATCTAAAAATAAAACAACAAGAAAAAGAAGAAGATACCTTTATGTTTATGGTAAATAAATTTATACCAGCAATTAAAAAATTGTATAAAACAGAAGGATATCTTATGACATATAAGGAAGGTGGTGATAAGGGTGGAACATTTATAGTTGGATATAAAGGACGATTGTTTGAAATAGAAAATGATTTTCAGGTAGCTGAAAATCTCATTAATTTTGGTTCAGTAGGTTGTGGTTCTGATCTTGCATTGGGATCGATGTATGCAACTGCATTTACGAAAATACCATCAGAAAAAAGAATAGTATTAGCATTAGAAGCTGCTGCAAAATTTAGTGCAGGAGTTAAAGAACCCTTTTTAGTTAAAAGTATTAATATTAAAAAATAAATTATGAACATTAAATTAGAAAAACCGATTACGTTTTTTGATGTCGAAACAACTGGATTAAGTACCAGTAATGATCGAATAATTGAAATATGTATGATAAAAATAAATCCTTCTGGTTCAAAGGATAAATTTTATAAATTGATCGAACCAGAAGGAAGACCCATTTCACCAGGTGCACAGGAGAAACATGGATATTCAAACGATGATTTGAAAGGAAACCCAACATTCAAAGAATGTGCTAAAGAAATATTAGATTTTATTGGAGATTCCGATCTTGGCGGATACAACTGTATAAGATTTGATATACCGTTATTGGTAGAAGAATTTTTAAGAGCAAATATAATATTTGATCCAAGAAAAAGAAATATAATTGATTCTTATAAGATCATAATTAAAAAAGAACCAAGAAATCTTGAAGGTGCTTATGAAAGATATACAGGTGAAAAATTAGAAAATGCTCACAGCGCAGAAGCAGATATTGAAGCAACAATAAAGATCTTTGAAAAACAAATTCAACTCCATGAACTTTCTAATTCAATAACAGAAATTTCTAATGAAACATCTGGTATGGCTAATATGATTGATTTTGCCGGTAAACTAAAGAAAAATGATGAAGGAAAAATAGTCATAAACTTCGGTAAATACAAGGATAGAAATGTTGCTGAAGTGTTTAGAGAAAATCCTGGATACTTTACGTGGATAATTGAAAAGACTGATATGGCAAGTGAAACAAAATTATTTTTTCAAAAAATCAAAGATAAATTAAGCGGTAAATAAAATGGAATATACAGTAGATCCGAAACCTAATCCAAGGGTTGTTTTAAGTATAAAAGATAAAAATAAAATTATAAATCATCTTGAGAAAATAAATTCGTATAGAATTGATATAATAAATCGAATGAAATTAATTGATGATTTAACAGAGGATATAGGTTTCATTTTAAATTTAAATGAACGATGATTGAAAACATACATTATTAAATCATGAAACATAATGATGAATTGATTAGATGTTTTATGGATATTACACCTAGAAGGTGTAAGAGTATAAATTTCATGAAGTGGAATTGTGAACACTTTATATTTTTACATAATAGATTGATAACAACCACAGTTAAATTTGATTCTGATTGGAACTGGTTGATACCTGTTGTTAATAAAATAACTCAAACATGTAAAGGTACAAAAATTTATGAAGAATTAGATAAAAAATGGAGTTATATGTTTGATCATAATTGTTATCCATTTTTTGAAAATAACATTTCCAAAATATACGATGCTGTAATTGATTTTATAGTATGGTATAACGAATACAAAAAAGAACAAAAACAAGTTATTTGAAATCATAAAGTTAGTTAGATAATTTTAACAATAATTTAGCATTTAAACTGAAACATTATCGGTTTATTCCATATAATATAAAATGGAATTTTCAAATTAAATTATTGTAGAAATGATATCAGAAAGTTTAAATAAACGATTGGATCTTTTTCTAGCCAATTGTAATCTGGATAAAAAACAAAAAGAACAGGTCAAAGAATTACTTACAGATTTCTTCAATGAAGGAATTAATGAAGAACGAGGTATAGTTACTGGAGATAGTAGTCTTTTTATTGGATTTGGTGATACTGTGATTCCTACAGGAACTGATAGTGTTAATATTGGAGCATCTGCTATTAAATATTCACCTGCTATTTCTGGAGTTGACGGAGTAGCTCTTGGTTATCAAGCTGGGGTAGAACGTCCAAGTTATATTATGCATTCAACGTATGATCCTGTAGGCATTGGTTATTCAGATT
>Ga0114923_10000176_pt1 | contig 50763 bp, 85 predicted proteins | sample SumtaG_FD_89578 | JGI IMG/M metagenome (GOLD analysis project Ga0114923, IMG submission 89578) | Deep subsurface microbial communities from Indian Ocean to uncover new lineages of life (NeLLi) - Sumatra_00157 metaG | ecosystem: Environmental > Aquatic > Marine > Oceanic > Sediment | place: near... | reverse complement strand
GTGAATTTCAGTGACAGAGAAAAAGTACGTCGCGGATTATACGCGGATGGCGGTCTTTATGGCATCGTCTGGAACGGGTGGCGACCTGATGTATAGAACGACAGGTTCGGCCGTTGCAGGTCTGAATGCTGGTATGTTTTACGGCATCTTAGATACTACGTCAAGCGCGTCAGTTAAAGGCGTTGTCGAAACGCGCGGCGTTTTTAACATTACTAAAGGTGACGGAAGCCAGCAAAAGATAGAGCAGGGACAAGAACTCTATGGATCAGGAGCGACATCCGTCGCAACAGCGCAAGTATCGACCGGTTCAGTTATCGGTGTAGCATGGGAGCAATCAAGTTCAGATAATGACCAAGTTGCCGTAGTTATTACAGGCAATAATCATATATTACTCTAAGGAGGTGAGTTAGAAAGATGAAAGTTTTAGCACCAAATTCAAATGAAGTAAGAGAAAGTAAAGAGGACGATTGCACGGTAGTGGAGACTAAAAACCATACCTTCAAGATCTACGAGGGTTCGGATAACAAAGATTCTTACCAAGCCGGTCGGCCTTTAGCAATATCGGAATCTATTGATTCGTTAGCCCTTATGAACAGAAGAACGTTATTTGAGGCCGCGACGACTTCTGAATTCCCTTCTCAGTTGAGAGAGGACTTTAGAGTCATCATGCTATCGGCTTTTCAAGCTGTAACTGATGTGTTACAACCGCTCTTGTTTAATATCAACTCTACAAAAGAGACGGAGACATACGCAGGTATTGAGAAGCTCGCTCCGACACCTGGAACGGTTATTCAGAATACGCCGTATTTCGTGCTTGGTACTACTGCAAAAGCTGATGTTACTATCACTAACGAGAAACATGGTGGAATCGTAGAAGTTACGGAAGAGATAATTCGTTATGATAAGTCAGGTGAGATAACACGGCTTGCAACAGAGCTAGGCGAATCGGTTAAGTATGAGCGATATGAGTTGATTAGAGATCATCTAGTCACCGCTGCCAACACAACGGCGCAAAGCTCAACACTTACGCTGACACCGACTAACCTAGAGTCAATGATTACGACCTATCAGACTCAAAGCGATACTGCGTCAGGTAAAATCCTTAACTGGAATCCAGACACGCTAATCGTTCCGGCTGCTCTTCAGTGGAAAGCTCGAAGGATACTGGAATCAGCAGGCGTTTCAGGATCGGCAGATAACGACACCAACGTTCTTAGGAATATTGTTCGTCTCGTCATTTGTCCGCTGCTCGACTCTGATTCAACTACTAGGTTCTATCTAGGCAGGCAGAGAAACGCTAACGGCTTGATCTATCAAAACGTTATCGGACCAACGCCGGAAACATTCACACAGCAAGCGACGAAGCAATTTATATCCGATGATGTTTTCTTTTTCGATCTCGTAAGGTATAAGGCGAGACTCATTTACGGAATCGGCACGATTGATAATCGTATCTGGCATCGAAGCACGACCTAAGGGGGCGGTTTAAATGTCTAATGACAGAACTCAAGGAACCACCCACGCGAACGCTTATGCAGCCGATGGAATTGTTGGTACCGTTATCGAGGTCGGATCAGTCTTAACTGGTTCGCAGTTTTCGGGCTCTCAGGCTGATTTTAAAAACCTTAACGGTTCTACGATAACCGGCTCGATAGCAACAGTTAAGAGTATCGTCGGTTCAGTGCAAACAGGATCGATTGCGACGATAAAAGATATTGTCGGCTCTCAGATGTCGGGTTCGATATTAACGGTAGCCGATTTAGTAGGCTCACAGATATCAGGCTCCATTATCACGGTTGCCGATATGGTCGGTTCGCAAATAAGCGGATCAAGTCTCGCGCTTCCTGAAGACGGAGCGCTAGGGGGAATGGCTGAGACTCTTACAGGAACCACAGCCGCAGCAAGCGCTAATTTCAGTAAGGTCCATAGCCTCGGTGTAAGTCCGACCTTTGTCGGTCTAACAGCGCATGGCACGAACGGAAGTAATACTCTAAATCTAGTTACCAAAGATTCAGCGGCAATAGTCGTAGAAAGCGCACTCGGTACGGTAGCGTTCGAGGCGTTAGTAATTAAATAAAACAGGAGGAAAGAAAATGGCAGAGACGGGAACCACAGTCAGAGCTTATATTTCCGAAGCGGTTAAAGTTAATAAGGCTCTAATAAGAGTTCTTAGAAACGCGAATCGTGAGTTAAGAACTTTTGAAGCACTATCGGGAACCGGAAACACGGTAATCATAAACGTGGGAGGTTCTGAGTAATGGCTCAATGCGTAATCGGAATACCAACGTTCGGAACGGTATCAATGCACTTTACGATGAGCCTTACATCGATAGCTATGCCTATCAATTATACGAATCAGTTTAGTATCGTTTTAGATAAGAGAATCGACGAAGCACGAAACGAAATAGCACAGCAGGTAGTAAGTGACGAAAGTAAGCCTAAATACTTATTCTTCCTTGATGATGATGTGATAATGCCGCCTAACACGCTTAGGATGCTTGTTAATCGGATGGAGAACTCACCGGACGACATAGGGGCTATATCGGGCGTTTACTACGCTAAAAGTGAACCTGGAGAGCCTTTAATATTCAAAGAGAAGGGTAAGGGTTCTTATTACGATTGGACGGTTGGAGATTTCTTCCAAACATGGGCGGCAGGTTGCGGTCTAGTGTTGATACGCGCTGACGTTCTAAGAAGAATGGAAGAGCAACACGGAAAGCCGTGGTTCGCCATCGATTATGGTCTAAAACAGACCAAAGAGGGCAAGATGGAAGCTAGGGCATTAACTGAAGATCTATATTTCTACACAAAGATGCAAGAAACGATAGCACCGAATGGAAAGCCTTATTCGCTGTGGATCGATACAAATATACAAGCGTCGCACTACGATAAACATTCAAAGAAGTTTTTTGGACTGCAAGGAGAGGAACCGCAAGCGCAAGGGAGAAAACCAATCCGAATGGAGGGTTTAAAGTCACTCGCGTGGATAGGATGCGGCGGTCGGAAAGATGAGTTTCCAGGCTGTCAGGTGACGAGGGTCGATGAACTTAAAGAGTTTAACCCTGATGTAGTTGCTAAAGGCAACCAGTTACCATTTACAGATGATACGTTCGATATTCTCTATTCTGCCCATCTCTTACATACCTTTACTATTCAAGAGATGTCCGCGGTACTCGGAGAATGGCGACGAGTTCTAAACGATAGCGGAAAGATATTTATTAAGGTACCGGATATCGATTACGGACTTGCTCAATGTAAGGATAATCCGAACGCAGCGTTAAACATTCTTTACGGTGCTAAATCAGGATTAAACAAAGACCTTGCGAGAGCGATGTTTGAAAAAGCAGGATTTAAGAATCTCTACATATACGAGAGCGCCAATAAAGGCGAACTATCGATAATGGGAGTGAAGTAATGAATGAAAATCTAGTTAGTCTCTTATATTTAATTATGCGTGATGAGATTCCCACTGGAATTGTCGCGGCTAAAGTTAAAGAAATAGAAGAATGTCTTAGTAGAAAAAACGTACCGATACTTACAAATAAACACCTCGAAGCATATGCGAGAGAGTTAATTAAAAGGCTTGAGGTGAGTTGGCAATGAATAAAAAGATCAGCGTAATAATACCGCACTACGAGATGGACGATTTACTAAAGACCTTCTGCTTGTCGAACTTATATCTATTCGGTCCGGCAGATATTGATGTGGTAGTTGTCGATAACGGCTCAAAAGAATCGACATTGATAGACGGTCCGCATCAAGTAATCAGATCCGATGAAAGACTATCATTCGCGGCAGCTTGCAATCTAGGAGCGAGTAAGACGAACGCGGATATACTGATATTCCTTAATAACGATTGTCAGATATTACCAGGAAGCATTGAAGCGATGGTCGAAGCCTTTAATGATGAGAAGGTCGCTATCTGTGGAGCTAAACTATTGTCGCAAGATCAGACCATCCAACACGAAGGAATTATATTCGGTAAGAAGCGACTTCCTTACCATGAAAACATGGGAGCCACAGAATCAGAGTTTAAAGGTAAGTATAAGGACGTAAAAGCCGTTACGGGTGCTTTGATGGCGATTAGAGCAGATTGGTTTAAAAAAGTAGGTGGATTTTGCGAAGATTATCAAGGCGGCAACTACGAAGACGTAGATATCTGCTTACAGGCTCTAGCAGACAAGAAAAAGGTTCTAGTCTCGATGGAATCTCGCGCCGTTCATCTAGGAGGTGCAAGTTATGGCATCCATCCAGACGAACACACAGACTTATTGATAAGAAGAAACTTTGAGATATTACTTGATCGATGGAAAAAACGAGCTGATAGCTTCTTTGGTATAGCTGAAGATACTCCACTGCTTCCGAGAGAAGAAGGGTGGAAGCTATGAGTAATAATAGGGAGCGTACAGACGAGGAAAGAGAAGAATTAGCGCAACTACTATATTGGCACGAGGGAGGCAGGCGTCTACCCGAGACTGTTCCGACTTGGGGAGAGATTCACAGACTACGAGGCATAGTAGAAAAGCTGTTTGATAGGGTTGCGTTTGGCGGTCAATTATGAAAGCAACCCTAATAAATCCGGCGGTAGCATGGGACGGCTTAGACGGTTCATGGATAAGACACGGTATCGCTAGTATCTCCGCATACGCAAAAAGAGAAGGTCACGATATCGGGCTAATCGATCTAAGAAGAATGACCAATGAGAACGGCATCGATTGGCAAAGATACGAGGAAGAAGTAAGCCGGTCAGGTTCTCAGGCGTTCGGGGTTTCCGTTCTATCGGCTAATTTCGATTACGCAAAGGAATGTATTGAGCGGATAAGGAAAGTTAAGCCACAGGCAAGAATAGCTGTCGGAGGTATCCATCCCAGCGTCGAACCGGAGCATAGCGAAGAACTAGGAGCAGATTTTATAATTCAAGGTGAAGGCGAAGTAGCTTTTACTATGTGGCTTGAAAGTCGAACGATGGACAATTCAAGACCGGACTTAAACGAGTTACCATATTCAGATAGAGAGATATTCGGACAAGCGAACGAAGCGCCAATCGGATACTTAAAGGAGCCGTTTCATACCATTATAATCGGGCGTGGCTGTCCGCATCGATGCACCTTTTGTCAACCAGCAGAGAAAAAGCTATTCGGATCTAAAGTTCGAATGAGATCAGTTGATAACGTTATCGGTGAGTTACTAGAATTAAAGGCGCGTTCAGGTCTTAAATCGTTTTTAATCCATGATGATTGCTTTAGCGCATTCCCGAAGTATATCGATGAATTCATAGAAGCTAAGAATAAGTATTTACCGGACGCTGAATTCTATTGTCAGTCGAGAGCGGATCATATCGTTAAGAAGCCGGAAATGTTTAAGGCGCTACATCAAGCAGGACTTAGAGGTTGTCTTATAGGCATGGAATCAGGTAGTCAGAAAATCCTTGATTTCTTAAGGAAACAGACAAAGGTCGAAGATAATATCGGCGCCACTGAGATACTATGCCAGCTCGGAATCAGCACTTGGGCGAACCTAATGGTCGGAATACCGACAGAAACAAGGTTAGAAGTTCTCCAAACGGTTGAGATGGCTCAAAGGATAAAAGCGATTGATCCGAAAGCCATATTAAGCTGGGCTTCATATACGCCTCACCCGGGCAGCGATTTATATACTTATTGCGAGGATAACGATTTAAGCCTCGTTAAGAAGTCTGAGGATTACCGCAGGTACTTTGAACCGGATAATCCGAAGATAAAAGGCGTAGATTATAACTTCCTAGCTTGGGCGGTGTCGCAGGTATGAATTTATGCGGTTATATGCTCAGATATATCGGCGGCGATGTCGAGAATTCTAAAGTCTTATCTCTCGGCTGTGGAATAGGAATAACGGAAGTTGACTTCGAGCCAGATATGATAACAGGCGTAGATATATATGACTATAGCGATAAGTTTAAAGGAAAGTTTATCCAGCACGATATAAGAAACATAAAAGAGGTAATCGAACCTGATTCTTTCGACGTTGTATTTTGTGTCGATATAATAGAACACCTTGAAAAAGAAGAGGGCTTTCAGCTAATAAAAGATGCGGAGGCTATCGCGAGGAAAGTTGTTATCTTATACACACCGATAACATTCTTTGATAATAAACAAACTCCCGAAGATTGGGGTTATGGTAATCCGGCAATCGACCATAAATCTCTTTGGACTCCTAAAGACTTTTACGATAACGGGTATTATTCGATTCTTCCGTTTCCGATGTTAGACTCGGAGGGTTTTATGGCGGTGAAGAGAATATGAAAAATGAAGAACCAAGAATACTAATATTTCTTCATATTGGGAAAACTGGAGGAACTAGCTTACAAAGAATTTTAGAAAAAGAATATAGTGATAAAGCGCCTTTTTTTGTAACGAGCGGCTATTTCCCAGGCAGCAAGGATCGACGAAGCCGACATTTTGAAGATCTAAGCGATCAAGAGCGACGGGATTTGAGGCTAATTAAAGGGCATATAAATTACGGAATCCATACACAATTAGAAGAGACAGCGCGATACATAACTTTAATAAGAGATCCAATCGACAGAATAATCTCTAACTACTATTACATTAAACAGAATGCAGATCATTATTTATATGAGAAGATAACGTCAAGTGATTGCTCGTTAGAAGAGTATATTCTTGAAGCGACTGATAACGACAATGGACAAACGAGAGTGTTAGCAGGAATAGCAGACCGCTATGAATGCCAAGAAAAAGAAGTTCCGTTCGGTAAGGTTAATGATGAGATATTTAAAATAGCAAAAAGTAATTTACGAAAGTTTGCAGTTGTCGGATTAATGGAACGGTTCGATGAGTCAGTCGAAATGATGAGGCGTGAATTAAGGTGGCGAATAACACCAAATATCGAAAAGCATAACGTAACTGAAGGTAGACCGAGAAAAGAGGATATCGACAGTAAGACCTTAAAACTTATTGAAAAGCACAATCAATACGATATGAGGCTTTATAAGATAGCGACAGAACTGTTTGAGGCTAAAATGGCGGTGAAGCGTCTTGAACAATAAATATTCATATACCGCAGCCGGAACATTACCGGCTAAACTAATCGGTCACGATGCTTTAAAGAAGTTTAAAGAAACTAAAAAGATAGATCCTATCCATGCTCAAATATGTCCAACGAATAAATGCAATCTTCAATGCGGTTTCTGCTCATGCGATAACGTGGATAAGGAGCAAGAGTTAAGCTTTAATCAGCTTGCAGATATTGCATACAATCTAAATAAGTTAGGTACTAAAGCAGTAACGATAACAGGCGGTGGAGAGCCGTTGATGCACGGTGACATTGAGAGCATCTTGGATCTCTTTCTAGCGCTCAATATCGAAGTCGGGTTAGTTACTAACGGAATTAAACTTAGAAGTCTTGATACGGGTACTCTGGACGCTCTAACTTGGTGCAGGATATCTTGCTCAGATGAAATAACTTTTAACCGTAATGTTTATAATCCGGTTGATCTATGCCGGAACGTAGATTTCGCTTTTAGTTACGTGGTAACAGATAAATATAAGCCAGAGAACTTGGCAGCGTTTATCGATTACGCTAATAAAAAGAACTTCTCTCATGTTCGGGTTGTTTCAGACCTGATTGATCTTGATAATGTTCCAACGATGGATGATATAAAGTTCGGTCTGAGTGTTTTGGTCGATGATAGCTTAGTGATTTATCAAGCAAGACAGGAATATACGAGAGGAAGTAAGAACTGTTATATATCGCAACTAAAGCCACTGATAGCCGCTGACGGGAACGTTTATCCGTGTTGCGGTGTTCAGTATGCAAAAACCGCAAATGACCAAGAATTAAACTTCCCAAAAGATATGAGGATGGGATATGCAAACAATATTGAGACATTAAAAAAGGCATTGTATAAACCGTTCGACGGTAGTAATTGCGATAAGTGTTATTACGAACCTTATAATGAAGTATTAGGTGCCGTTGACGGCGAGATTAAACACGGTGATTTCCTATGAGAGAGCCGACAATATCACTCATCATGCCAACTTATAACCGCGCGGATATGATAGGGAATACTATAAACTCGATACTTACGCAAAGCTTTAAAGACTTTGAGCTTATTATCGTTGACGACGGATCTACGGATAACACAGTTAATGAAGTTTTGACATTTATAGATAGTAGAATACGACTAGAATTCGTGGAGCATGGAAACGACGTAGGAATAGGAGCTTTAAATCGTGGAATGGATCTCGCTAGAGGTCAATACCTCACTTTCATAACGGACGATAATCTCTATTTCTCTAATTTTCTTAGAACCTTACTCGAAGGGATAGATGATTCAGGAGTCGATTTCGCTTATGGTAACTTTTTAAACTTTGAGCGAGAAGGAAACTCGATAAAGGAGTTTACGAGGCCGTCTCATCTTGACGGTCAGCTCCAATTACATCATCTGGCAATCGGATACACGATAGGGATATGTTTCTTATATACGAAAGAGCTATTCGATAAGGTTCGACCTTATCAGCCTGGACCGCACTCAGATTACGATCTAGTCGCAAGAATGGCTATTGCCGGAGCGGAGTTTTTAAGGATTGATTCATTGCTGGGGATTAACACTATCCATGAAGGGCAACTATCGGAAACCTCAAGAGACGAGGACGGAGAGAAAGTAATCCGAGCGATGATGTGTAAACATCTTAAGAAGATTAAATATCCTGGTGCCGATGAACTGGAGAGAAAGATCAAGGCTGATTGGCAATGATGTGGGAGGTTGTTTTTAATGGATGATAACTGTATGAACTATGTTAGAAGTGTTAAAGAAAAATTTGATATTAAAGGAAAGATACTCGATGTAGGCAGTTTAAATGTATGCGGAACAGTTAAGCCGATATTTGAAGGCTGCGATTACATAGGTCTTGATATGCGAGGGACTAAACGTGAGAACGTCGATATTATCGCAAACGCTCACGACTTACCTTATGATGATGAAACATTTGATTGCGTAACTTGCGTGGAAATGCTCGAACACGACTCCCATCCTTTTCAAACGTTTAGCGAAATCTATAGAGTGTTAAAACCGGGCGGACACACGATAATAACGGCTTGCAGTATAAGATGTGGCGATCTTATGGAGGACGGTGGAAGGCACGGGTACCCCGAGGATTACTGGCGGTTCACCGCGCAAGCTTTTTTAGTATTACTGGAAAAATTTGAAAAGAAAGAAGCTATCGAAGAAGATTTCCACGTTTACGGGTACGGTGTTAAATGCTGGGAATAGTAACTGTCGTATATAATCAACTTAGCTACGTCAAAGCTACCATCGATGCGGTACTTGAAAAGACAAAGCCGCCGTACGTTTATTACATCATATATAACCAAGCTCCTTATCCTGGGGTATTAGAATACCTGAGGTCATTAAAAGGCGTTATCTTAATCGAAAATAAAGAAAACGTCGGAATAACGAGAGCTTTAAAGCAGGGCTACGAGTTAATCAAAGAAGCCAACATAGAGTTAATGGTTAAGGTCGATGATGATACGGTTGTCCAGACTGACGATTGGAATCAAAAGTTTATTAGAGCGTTTATGAGTTTTGAGAGTCTTGGTATATTGTCGGCTGATATCGACACAGGTAAACAGGTCGGGCCCTCGAAGATGGCAGTTAAGAACGGACTAGGGATTGAACAGTTCTTAAACCCTTGTGTAGGTGGCGGCTTTACGGCTTATCCAACAAAGCTGTTCGATCATATAGGCTTCTTTAAAGAGTTCGGATATTACGGTCAAGAGGATGGAGAGTTCGCAAATAGGGCTAGTAACGCAGGACTTCAAACGGGTTATCTTCAAAATGTAAAAGTCAAACATTTAGGACGGACGAAAGAAAGCGATCAGGATTACGACGCTTGGAAATTGCTTTACTGGAATAAACAAACAGAACTTGATTATCCAGAGTGGAAAAAGACTTTAGAAAGAAAGGAGATTGTAAAATGAGTGGAAGTTGGAATGAAAACGAAGTAATTGATTTAACGGTTTTATCGTCGAGTGTTGTAACTACTTCTAACGTAGCAAGAATAGCGGACTACTCGAAGTTTGGCTTAATAGCTCCGGTTCTTACGACAGGCTCTATATCTTTCGATGTATCAGCCGATGGAACTAGTTTTTTTAGATTAAAAGGAAGCGACGCAACAGAGTTAAAAGTCGCAGCTTCGACAGGAAGTGCAGGATTCGGGGATCTACCAGGACTCGCGCCTTGGAACGATGTAAAGCTAGTAACGGCAACACAGGCGGCAGAGAGAACGTTTAAGTTAATTTGTAAGTCGTAGGAAACGATTAAGAGGAAGTTATGCCAGCACCGATAGATCAAACGACGCTCGAATTACCGGTATCGATATTTGAGAGTCCTTCAGGAGCCGACGATTGGCAAGTGGCGGAAGATAAGATCGATACGGCGATAGAGCGGCTTCAGCAAGTACAAGATCAGTTAGCCGCCGATCCAGCCGGTTCTTTTGCGAGTGTCGAGGCGCGATTAGATGCGGTGATTCATGCAGATGGTAGTATTCCCTTAACAGCCGATTGGAACGCAGGAGCTTTTACGATACAGGCTCAAAAGTTTACCTCTGGCGGTGACGATACGATGACCGTCAACGGCTCAGTGGTAACGGCTAACTTTGCTGCTCATTCTGATACGATAGCGGTATTCGAGAGTCATGTTCATACCGATACGGCGAATAGCGCAGGAGTATATTATAACGCACGATCTAGGGGTACTGAAGGCTCAGAAACAGTGGTTCAAGATGCGGATGTATTGGGTTCTTTCCTGTTTGTCGGTCACGATGGCACGGATTATGCAACAGCGGCATCCATTGTTGGAGCGGTAGACGGAACGCCTGGAAACGACGATATGCCAGGGCGATTACTTTTTCTAACTTCTCCCGATGGTTCTCAGACTCTAGCCGAGCGAATGAGGATAGATAACGCCGGTCTAGTTTCAATAACTAAACAATTTTCAGTAGATAGTGACGTCTTTTTTATAGATGACGTTAATAATTATATAGGTATCGGTTCAAATACAACTAACGCAAATAACCAGCTTAATATTTTAATGGATGCGTCAAAAGATATTCTAATCGACGGCACGACCAATCCTAGACAGATTGACACAGGGGTGATGAGATTTGAACAGACACCGGCAATCGATAACACGCGCTGCATTACTTATAATGTCCATAATAACAATAAAATAAATACTCATGCTGTCGTAGTTAATTATGATTCTAAAGGTTTGCAGGCAGGTGAAAGCGGCAGTAGTTTTGATATTAATCTTGATACTCCGAGTGGATCAAGCGGAGTTGTCAGAGGTTTTGAGGGATCTGTTACAGGGGAAGGCTCAACAGAACTTCACTTAATACACGCCGACCCAGGTGTCGTGCCTGTTTCTCACTTTTCAGGAACATTTATAAATGTCGAGCAAGCCTGGGAAGATGATAGCGGATTCACAGACAGGACAGCCGCTTTTAACTCAACTTCAACAGACGTTCAGATATTCGCTAACGACAATGCTGTGGTTTATTGGGGCATGGCGGCGGTATTTTCGGAAATATCAATAGACCTTGCAATAGCTGCGAGCGGTGCAGGCATAGCGCCTGTTTTTGAGTATTCTGACGGTGTAGGCGGTTGGACTGCCTTTACACCATCTGATGAATCGCAGGGATTTAGGCAGAGCGGATTACTTTCATGGATGGTCGCTGACTTAATAGGTTGGGCGCAAGATACTGTAAATGGCACCTCTGGTAAATTCTGGATAAGAATAACAAGAACTAGAAATGCTTTAACGACACCTCCAACAGAAAACACTTTAAAAGTTGCTTCAGTTAATATCTTTGAATGGGACGAGAACGGCGATGTATCTATAAATAAAATTTCAGCTGCCGGACAACTCATTCTAAGTGGCGACATAACACCGTCACAGATAACAGCCGATCAAGATGATTATGATCCAACTAGCTTATCAACCGCATCGACTTTAAGACTTTCGACCGATGCTTCAAGAAATATTACAGGTTTAGCCGGTGGATCTGATGGTAGAGTTTTATTCATTCATAATATCGGGTCAAACGACATTGTATTAAATGATGAAAACGCAAGTTCTACAGCTGCTAATAGATTTGCTTTAAACTCAGACGTAACTATTCAAGCTGATAATCTTGTCGTCATGCAGTATGATTCTACATCTTCAAGGTGGAGAGTAGTCGCAGGCGGCGGAGGTGGAGGCGGTCTTAGTAGTCCTTTAGTTGCTGATTTAGACTTTGCTACCTTTAAAGCTATAGCTATGGCGTGTGATAATGGAGATACCTTACCCACTTCTCCATCACCTGTTATAGGTCAATTCTTCAGGCATACACCGACGGGTAGAGATATTCTTTATAAGCATGATGGTACTGATTGGAAGTCTATGGTCGGCTTCGGTTCAATGACGGTTTTTGTCAGCACCACAGGAACAGACGCTTTAACTCACGGAACTAGCACAGGGTCAGACGCTTTCCTTACTATTCAGTTTGCCATAGATACGATACCTGGAATGGTAAACGGAAACGTGATAATAAATATAGGGTCAGGAACGTTCACTGAATCGCCAATAATTAGGGGTAAAACGTTCACTGGCGATTTTATGATTACAGTCAACGGCGACACTACCGACGATCACACAGGAACGGCGACATCTGGCGCAATAACAACGCTAACAGATACGGGTGCTAGCTTTGGAGCGGAGACAAAAAAGGTAATTGAAATAACGGGAGGAACAGGTGCAGGGCAGAAATTTATTATACTGTCTAATACAGGAACAGTTATTACTATTGCTTCTAGGTCATGGATAACTAATCCCGATGCTACAAGCACATATCGAGTTTATTCAAGAAATACGATAATCGATGGTAACGCTTCCGCTACTCAAGGAATATTGATAGCAGGTCAGCAAAACGTAATATTGAACGACTTGGAAATTTCTGACTTCGCTCAAGGATCAGGAACTAACGCAGCTTTAACAATTTTATCTTATAGCTCTGTAGAAGTATCGGGCTGTCATTTCCAAACAAATGCTGGAGTAGTAATAAAAGCCGTTCAATCGTTTCTTTCTATTCATAGCAACATGATTGAAAAGGGCGATAATGTTGATTGTATTCAGCTAGATATGTGTCGAGCGTCGTTTCACTTCGATATAACTCACGTTAAGGCTGTCGGCGGTTGTTTTTTCTTTCAAACTAATGGGGGATCAACCGCTACGAGGAACTTCGTAAATTGGAAAGAAGGAACAGTAGGAAATATATTTAACTCATATTTTGACGGTACTGATGACGTTCCAAGAGGGATTACCGTAAACGATAGTGCTTGGTGCTTCGTGAGGCATGTCATATTTGAAGATGTCGTTATAGGGTTATTAACAGAACGCTTTGCAGAAATAAGAAGGAACACCGGAAACATAACTTATACAAGCGTTCCGACACCAGAATCAGCCAATACAGGCAACTCGGCTCATATTATTACTTAGGAAACTATGAAGATATTATACGACTCTTTAAATGAATATGATTCAAGTAAGCATAAAATCTATTATGCTATCCCTGACATTTTATGGGGTGATTTTAATAATACGACTGTAATTCTCCTCGATAGAATAGATATAGATGAAGTCGATGAAAGCGATAATATAATAAATCTTTCTTTAAGGATGGATTTAAAAGGATATTGTTCTCAGCCTGGTACTAAGATCGACGACCATGGAGAAGGTAAGTATTTTGTTAATAACGTTGGCGAGATATGTGAAAACGTAGGCTGGGTGGAGCGAGAAGATGACTTATAAAAACTATCAGATAAAAAAGCATATCACAGCCAAGAAAGAGAAGTCCGATATCGAGAAACGATTAGATAAGCTAGAAGCGGATATTAAGAAGAAAGTGGATAAATAAGGAGGTAAACAATGAACGACACAGACGCTAACGATAAGAAAGTAAGTACAGACGAAGCGATCAAAGTCATTCAGCAAGAACAGCTAGAAAATCGTAAGCAATGCGGTAAAAAGATCGCTGCTATATTAGACGAACACGGCTTAACAATGGACGTACAGCACACGGTTGTATTTTTACCTAAAAGGAAGTAATGGCATTCAAATGGGGTCAAGGAGAAGGTCCTAAGTGGGGTCAGAACGCCGGTCCTAAGTGGGGTCAATTATTACCAGGCGCTTTATTTGTCCTGATGAATTTCACTCCGCCAAAAATGGAACTAGCGTTCGTCAGGCTTAACCAATCAAACGTTAATCGGTTGAAAGAAACACTACCTCATTTTTTATTAACGAATACTAATAAGATGATATTTCTATTACCTAAAACCTTAAAAGGTAATATAAGCTTAATAAATAATCCTATAGAGTTTAATAAGTCAGCACCGAATAGAATGAGTAACGACGGAAAGGAGTTCATAAATGGCAAACTTGGAAGATTTAAGGCAGCGAATAGATGATTTACCGAAGTTTAGATTCGATACTAAAATAGGCGATGGAACCGCTACAAAGTTCCAAGTCTCTAAGTTCCCTATCGAACCATCGACCGGAACGATTACCGATGGCGGTAGCGTCTTAGGAACGGCAGGCTTTACCTTAAACGGAACATCGGGCGTTCTTGCTTTTGCAGTCGCACCGACGAATGGTACAACCATCACAGCCGAATATAACTGCACACAGCTTAACGGAACGCTCCTAACCGACATACTAACTAGAAATGGCGCTGTTCTTGAACTATCAGCTGCCGAAGCGCTTGAAGTGAGGGCTGCCGGAGCCGCTTCTTTCTTTTCCTTTATATCGGCAGATGTAAAAGTCGATAAGACGAAGGTCGCAAAGAGTTATATGGATCTCGCGAAGCAGATAAGAAACGATTACTACGATCCAGACAGACAAGGAACGATAGACACGCAAGTTGAGTGGACTCACATGGACCAAGAACAAATAGGAGATTAAATCATGTCATCGATGTTTGAGCTTGACGATGTTGACTTTATAAAAGGCTGCATTGAATCAGTCGGGGAATATACCGAAGAGATCATAACGCTTTACGTTATCTCATCGTCTGCCGGCACCGGTCCATCTATGGAGCCTAAAACGGTTACTTATAATATTCAGGAGATTAAAGCTAACGTTCAACGTGTTTCAGCGCGTGAGGTTGCCGAATCAGGCGGTATCTATGAGAGCGATGATTTATTGGTTCACTCTTTAGGTAGTTACGATCAAAAGGCTAAAATCGGCTGGCGAACAGGAACTTATAACGTGATAGAAGAGCCTCAGCCGACAACGGTCGGAGATGTTGACGTTCGCTTTAGGGGTGTTATGCGACGTGCCTAAAACATTTGGTATCAAGACTAACAGTGAAGAGTTTAGAAAGATAATCAGGCAAAAAAGAGAAGGAATAGAAATAGAAGTATTAAAAGAAGTAAAATCTAGCGCAAACGGTATTCTCGGTACGCTTAGAGGGAATTTAGACAAGTCAACAACTCCAGCTAGAAGTTTCACGGCTATAAAAACAGTATCAGGTCAACCAACCAGACCAATAGAAGTTAAAAGAGGAACGGTAAGGGAAAGTCTTAATAAAAGAAGTAGTGAGAATATATTTGAAATAGATGGTTTTGAGGCTAGTGTCGGATCTAGGAATAAAGTTTTAGTTAATTTCCTAGAGGACGGTACCAGAGCGCACGGACCAAAGACGGCTAAGATGCTGAGGTTCGGAACGCTTAACGGGGTAGTTTTTACAAAGTGGGTCAAAGGTATTAGGCCGATGAAGGTATTTAAGAAAACTGAACGTATTTGGTCACGACTATTCCCGAAGAGAATATTGGAAGCTACTCGGAGAGGACTCAAACGATGAGCGCCTTAATATTCTACGAAATAGAACGCAGCTTTAACGAGTATCTAAACGATAACCTATCAACTCAGTCGGGCGAAGTGATTAAGTACGAATTCCCTCTCGATACGATAGGTAGTCATACTTATTCGGTTGAGTTCATATCTGATACACCGATACCCGTTACAGGTCGCTCAATAGCCGCAGGGAGTAGAGGACGGTTTATAGAGTCATTAGCTCAAGTCGATGTCTTTAGACTTCCCACAGCCGCAGGAGAAGCCGACGTTGCCGGAGCTAAGAAGATGATATCGAGAGTCACTAATCTATTCAAAGGGTCACATTTTATACCTTTAAAAACATACGGAGATACACCGACAGGGGCGACAGTAGGAACGGTCGCAGGAGCGATGAGGATTGACGAAGGCGACGCTGCAAAAGTAGCGTTTGATCCGAACGAGCAAGTTAGGCGTTATATGCAGACGCTTACAATAACAACTAAGGAAACTTTTTAGGGAGGTGAATTAAATGGGAGAAGTAAAGACAGGCATAGAGGGTGATTTATACCTTTATAATGGTACCGTCGATTGGTCGGGAACTATCTCGGCACCAGGGACCAGAGTTGCTTTCGCTGAAGGTGTTACTTGGTCTTGGGATCGTGAACGCGTCGATGTTTGGGATAGAGGTACGTTTTCGCATTGGAAAAATGGTCGAGGCAACGGAGAGCTTACCGTTCCGCAGGCTTATGTCGATAATCATATCGATATTGTTACACCCTTAGACGCAGTTACAACAGGTTCGACAGCACCAAGAGTACAAGGGGAGCTAAGAGTTTTTGGAACGGCTGGAGCGTTGGATCATACGATGCAGTTCAATGACATTTACATGAAGCATTACGAGCAAAACGAACCGGACGGAGCCGACAAGGTAACTTGGTCTATGGGTTTCGATATCATGGAAGAGCCGGTACATTCGACAAGTTCAAGGTTAGGTTAAGTCATGGGTGAAGTATTCCACTTTAACGAGTGCATTATCTCAGGTACGGACGGTACGCCGATAGCTCCTTTTGCTGAAGAAGTCTCAGTTGATTTAACTAGGCAACTTTTTGACGTTAAAAACGAAAGCGGACAGATAATTAAAAGATTTGAGTCGGGCAAAAATGCCGCAATGACTATAAGAGTGCTATTCGCAGAAGATGTTGTTCATACCGACGGTCAAGCATTAAATCTTCATTATGGGAACGCTCTCGGCACTACTTCATACCAACTAGGGAGCGCATACGTTACGGAAACTGGTTGGCAGCAAAGTCAGAAAAATCAAGCTGTAAGGCATGATGTGAAATTAGTTGGAAGAACATTCGGAACAATATCATAGGAGGTGTTTTCTATCAGTAAGGCTAAAATATCTAGCTGGGATAATCTTAAGAAGATGAAAGAGGAAGAATTCCAATTAGACGCAGAGAGAACGATTTTACTAAGGGGCGTAACTGAAGGGGAACGACGAAAGGCTCAAGAGGATTCGACAGAGCGTAAATTTAATCAGGGCTTAAAAGAATATGAAACAAAATTTAATGAGGACGTGTTTGCACATCACCTTATCATGGCTGGTTGGGTTGAGCCAATAATACCAGGAGAAACATTCGACCAGAAAAAAGAGGGTTTGGATGGAATCCCTTATAACGTGCTTAAAAAGATTGCTAGAAAGATTGATGCGCTATCGGACATTCAAAGAGAGGATATTGAAGCAGCAAAAAACGACTTAGACCTCGCTTAAAAGGTGGGGGAGAATTAAGTGTTAGCTTTAAAGGCGATTTACTTTATTCGCTGGATTATGAGATTTTAGAAATATGCGCTGACAGACTAATATCACTGATAGAATTCGACAATTACCCTTACAGTATCAAACTAGATATAATCGCTCATTGGGAAATAGCTCAAGAAATTGCTGAATACCATAGACAGAAAGCCGAAGATAAGGCTAATAAACAATAGGGAAGGAGGCCGTTAATGGCTGAAGAACTACGAATTGATCTAAACGCACATGACGGCTTTTCTGCTACCTTTAAAAAATTAAATAACGAAGTATTTAAAACCGAAAGCTTAATGAAGCGTGCGGAAGGGGCTTCTAGCGCCTTCCTTAAAACCATTACCGGACTGGGCATAGCAGCTGGCATTTATGTGGGTAGCGCAACGCTGACAGCCGCGAGAACGGAAACGATGGGGGTCGCTTTGAAGGCGGTCGCTAAGATTGCCGGTATATCCACAAAGGAATTAGAAAAACAAGAAAAGGTACTTAAGAAGCAAGGGATAACGACGCAAGAATCACGGGGGATATTAACCGGCTTTATTCAATCTGAATTAGACATAGCCGACGCAACTAAAGTCGCTAGAGTCGCACAAGACTTAGCGGTTATTAGTGGTCAGAATTCATCACAAGCGACAGCGACACTTACTGACGCGATATCCGCACAGCGTCCGATACTTCTTAGACAGTTTGGAATCGTTAAAAATCTTCCTGATATATATGAAGCTTATGGTAGAGAACTTGGAATCGTAAACGATAAGACGATAAGCGGCGGTAAGGTTCAAAAGGTCTGGCAAAGGGAACTAACTGAGACAGAAAAGAAACAAGCATTTCTTAACTTAATACTAGAAGAAGGCGGTAAGGTTGCCGGTACCTACGAAGATGCTATGGAAACGGCTGGAAAAAAACTCGGTTCATTGCCACGATTATTTGAAGAGGCTGCTAATTCCATAGGGGTTATCTTTTTACCGGCATTAGGCAATGGAATAGACGCTTTATCGAGTTTCTTAAAGCTCCTAACGACAGAAAATATTGAGGCTTGGGTTGATTCTATAAGGGAAGCTCCAGCACCATTGTTTATAGTGGCTGGAGCGCTTGTAGGAGCTGTTACGCCTGCCATTGTTGGTATGGGTATCGCGTTTGCAACGGCCCTGATTCCCCTTTTACCTTTTATCGCCGCTGCCGCAGTTCTAGGAGGCATCCTTGGTGTAGTATTTACAAACATTAGGGACGCCAATAGAGCGTTAGGTGCGGCGGTAACTCCGGCTGACAGATTAACTTCAGCGTTTGGCTTTCTTGCTGACGCAGTAGACGGCGTTAAAAGAGCCGAGGAGGAATTGGAAGAGACGCGATCAGACGTAAAAGACGCGGACTTAGCACGCAGGGAGGCTCTTAATGCTCAGGAAAAAGCGGTAGATAGAGTAACGGAAGCAATTGAGGAAGAAACTGAAGCGCAACGTCTCCACGGGGTAGGTTCAAAAGAGGCTGATGCTGCTACTCAGAGGCGCATCGATGCACAGCTAGCTCAGGAAGGTGCAGATATAAGGGTTACGAAAACTACTAAAATATGGACTGCACAAATGAAAAAAGCGGCTGACAAGACAATAGAGTTAACAACAGAAATAGCTAACGAAGTAGTGCAGCAGGACATCATAGATAGACGAACTATCGCATGGTATAAAACACTTTCTAAAGCAGGCCAGGCTGACAGTGACGTTAATATATTTATAGATAAGATAAAAGAGGCTAAAAGATGGTTGCAGGATCTAGCGACAGAAATATTCGATTTCCCTAGACAACTATTATTCGGCAACATAGGTGCATCGAATATCGGACCCAGCGGTCCTGGTACTTCTAATATAGATTTTAATTTATCCGCACAAGAAAGGCCAAACCGTTTATTTGGAAATCCTAACCTAGATGATCCTACAGGCGGTCGTCCCTTAAGCCCAATACCGCTTAGTCAACCTGGAGATAAAAGCTTTATAGGGCCGATACCATTTATTGGCCCGATTCCTCCAACGGGATTTTTTAGCGGTCCACAGGTAGCCGCAGAAGGTGGCATTTTCGGTCATTCAACTGTTGAAGTTGGCGAAAAAGGGCGAGAGATAATCCTTCCGAGCGAAGTTACAGAATTTTTTACTAGGGTTGGAGTACCGATAAATACAGGCGGTAATCAACCGACACAGATTACAACTCAAGTCATGCTTGACGGAAAACAAGTAGCACAGAGCGTCGATCAACACTTTTCAGGAATCGGAGACAATCTATGAGCTTTAAACTAAATCACCTAGAGATTCAGCCGGACTACGACGCTCATAAAGATTTTAGAATCAGCGTCGGGAAGAATATGGATTACCAGACTATTCAAGGCGGTTTCCCTTTAGCGCAAGTTAGGAACGTCAATCCTGATAGAGTGTCGATATCCTTCCCTCTAGCGAGAGAAACGGCTTCGGCTGGTATAACCTTACAGAATCAAGTAAGAGAGCTTGTAAAGAATCCTGAGGTTGGAGAAGTCTATCTTAACTGGAGCGGTGCGACTCATTTAAACGGTTACTACGCTTTAGATAGCGCAGACATTGAAATCCCTACGGGTGGAATCGATGGCGGTTACGCTGACTTTAATGCAAGGCTTACGAAGATAGGAGAGAGAGAGCGAGTTCAAAGAGCCATCCAGTTAAACCACTCAATTAGAACTTCGGATTATGGAACTAACTTGACCGGAACTATCACTTCGCATGGATTTCCGTTTGCCGCTTCCGTTTATCTGACTTCGGGAAGTTTAGGCAATAGAGGCGGTTCGCTGGGTGATATCGAGTGGACAAGAAACGTGACTAATCAAGACTTATTCCCCTATGAGCAAGATGTCGGAAGTATCGGTCTGGGAGATGTTCGCGTCTACGATGATATGGGCGATGCTGCGACAAGGGCTAATTGGGTGGAAGTATTCGGAGCAGATCATAAATTTACAGGTGACGCAGTTCTTGAGAATACTTTATTACAAGTATTGACTAGAAAGACGTTTACCGCTGACCTTCCTGGGGGCTTGACGCTCAAGTATTGGAATAAGGCCGATAGTGATTACGCAGTGGCAGGGACGGCAAGTTTCGTTGAGATCGATGGTGTAAATTATGGAACTACCGTTCCGAAAATAAATCTGAATAACTTAAGTGCTGAAAGGGCTGAGTTAGTATTGAGCTATCCACCATCCGCAAACTCATTAAAAGTAAAAGCTCGGTTAGATCGTGGACAATGGGACATCGAAGCACGGCCATCTTTTGTAACTGGTACGATCCCGACTAACCTAGTGGGTCGATTAGATGTCGGAACTTTCAATTCTAATATACTAGCAGACGCGACTGACAGCGCAGCAAAGGCAGACGGAACTTATAGTATCGCAACATTATCAGCAAATAGGTTGTCCGTTGAAGATTCTGGAAGGCCGTCATTTGGCATGGTTAAGCTTGGAACTAGAACATTTAACGATACTTATAACATTACATCATCTAAGGCAGACCAAATAAATATGGCAACCGGAACTGCTCATTTTTCATTTTTTGCTATTGGTTCATCTGGTGATAGTTCAGATAGCCCAGCAACTATGGCCGGACATATTCGTAGCGAAACGCAAGCACTCGGTCAAGTAGTCGAGCGATAATGCCGACACCAGTAAGAAAGTTTACAAAACATACGCATAGAGTTAAATCAATCGTGAGATCCACAGGAAAGACTTTCGCTGCTCCTTTTATATCAGGCTTCTATATTTACCATCTGCACGGATTAGGTGAGTTTGAAATCACTATCCCCAACGGTTGGGTAAAGGATCAAGACAGCGGAATAAACAAATTAACTAGAAATGAAATAAACAAGTTCGATGTTATCCAGATAATCAGGGATTCTACGATAGTCTTTTCCGGTATCGCTTTAAAGTTCAAAAGGCGCTTTAATACGATTACTATTAGTGGACCGTCTGAGGCGTGGTTGCTCACTAAACAACATACGACAGTACAATCATTTACTGAAGAGCCAGCGGACACCGTTAAACGCTTTCTAAAGGGTAGAGATTATAAGATAAAGGATAACTTCAATCGGGCATCCCTCGGTGGCGATTGGACGAACGACGGAAATCATAATTGGGTTATAGTAAGTAATCAATTATTTGCCGATCCCGATGTCTCAGGAAGCAACGATAACGCTTTAATGACTCACGACACTAGTCCGACCGCTGCCGAATGGGACGATTGCACTATCGAGTTCGACATTGAGGATATAACCGTAACGACCGGAGTCGGGGGAAGTCTTTTCGAATTTTCAGTAATATGGGCGAGAGTAGACGCGACGGATAGCAGGTCGTTTGTTATAACGCTTGATAATGAAGCTTCCGGCGCAGGAGATATTAGGACAACCTTTGAATTCCGAGTGAACGAAACAACACCGGCAACTATTGCGCTTGCTTTTAGAGATAATGAGATATTCACAGGCGGTCATATAAAGATAGTTGTATCTGGTTTATCGGTGGAAGTCTTTATTGATAACGTAAGTTTAATGACCGGAGACTTTACAGGGTTTGCTTCGGGTGCCGGAGATTTAAGACTTAGAGCTTTTGAAGCCAACGCTCCGACATCTATAACGATTGACAACCTACACGTCAGAATACCAAAGCAGCTTATACCAGAGGGTACTATTGATAACTTTGGTTCAAGCAAAACGACCTCGGTTAGCTATGAGACTTTATATAACGCGATAGATGACAGAATCAGGAAGCAGCTTGCTTCAACGGCTGATAATATTACTTGGTGGCAATGGAAAGAAAATCCGGTCGCCTACGTCGATGCTACCACGCCTTGCGCTAACCTCGACTTTAAGAACAGGATAGGCAGCGATAAGAATATTTTATTATCAGTCACCGAGAAGAACTTAAGACAGTTTGAATCTGAAGAGGATTGGACGAGCTTTGTAACTGATATTATCGCTCTCGGAGCCGGTAACGCCGATGCTGAGGGTTCAGGACAGACATTTTCTAGGGCGGTTGATTTTGATGCTTATGATACTTCTAACATAATACTAGAATCAATCTATCAACTATCTGAAGAACAGACTCTTGCGACGCTTAAGGCTATGGCGGCTCTATGGCTTGGACGAAGGGCAACGTTCCATGAAAATATACAAGTAGATCCCATCGATTATGAAACTAAAGGCTTTGAGATAGGCGACGCATATAAAATAAATATTCCAGAGTTAAAACTTGATGGAAGCACCTTCCACCGAATAATCAACGAAAAAAGAGAGTTCAAGCCGGAAGGCGCTGAGACGATAACGGTTAACTGGAAAGATAGAACTCGTTCATTTATGACGGATTTAAAAGCAGAACTTAGACAACAAAAATCAAAGACTCGATACGATCAAGGAACTTATGTAATACAGAGCTTTAATTTCGATGAAGGACTAGAGTCTGTGGCTAATGACGGTTTAACAACGGTTAATATGACTCTAACCTTTTCAACTGCCCTTTATTCAAGCGTTAAAAAGGTAATATGGAACTTTTCAAGTGGTGGAGATTATCAAGTGTTAATTGACTCTATTGATAGAACCGACGACCTCTTCGGCGTGGCGACAGCGACCAGCTCACAGTTAGACGTTGATATTACTCGTTTTGTGTCGTCAATTACTACACATACGGTACAGATGAAGAACAAATCGGGCATAACTAGAAACTTAAGACTTTACGGCGATTGCGAACTATACACAATATAAAGGGGGAGAGTTGACACCGAAGGAAGAGAAAGACCTAAAAGAACTTGTCGAAGATGCTTTAGCTGGTATTAAGAAAGAGCGAGAAGATCACCTAGAGGAACGAAAAGCCTTTAGGCAGCATATCATCAAGGATAACGTCGATCACGATTTTCTTAAAAAAGAAATCGCATGGTTAAAGAAAGCTGTTAAACCTATGAAGGATGAGCGAGATCGCTTTACTTGGCTTGGACGCTTAGGAATTACAATCTTTGGCGCTATTACGGCGGTCGCTGGTCTTTGGTGGTTGTTTATTCAGATTTATGATAGATATAAACCCGTTATTAAGGAGTAAATATGTCGTCACTAAATGATTTCAAGGTATCGGAGAATTTCAATCTAAGAGAGTTTGTATCGCCGGACACTAACGAAGTTAAACTTGAGAGTGAAGTTGTTTTTCGCTTGCAGAAACTCAGGGATCTGATAGGAAGAGCTATTACAGTTACGTCAGGATATCGGACACCTGAGTATAATCAACAAGTCGGCGGCGTGCCTAGGTCTTATCACATGTTAGGACAGGCAGCCGATATCTATTGTTCAGGTATGTCAACCAAGAAACTCGCCCAACTTGCAAATGAGGTCGGGTTTAGAGGGATAGGAACGTATGTTAAAGACGGCTTTGTTCATGTTGACGTTGGACCCAAACGCGCATGGACCGGATAAGAAAGGAGGTTAATAATGACTCTTAATCTAAGATATGCACTATTGATCGTTGCCTTTATCGCTTACACCATAGCAGCTAATTCTAGTATAGTAATTCCACAGACAGCAATCGATTTAGTGCTTGCCACTGCTTATGTTTCTGGTGGCGTGACAGTTGCATCGGAACTCAAAGAACTAAAGCTATTTAAGAAGTAGGAGGCTATCAATGCCTAAGTATGATAAGATTCCAGATAATAATTTTAAGTTAATCCGAGTCTTTATTGTTTCTTTCTTTGTATTATTAACAGTAGTTTTAAGCATTTGGATTGACGGCACCAGTAACGTAGCTCAGACGGAGATCAAGAAAGAGGAAACTCGTATCGAGTCTGAAAGCGAGGTGAGGAAAGACGAGATAATCTTAGAATACCTAGATAGTTCTGAAACTAAATAGATCAGATTTTCATAGTTGCCCTTCGGTTCATCACCGAGGGGCTTTTTTTTGTGTCTAAAAATAATATTGTTTATTTGCTTGACGTATGAAATAATTATGTTTACAATGTGAAAAAGAGGTGATATATACATGATACGAGAATTACGGAGAAGCAAGAGATTGACTCAAGAAGAACTAGCTAAAGAAGTAGGTTTAAGCAGTAGAACAATCATAAAAGCAGAACAGGGCGAACCAGTAAGTATTACTACAATGAGGAAGTTAGAAGAGTTTTTTAAAAAGAGGATATTTGAGGTTACAGATGTTAAGTGAAAAACAATTAGCAGGATTAAAGTTAGGTCCATTAGCAAGTAGAACTCACGGGCAATCAAGCGGTAAGAGCCGTACACGATCATATGGTAGTTGGGCTTCAATGATTCAACGGATTTATAATCCAAAAAATGATAGATATAAAGATTATGGTGGTAGGGGAATAAGCATTTCTGATAGTTGGAGAGTTTTTATAAATTTTTATGATGATATGGGGGACCGTCCAAAAGGCAAAAGTCTCGACCGGATAGATGTTGATGGTCACTACACAAAAGAAAACTGTAAGTGGTCAACAGCGAAAGAACAATCAAACAATATGAGATGTAATGTTTACATAGAATATAAAGGACAACTTAAGACTGTGAATGTTTGGGCTGACGAAATAGGGATGAAGGCTTGCACTCTATATACAAGGATAAAAAGGGGATGGACCACTACGAGGGCTATGGAAACACCTGTGAACGTTAAGCGGAAAGTAAAGAGGGGAAAGCAATGACAGATAGCGACATTGTATGGATATTTATTGGTTTCATAGGGACAATTCTTTTAATAGCTATTGCATATGCCGCAGGAGGTGAATGATGTCAACAAATCTATCCATAGCGATACTAATATTATTATTCGCAGCCCTAATCGGTGCATTCGAGAACGCTATAAGCGCCACAGGGAAGAGAGCGATAAAGCGAAACTATCAGAACGCGATAGATAACGTTATGCGGATTCTTTACGGCACGATTTGGGTTGGGGTTATCTTAAGGGGCTTAAGGCTTCAGAATCGAAAGGTCGGTTCGAGTCCGAGAAGAATGGCAGGGTTTGGATATCAGGAATGGGAGGATAAGTAAGCATTATTCTAAGTTGTTTGAGGCAACTTTTTTTCTTTAATTCGGGGTAGGCGTTCAATGGCAGGCGCTTATCCCAAACTAAAAAGGGAGGTGAAGGAATGAAAGCATTAGGAATATTAATGGTAATAGCAGGTGTTGTTTTAGGTTTATATGTCGGTATCTGGATAATGTTTATTGGTGGCATTGTAGGGCTTGTCAATGTCGTAGTTATCGCTGTAGATGGTGGCGGAATAGATGGTCTACAGGTAGGGTTGAATGTCGCTAAGATTGTTTTTACGGGACTAATAGGAACTTTGTCAGCAATGGCCTTAGTAATCCCAGGCATGGCTATAATATCAAACGATTAGGAGGTGAAACAAAATGACTAAGCGAGGACCAATGGCAGGATCACCGGAAGCATTAAAAGGCGGTAACGCTTGCAAGGAGAAGTACGGTATCGATTATTACAAAAGGATCGGTAAGCTTGGCGGTAATAAGTTAGCCAACACGAAGCCACGGAGCTACTTCGAAGAGATCGGTCGCAAGGGCGGCAACAGCACTAAGGCACGGCACGGGATAGAGTTCTTCGAGGCGATAGGTAGAAAAGGTGGAAGAAGATGAAAAGACCGCTTAAGTAGCGGCCTCTTCAACACCAGAACAGGTAAGTAAAAGTTTAACACTTTGAGCTTTTACGTCAAGAAAGGAAGCAAATGCAACTAATATCTGCTTATTCACCAACGACATACTTAAAGCCTTGCGTTGTTGTATCTACTTTGTGGAGTGACGAAGGGATAAAAGAAACGGCTTTGATATGGGTTGAGGCTTTAAATCAGAGTCACGCTTTAGAAATATGTTATACGAAAAAAGAAAAAAGAATTACTAAGTGTTCTGAACCAGTTGTTATTAAATCTCACCAAACACCTGTTGAAGCCGAGAAGTTTCACACTAGAATGTCTAGGGTTTTTCATAATGGTGGTAGCGAAGAAAGTTGGGAGCAAGGCATGAAGAAATATCAAGAGCTTTACAAAAAACACTGTCCTGATTCTATGAAAGAAAAGGAGTAGTTAGATGGAAATAAAGCTACTAGAACTAAATCTTAAGAATTTCAAAGGGATCAAGTCACTAAAAGTTACGGCAGATGGTCGAGATGTTAATATCTTCGGCGAAAATTCGACAGGTAAGACCAGCATCTACGACTCATTCACGTGGTTACTATTCGACAAGGACAGCCAGAATAAAAAAGATTTTAGCATCAAGACGCTGGAGCCTACTGGAGCCGTTAAAAACGGCTTAGAGCATGAAGTCGAGGGAACGTTCGAACTTGTAGGAAAAGACGGCTCACGAACGATTAAGTTCAAGAAAGTCTACGTCGAGAAATGGACGAAAACCAGAGGAAGCGCCGAACGGACGTTCTCAGGCAATACGACAAACTACTTTGTCGATGGAGTACCAACGAAGAAAGCAGATTACGAACAAACGATATCAGACCTAATCGACGAAGATACTTTTAAGCTGATAACATCGCCGACGTTCTTTAACGACCAGCTCCATTGGGAAGAGTGTCGCAAGGTACTATTCGAGATAGCCGGAGGCGTAACCGATAGCGAAGTAATCGCAAGTAATAAAGACTTATCACGTTTGCCGGAGATCCTCGGAAGTCGAAAGATAGACGACCATCAAAAGGTTTTAAAGGAAAGTCGCAGCGAGATCAATAAGGAGCTTGAGAAGATACCGGTTAGGATTGATGAGGTTAATATCGCTCTGCCAGATATCACAGGACTAGACTTAAAAGCTATCACGAAAGAGAAAGACGAGTTCGTCGCTAAACGCCGCGCTAAAGAAGATGAAGTAATGCGTATCGAGTCCGGCGGTGAGATCGCGGAAAAGACGAAGCAGCTAAGGGAAGTCGAGAGCGATATCTTAAGCCTAAAGAATAAGCATAAAGAGCGAGGTTCGGAAGCTGACGATAAGGCGCGAGAAGCTATCTCTAAGATGAAGGACGGAATATCGGACATAGCGCAGATATACAACGAAACGAGCGGGTTAATAATATCGAACGATAATGATATCAAGCGCCGTAAAGAAGAGAATGAGGTTATTCTTAAAGATTGGAAAGAGGTAAACGGTCAGGAATTTGTTAATTTTTCTAATTTTACCGACCACCTAAGAGACGGAAACGGCCTTGAGGGATTTACGGAACCCGATACGTTTTGCCCGACCTGCAACCAGAAACTTCCAAAGGCAGACGTCGAAGCAGCCAGAGTGAAAGCCGAAGAGAACTTCAATACCGGTAAATCTCGACAACTCGAAGAGCTGGACGAGCGAGGCCGAGTTAATCGAGAGATAATCGAAGAACACGAAGCGACAAATGTCGCCCTTAAAGAGTCATTAAAAGAGGCTGACGATAAGATAGAAGAGAATAAAAAACTACTCGCAAGCGCCGAAGAAGCTAGGACTATCGGAGTCGGCAATATCAAGTCGCTAGAGGATACGCCGGAGCATCAAAAGGCTGTTAAGTTACTATCAAGCCTTACAGCGGAGATATCAGCACTCGGTTACGATAATGACGATGCGATTGATAAAGTCAGAAAAGATATACACGACCTTGACGAAACTCTAACCGGCTTATGGGCAAACATCGATAAGTTCGAAAAGCGAGAATCAGGACAGACCAGAATCGATGAACTCAAAGACCAAGAGAAGAAACTTGCGCGAGAGTTTGAATCACTAGAAAGCGACCTTTTCACCATCGAACAGTTTGAGAAGAGTCGGGCTAGTATCTTGAGCGAAAGAATAAATAGTAAGTTCAAGATCGTAACGTTCAAGTTATTTAAAGAGCTTATCTCTGGCGGCTTAGAACCTTGCTGTGAGGTTTTGGTTAATGGAGTACCCCATAACAGTTTGAACTCTGCCGGTAGGATTCAGTCAGGTCTTGACGTTATCTACACACTATCTAAGCACTATGATATTAAGGCTCCGATATGGCTTGATAACCGCGAGTCAGTTTTAGAGCTGCCTGAGATGGATTGTCAATTGATATCGTTATTCGTTAAAGAGGGCGTTAAGGAATTAAAAATAGAGACAGTAAAATGAATTACCAAGTAGCCGATATGACTGGTCTTAAATTCGGTAGGCTGACTGTTGTAAAGTTTGCAGAAAGTGATAATCATCGTCGAGCTATCTGGCTATGTAGTTGCACTTGTGGTAACAACTCTTTAGTTGCCGGAGCAAATTTAAGGGTCGGATATACTAAAAGTTGCGGTTGCTTAAAGGAAGAATTAAATACTGGCTTAACACTACAAAACGGTAAACCATCGAGGCTTTATAGGATTTGGTCAACAATGAAGCAACGGTGTCTAAATTCTAACCATCCGAAACATGATTGCTATGGCGGTCGTGGAATAAAGATTTATGCTGAATGGATGGAGTTCAAAGCCTTTCACGATTGGGCTATGTCGAACGGCTATCAAGACAACTTGACCATCGATCGAATAAATAATGATGGACACTATGGGCCTGATAATTGTCGGTGGGCAACACTTAAAGAGCAAGCTAGAAATAGGCGAGATAATCGTAATATTGTCTATCAAGGGGATACTAAAACAATGACCGAATGGTCAGAAATTTTAGGCATGAACTATAACACACTAAGGAGCCGTATTGATGTCGGCTGGACAGTCGAAAAAGCATTTAATAAACCAACAACAAAAGGAGCAAATTAAATGGCACCAGACCTAGCGAAGATCAAGAAGGAAACGCTCGATATAGCCGAACAGCGTATTGAGCAATTCAAGAAAGACGGAAAGATTCACTTTCCAGAGCATTATTCACCACAGAACGCGATGAAATCAGCTTGGCTTATCCTACAAAAGACTCAAGACCGGTCTAAGAAGCCAGCGCTCGAAGTCTGCACTAGACCGAGCATAATGAACGCCTTGCTCGATATGGTGGTTCAAGGTCTTAATCCGGCTAAGAAACAAGGATACTTTATCGTTTACGGTAACGAGCTTGTTTTTCAGCGGTCATACTTCGGCACGATGGCGCTCTGTAAACAGGTTACAGGAGCGAGAGATATACGCGCGAAAGTCGTTTATGAGAAAGATGAATTCGAATTCGAGATAGAGGATTCTAGGACGAAAATAATAAATCATACTTCGAGCCTTACTAATATGAATAAGGACGAGATAGTCGGAGCTTATTGCACAATAGTAGCTGACAGTAGTCAGATTATTACCGAAGTAATGACTATCGAGATGATTAAGCAGTCTTGGAAGATGTCTAAGATGAACCCTGTTAGCGCTGACGGCAAGATAAAGGCTGATTCGGTTCACGGTAAGTTTACAGCAGACATGGCGCTTAAAACGGTAATCAATCGCACCTGCAAGGCTTACATCAACTCATCGGATGATAATAGTTTGATCATAGATGGTCAGGATCATTTTAACCGGTCTGATGATGTTATAGCAGAGGTTGAAGTAGCGGAAGAGATCGAAGAGAAAGCGAACGCGGAAGAGATAGATATCCAGACAGATCCACAGGCGCAAGGTGAAGTTACGACAACTACCGCCGAGGGCGATAACCCTGAGTGGTCTGAGTAAGTGAAGATCAAGGCAATCGCGTCGTCTAGCAAAGGTAATTGTTATCTGATAACGAAGGATGGTAGTTCCTTATTGCTTGAGTGCGGTATCTCGATAAAAGAGATCAGGAAGACGCTCGACTTTAATCTATCGAGCGTCGCCGGTTGCCTATGCACCCACGCGCACCAAGATCATTCTAAGGCAATCTTAGGCGTTGCTAAGTCTGGGGTAGATGTTTATACCTCGGAAGGGACGCTTGAAGCGTTGGGTATAGTATCGCACCGCACACACGCTATTGTGGCGCATAGACAGTTCGATATAGACGGCTGGACCATCTTACCGTTCGACACGAAACATGACGCGCCGGAACCTTTAGGATTTCTGATCGCCAGAGGTAATGAGAAGTTACTTTATCTTACCGACTCAGCTTATTGTCATTATCGTTTTAAGGGGATAACTCACTTCATGGTAGAAGTTAATTATTGCGAGGAAATCTTAGATAGAAATATCAGTAATGGATCTCTTGATAGAAGCTTAAAAAAGCGATTAAGACGGAATCATTTTTCTTTGGAAACAGCGGTCGATTTCTTTAAGGCGAATGACTTGAGTAAGACTATATCAATCCACTTGATTCATCTTTCAAGCGGAAACTCAGACGAGAAAGTTATTAAAGAGACTATCCAGCGCACCACTGGTAAACACGTTATTGTCACGCAAGAGAGAATAGATAAAGACCAAGGGTTAGATAAGTATGAGGATGAGAAAGGAAATAATGGCAGATAAGGAAAAGGTAACTTGCCCGATATGTGGGGAAATGGAACTGCCAGAAGAATTTACAGATAGTGATGGTGCGTTAATAGTTCCCGTTTGTTATGCGCCAACAGCTCAAATGTATGGAAAGTTATTTAAAGCTGTAAGCGGAGATTCTTTTCTTGATGCTACGGGCTTAAAGGTTAGTGAGGGAATGACTAAAGGAATGGTTAGCATAAGCCATTTAAACGATGAGGACGATGGTCGAGAGGCTATGAAAGCTCATACATTTACCGAGAAAATCGAATGTTGGGTGCAAAAATGACCTCCACCATAACCCTAGAACTTACTTATAACCACATACCTAGCGAGTCAGGAGAGAGTGAAGATGAGTTACAAGGATAAGCAAATAACGGAATTAGGAGTTTGGGATACAGAGCAAGGGGCGAAAGATAACCTTTTGAGTTATTCGCATAAAGAGCCTGAATGGTGTTGTCCTTTATTTCAGCAAGGTTGCGATGTTAGATGCGTTAATTATGAGCCACCGTCAATGCTTAAGTTGAATACAGGTAAAGAAGAGTGGAGAGTTTATAAAGGATATTGCACTAATGGAATGTTCAGCGATTACAGATATGTAGAGATGCAGTCTACCTAGCGAGAGAGAGGGAGAATGAAAAAGATAATTATAGCTTTAATCTGTTTAGTTTTATTAAGCGGCTGCACTAGGACTTTAGATGATGGTTTGATTATTCAAAAGCGACACATTCCAGAAACCTCATCGACGTTCGAGAGTTGGTATTTAGAGATTAAAGATGATGAACAATATGACCATGACCTCACAACTAAGCGGCAGACTATACAGCTTTATTCAAAAGGTGAATATGACTCTTATAAGATTGGCGATTATTGGGTTCGACCAAAGGCATCCCAATGACCCCCGAACAATCAGTAGTCAGTTTAGAGCTGGCTAGGGAGCTTAATAGAAAAAAGATGAAGAAATATAAAATAATATATGCAGATCCGCCTTGGAGCTATGAAGATAAGGCACTTGCAGGAAATAGGGGGGCAGGTTGTAAATATTTAACACAAACTAAAGAGTGGATTGATAATCTACCTGTTAAAAATATAACAGATGATAATTGTATTTTGTTTTTATGGGTAACAATGCCAAAGCTTGATGAGTGTTGGGAATTGATTGAAAATTGGGGTTTTAAATATAAAACCGTTGCCTTTACTTGGGTTAAGAAAAACAAAAATTCTGCTAGCTGGTTTTGGGGTATGGGCCGTTGGACAAGAGCAAATGCTGAGTTATGTTTATTGGCTACAAAAGGAAAACCTAAAAGAATAAACGCAGATGTTCATTCTGTTATAGATACGCCTATTGGTGAACATTCAGCAAAGCCGGATATAGCTAGGTTGAGAATAGTTGAGCTATGTGGAGATCTGCCAAGAATTGAATTGTTTGCAAGAAATGATAACAAACAGCCGAATTTTTTTTATGATGATAAATATGACGGGTGGAATATTTGGGGAAACGAAGTAGATAGTGATATAGACCTCACAGCCAACTTACATGAGATAGAGGAACAAGGGGAGGAAAAGGAATGAGTAATCCAAAATATGCACACATAGGAACGGCATCAGATAAGTTAATAGAAGAATGCAGTGAACTCATAAAAGCTGTAATAAAAGGCAAGCGGTTCGGATTTAACAAGGCTCATCCTGATAATTTTCCATGTAGACAAAAACCTAAAGACGAATGGTGCGACTATCAAGGTCAGGGTGATTTTATGGGGCATACATGCGGAGGGTTGAATTCTAACCTAGACGATATAAAGGATGAGTATAGAGATATTCAAGTAGCTTATGGACAATTTTTAAAGGAACTATCCAATGACTCTTAGCTACAAAGACTCAAGGGAGGAATAAAGATGGAAAGTGAAAAGGTAAGAAAAGTTATCGACCTAGCTATTGATGGTTGCATATTTGATGGTGGACATCATAAACAATGGCACTTAGAAGAAATAATAAAAGCAATTATAGGAGAAAAAGGTTTTATTCATCTTAAAAAAAGCTGTGGGCAAGACGATGATGGAGATTTCTACGAGGCATGGGAAGAGGGTATAGCACCATGACTCTCAACTATGAAACCTCTTTAAAGCTCAAGGAAATCGGGGTAGAGCAGATTGGTGGAGATGGTTGGTATTGCTTGGAATGTAAAGTATTTGGCGAAAACTATACCCTTACTCACGAAGTTAATTGCAGAGATTACAACAATAAAGCAGCCGTTCCAGACCTAAAACAGATAATAAACGAGTTAGAGGGGTTAGATGATATTTTATCAGTTCACATTGATTATATTTATCAAACAAAAGAATGGTTGGTTACAATCGCTTTTAGAATTATAGACGAATATATCAATAGAGAGCCGTTTAGCTCATCAGACCCCGATCTCCTAACCGCTTTATCTTATCTTTATTTAGAGTTAAAGGAGGAGAGCTGATGAAAGACAGGGCTAAAGACCTTATATGGCAATTAAGGAATACTCACGGACTAGGAGAAACGGCAGATTTATTTGATAAAACACGAAAGGAAAGAGACATTTTAATAGAAGAAGCTGACGTAATGGATGCCGAACTCCAAGACCTTAGAGCCGAGAATAAAGAGCTGAATAAAGAATTATCAGATACCCATAAACATTATCAAGGTGAGATGAATGACTAAACTAAACACCTACCTACACAAGCTAATTAAGGGGGAGTGATGGATAAAGAATTTACAAAAAAGTTAATAGATAGAGCTTTTTCCGAGGATGAATTGTCACAGGTTTTAATAATTATCAAAAACAAGAAAGGAATTATCTTTGATTGCCACGAAGAAAGCGTAAATGAAGTTATTGAATATTATGATAACGAAACAAACGAACCGTTTAAGGAGTAATAAATGAAAGAACACATAAGACAATCAAACTTAATAGAGGGGATAGACGATCCTAAAGAGGATGAGCAGAGCTTAAAGGCTTGGGAGTGGTTGAAAGAAATTAAAGAATTAGATCATACCGTAATATGTGCCTTACAATTTCAGATAGTTGAAAATCAAACTGACTTAATGGCTGATGAAAAAGGCGATTATCGAAATATAAATGTTTATGTTGGAACACGCCTTTGCCCTAGTGCATTTTTCGTTAATGACTTAATGAGCGAATGGTTAGACGATTTTAAACCAGATTTATCAACAGGAGTTTCACAGTTTGACCCAATAGAAAACCACGTTAAGTTTGAACTAATCCACCCTTTTGTAGACGGCAACGGTAGAACAGGCAGGATGCTTTTGTGGCATCAGGAAATCAAAGAGGGTAAAGAGCCTACACTTTTTAAGGCAGATGAACGTCAAGAATATTACAAGCTATTTAAGGAGTAAGAGATGGAGAAGCTAACTAACGAGGAATGTTTAAAACCAACTAAAGTTGGAGGGAAAATAAACGCTTTAATTGATGAAGTAGAGGGATTGAAGAAAAACGATTTAATGTCAAGACAATATTTAGTAAAAGAGGTTGATGAATTTTATAAGTGTTGCAATAAAGCTTTTGAAGAATTAAAAAAGGAACTGTTAGAGCCAGCCGACAAAGAGGTTATCTATGAGGGGTTTGTGTGTGACGAAAGGCAAACAGAACGGTCGTTTTGTAAAAACAATGATGGTTGTATTAGGAAAGCAGAGGGCGTTAACTGCCGACCTATACGGCTTAGGGAAATATGAAGATCAAACTGATAGGATTCATGGCTGAAGTTGTCGAAGAGTATGAGGTTGATTCGGCTTACCTCTTAGATAGGCGTCAGATCAATGTAAGGTTTTCAGAGATGAGTCCTGATAGACGCGCTCTAAGGACAGATACGCGCACCTTCGAGCAAGACTCAGAGCATCCGCATTTATATTTGGAGGTTAGGTAACGTTTACAAGTTTAGTGGTTGGTGGTAAGATAAGACAACGGCTAGGAAACAAAATGAATTGCAAAAATAAACAATTATATATAAAGTTTAAATCAGGCCATCGTCCCCGTTTCCTAGCCGGAACTAAAGCGGTGGCCTTTTTTATGGCGAAAGGAAATTATGGTCAAGATTCTTGAAGCAGAGTTACAATAGTTTCTGTTCGATGAGGCATTACAGAATTATTTTAATGTTTCCCATGACGCTTACATTATTAAAGAAGCAAAGTTAGGTAATTATGGGAGGGCTGATTTAATCTCTTTTGATGTCGAGGATACAAAAAACGATATACCCATATTAAATATAACTATATTTGAATTAAAAGAAAATCTAATTGATCTGAATGCTTTGGGTCAGATATCAAGATATTACACAGCTTTTAAAGGTGCGTGGAACAGAGGTAAATTTAAAAAATACTACAAGACAAACCTTACAGGTGTACTAATAGGGAGAAAAATGGCAGAAGGAGACGTTACGTTTGCAGCTCAACAAATACCTTGGTTAGACATCTCACTATACAGCCTCAATTTATCCGACGGCTTACTCTTTGAACATATAGAAATGGATTGGAAGCTCGGAGATGAAGGTAAGCTCGATCGTAATTTAAACGATCATATTATTAGCATACCTGAGAAAAACGAAGAGGATAGTTTTGGCTAATTATCGATTAGTCTCAGTACATATCTGGAACGATCCAGACTTTGAGCAATTAACGCCTTCAGAAAAGACTATATTTCTTTATTTGATTACTAATAATGCAACTTCAGATTCGGGCATTTATACGGTAACTCCAAAAAAGATAGCAAACGACACAAATGTACAGCTGGGAACAGTTAATAAACTGTTAGGGAACTGTAAGAATTTATCATATGACTTTGATAATAAATGTATCTTCATTCATAACTTCTTGCAGTATAACGGTGGCGGTCGTCCTAACCTTTTAGAAAAAGCTTTAATTCGTGAGAGTAATCAGTTCAAAACTCTACTCTGGAATGAGTTTCTTGAATTTTACCCTCAATATTTAGAGGTTATAGAAGTGCAGGTGGGAACTGTTAACAAACAGTTCTTAAGCGAGGATAGGCGAGGCGAGGATAAGATAAGTATTAAAAGTACTTATAAGGAATCAATAAAATTAACTGATGAAGAGCATGAGAAATTAAAAGATAAGTTCGGTGATTCAATTTTAGAGGTAATGCTTGAAAAGTTAAATAATTGGAAAGTATCGAAGGGAAAAACATATAAATCAGATTATCACGCTTTAGTTGGCTGGGTAGCTAAAGATATTGTCGGGGATAATCCCGACGGCGAACTTCCAGAATCAACACTCAAGATAATCAGAGAAGTCAACGAAGAGAAGAGGAAGGGGAATAATGATAAATAGGTGTTTATTTTTTGGAGTTGTAATAATGGCGTTTTATTTTCAAATAATCAAAGAGGACACAATTACCGCGATATGGTACGCAGCGGTAGGAATTTTATTAAAATTAACGCAGGAGGATTAAAGATGTTTGACGAAAACCACGATCCAAAGAACGACGCTGATTTTACAAGGTTCTCAGGCTTGATGGAAGAGATAGCCACAGGACTAGGTAAGAATGTCCATAAAAACCGCATAGCCGGATACTACAAGGAAATCGGATACTTCAATTTAGACGAGTTCGAGAAGTGCTATAAGCCACTGAAGAACGGAGAGATCAGTTATAACTTCCCATCGATAGCACAGATGAAAGCCGTTTATCACGATCACATGAGAGAAGTCGTTAGCGATAAGAAAGCGGCAGAGATCAAAAAAGAGAGTGAAGAGATGGAGAAGCTCAGTCCGTTCGGTACTCGCTGGGGTCTTAGGATTCTAACTTGCCACGCTTCGGATCTCGTTAAGTGGCAACATGATAAGGCTTACGAGTTATGTCAGTTCGCTTGTATGCTGTCCAGACAAATTGATAAGGGGATGATCGATGAGACTGAGGCATTAAAGACGTTGGTCGAAGAGGGTAAGAACTACGAGGTTAATATCGATAAAGTCTGGGTAAAGTTTAAAACTAAGAGCGCGATAAAGAATCGAGAGCCGGTACTAGCGGATTATTTGGCGGTTTAGGGAGGTAGAGATGTGGAGCCAAGAAGATAGTTTGATAATGATATTGTTAATCGTCGTTTGGTGTGTGATAGCTATATATTTTATTAAAAAAGATTATAGGGGAGGTAGGTTTTAGTGTGGTTTGCGTGGTTGATACTTATTGTAATTTTGCTTTTACCAGCTCTTGCGGATAATAGGTTAGAGCCATGATCGAAAAACCAGACACCTGCAAGATAACCGAACCCTGCACAGTCTGTAAGCTCTATCCGCAGGCACGGTGCCCTCTGAACGCTGAGTTTAAAAAGTGGCGACAAGGTAACATGGATAAATCGGCTTCTATGGGTGGGATAGACTCGTATCAGGCGTTATCGTCTGGATATGGGAAGAACCATAAAACAACAAGTAAACAGAGTGGGGAGAGGGCTAAGATATGAAAGGTCAAAGATTTCAGATAACTAAAAGAATTAGGGAGTTCAATTATAGGGTCGATGAATTATGCGAGATAAAAAAGTTAGTTGTCAAAGGTCAGGGAAGATTCTTTAAGAAATATGACTATCAAGCTATCACCAGCGTTTTCAAAGACTATGCAGCGGTTAAAGCTCAGTTATGGAATGAAATAATGAACGAGTATCCAGAGCTTGAAGGTAAATCGGTTGAGTTAAATGGAAGATACATTTTGGAAAAAGGCGAATAATGAACTTCACCGTAGAAGGAAGACCGGTACCGGCAGCACGGATGACACGGCGACAGGTGCAGACCGGACTTATAACCCAACAAGCAAAGCGCTATCTGGCTTACAAGGATACCGTTGGTTGGACAGCGAGGGCTAAAGGTATAGTACGGCTAGGGGGAAACATTAGAATCGAAATAAAGGTGTATCTTCATGGGAATAAGGACGGGGACTTAGATAACTACTGCAAGAGCCTGATAGATTCGCTAAACGGCATAGCCTACGAGGACGATAAGCAGGTTATTGAGTTACACGCTTTTAAGTTTAAGGTTGATACGGTTTTGGAGCAGAGGGCGGAGATTTCTATTGAAGGGGTGGAGTGATGGAAAAAGCAATACATTATGCGGCAGAACTTTACGATTTGAGGATTGGCGAAAAGTGGAAACCGAGTGACTATTCTCAATATCTCAGAGTCCCCGGCGGTTGGGTTTATGAGAACTGGGACGATAACAGTTTTGGAACTACAATATTTATCCCTTATTCTGATGAGTTTAAAAGGATGAGTGAAGCCGATGTATAAAAAACCAAATAACAAATTCGTTTTATTCGTGTTGGCTATGATGGCTGGCTATCTGGCGGTTCAGGTTTATGGTTCTTGGATGGGGTGGAGGGTGTGAAAAAGCTAATCATAATAACGATTCTTTTATCGCTTTTATTAACAGGTTGCGAAGAAGAACCGATGGATGAACGAATAATCGAAATCGTCGCCTTAAACGACAGTCAAGGAACATCAGGGAACTTTTTTATAGGTATCGGACGAGTCGATAGTGAACTTGTTTATCACTATTACGGAAAAGAGGGTAAAGGCATAAAGGGAGGCACAATCAAGGCGCGATATGCTGTTGTTTATCAGGACTTACCCGAAGATAAAACGCCTTATATCAAAAAAAAGATATTCATCCTGACTAATGAATATGAAATCCATATTCCACCGAATAGCATAAAAGAAGAATTTAATATGGATTTAAAATGAATCCAAGTGCCTACAATCTAATCGTCCATGCTCCGCTCTACTGGATGGCGCTGCAAGGGTCTATGGCTTTGATGGGTGTATTTGTTTGGCAATGGATGGAGGTAGGTTTTGGAGAAACAACGCTTGATAGATATGAGAATACTTCGGTTAATGCAGAATGATGCGTACATTAGACGCAATCCTGACATAGCTTGGAGGATATATTGTCCTCTCGGAGTTTTATGTTTTGATAAACTACACTTTAGCTTGGCTATGAAAGGTGAACATGAAAAACGATAGAACAAAAGCATGGATGAATAGAAACAGACCGATATCTTGGCATAAGAAACAGCTTAAGAGGTATGTTGATAGATTTAAGACGGTTCCTGCTTCGGCAGTTGGTCCGGTGAATAGGCTTGACGCTTGGAGTGAGTTATACGAAGAGGGTTATTTTAAAGGTAAGGAGTATGAGGATAATGGGAATATACTTTAAGGGGTGAAGAATGAAAGCCGGACAACGGATTAAAATAAAGGATTGGGAAGACTTTTACATCGGGATTATAAAGCACGGATATTTCGACGTATCGCTTGAAGCAGGATTTACGCAAGTAAAAGTTTACGGTTATTTCTTATCAGACGAAGACGGCGATCAGATTGTAAACGGCGTTAATGAAACAATTTCTCTAGTCGATCAATATTACGAGAACGTTCAAGATTTCGCAGCGATAACTCCGAATAAGTTAAGGGAGAGATTTTGAGCATCATAACCGACAAAGAACGACAGCGCAATACTAACGCCTCACAGCGAGCCAAGTATAAGCGAGAGGGCAAGACATACGCTACAGAGATAGACGAGATTCTTGAAGAATTATCTTACGAGGTTAGGGATTTACAAAAGCATAACGCTCCACCGCTTAATCTACCGACAGGAACTAACGCTTCAGTTGTTGAAGTCAACAGGCCTAGATCGGTAGAGCCAACCGGAGACACTCATGTAAATAACTATTTTAACGATTTAAGGATTACACTTCTAATCAAGCTAGATTATGCAAGATGGCTAAAGAAGGAAATGGGGATAAAAACTTGACACCGTGCAAGCTCTTGACCTTTAAACAAATCTTGACACGGGAAAATAAAAGGATTATTCTTTTGTATGATACCGAGAGGTATCCAGTAAAGCCTGAGTAGAGGGCTTTTTTTATTATCAAAACGAGGTCGGATAATGTCGGAAAATGAATGGACACCTAAGCAATTAAAATTCATAGACATAAAGGCTAACCCCCAAGATACAAGGTCAAACGAAGAAATAGCGACCGACATGGGATACAATTCGAGAACGTTTTATCGTTGGCAGAACCAAGATGGATTTTGGGATGCGGTTTACAATAGGGCGATGTTTTACCTTGAAGGTCAGTTACCCGACGTCATTAAATCGCTTGCAACGGAAGCCAAGGCAGGTAACGTCAATGCGATTAAACTTTTATTGCAACACACAGGTAAATTAGTTGAGAAGCTGGAAATCGATCACAGAGTCGGGGTGCAGGTAATTGTCGTCCAACCAGAATTCGACGTTACAGGAAAGTCTGGTCTTAAGCCAAGACCACTTAAACAAATCGTTTAGCGAAGTATTCAGATCAAGAGAACGCGACCTCTACCTCTACGGCGGTGCTGACTCAGGCAAGTCCTATGCAGCCGCACAAAAGGTAATTCTCAAGTGTCAGGCTTATCCCAAACGTAGGTTCGTAGTCATCAGGAAGTACAAGCCATCACTTAAGCTCACTTGCTGGGCGCTGATAACTAAGACGCTTAGAGAGTGGAACGTTGAGTGTGAATTAAATAAGACGGATATGAGCATCAAGTTTAAGAACGGCTCGGAGATCCTTTTTATTCCCGTAGTTACCTCTACAGGCGAACCGGCAGAGAGAATCAAATCATTAACCGATGTCACCAATATGTGGTTCGAGGAACCGACAGAGCTATCCTATAACGAATACTTACAGATACGCCGTAGGATGCGTGGCGGTGTCTTAGACGATAAGAAGCAGGGCATAGTAGATGCTTATGCTCAAAGGATATACAGTTTCAATCCGGTCGATCAGAACCATTGGTTAAAGACAAAGATATTCGACAAAGACCAAGGCGAGTGGCACCAGTTTACATATCTTGATAACCAGTTCGCGGCTAAAGAAGAGATACAGGATTTAGAGGACTTAGAAGAGCAGGACCATAATCAGTGGATGATATACGCTAAGGGTGAATGGGGCGTATTCCAGAATAAGATTTATAACAACTATCAGGTTAAAGAATTCGAGATAGATAGAAACAATATTGATGATGTTATCTGCGGTGTTGACTTCGGGTTTGTTCATCCGTCGGTATGGTTGTTATTAGTCATCAAAGAGAACACGGTAATGATTACCGATGAGATATACGAGAAGGGATTAACCAATCCAGAGTTTATTGAGCTGATAAATGCTAAACAAGCACTATATGACGTAAGAGCTCCGACTTATTGCGATAGCGCCGATCCTGCGCGGATAGAGGATATGGAGCAAGAAGGAATACTTGTTTATCAGGCTTATAAGTCGGTTACAGAGGGTATTGATGTAGTTCAAAAGTATAAGCTCATCATTCATCCTCGTTGCGTCAACACGATCAAAGAGATACAGAGCTATAAGAGGCGCGAGGATAGGCAAGGGAATGTCTTAGAGGAACCGGTCAAGTTTAAAGACGACGCTATGGACGCTCTTAGGTACGGGCTTGCAACCCATCGAAAGATGAATCAAAAAGAAGAGACACATGAGATGGTCGAAGAGTATGAGGATGAGTATGTTAATGAAGGGAAGTTTTAGTTCGTGGTATACTTGACCACCCAACCAAGGAGTAGATGATGGCAAAAGGAAGTAAACTAAGCCGAGGCAAGAGAAACGGCAAGTGTTCAAGGTATAAGTCTGAGGGTCGTAGAGAGAAAAACAAAGAGCGAAAGAACGCAAAAAGGATAAGTTACTTTCAGTACTCAGGCTAAACACTAAAGGAGTAGAGGGATGACAGGACCAACGATATGCGATAGGTGTGGAAAGTTAGTAACAAATATGGTTGAAGAAGTTTGTAGTCAATGCTTAATTGAGTTAACATCCCTCTCCAACCAAAAGGAGAAGTCGTGATACCTCCAGATATGAACTACAGAGCTTATCATAGCCCACACTCAAAGAAAGAAAAGAGAGAACGAACAGTTCTATATCGCAAGCAAATGAATGATCTAAAGCGTGAAAAAGAACTTAAAGAGCATAGGAAATATTGGAATAAATACGGATATTCTGGTTAAGGAAAAGTAGGGGTAATGGCTAAAGATAAAAAACGCAAAGGCCCGAAATCTACACGATCAGGTTGCTTAATGTGTAAACCTTGGAAACATCAAGCCGAAGATAAACGAACAATGCAAGATAAGCGATCTGAGAACGCTTGCAAGGTTGATTACGGACGAGTTTACTAACCAACCCTAACCGCTTTAAACAGACAGACAGATAGACAGACAGACAGACACGTAGAAAGGAAGAAAGATGATTTTAAAAGTAATGTATGGCTTTAATGATGATGAACGTAAGAAGTTTCGCTACATAGGCAATGTTAAAGAATTTACCACAAAGACAATCCAAAGAGCGAAGGATAATGAAGTAAGTGTTCTTCAAAATTTTCTTAACCTTACTCACTGCACTGATCAGGAGAATGTAAAAGACAATAAAGGGTTCTCTTCTCATGTCGTGGAAATATTTGTTAATCCAGGCAAAGATGATGAAGTACAGATTCTAGCTGAGATTGGTGATTCTTTTCTCATGGAGAACGGTAAAACCGTAGAACATATCTAAATAAACCAAGCACTGTCTGTCTGTTTTTATAGTTTCCAACACCACCTAAAGGGTGGTTTTTTAATTCGACCTGCCAGACTGTATATAATCGCTCCTCATTTGAGGCGATAAAACGTACAGTGTGAAAAACACGGTTATATTATAAGCACGATTATCGCATTCAACTGTCCGCTTTTATCGTACGGTTGTGTGACCTGCAATCAGAATAATCCTAGAATAATAATTTCACTTTTTGCCAAAGGAGAAGAATGGCAGACTTAAGAGAGCGAATACCCATAGTCGGGTCAATAATCAAAGGGCAGCGTCAATTACTAGAAACGCATGAGGCCGATATCGCTTACATGGAAGAGCTAGCCGAGGAAGTAAAAGATTGGCAGGCGATAGCAGCGCAAGCCGACGATAAAGACGTTACATGGACTGATTACAAAAAGAACCATGAGGACGCTTGGGAAGCTTACGTTGAGAACCCACTTGCTAAGGGCTACATTGACCGCCTGACTGACTTTGTTATCAAGGACGGCTTTGAGGTCGTATCCGAGGATGAAGACACGCAGAAAGCGATTGACGAGTTCCTAGAGCTTAACGATTGGCCTACCTTTCAGCATGACGCTTGTCGAGAGGTTTCGATATTCGGTGAGATATTCGCACGGTTCTTTGATGGTGCTGACTTTGCTGAGACTACGCTAACCGATCCCAGTTCAATTAGAACCATTGATGTAGATCCCGAGAACGTTAAAGACGTTAAAAGATACCTACAGGAATTCCATGTAGTCGAGTTTGATAATGACGGTGCCGAAGTAAAGCAGACGCTTAAAACTAACTGGATACCAGCTGACGAGATAGTATCGCTTAAGATAAACACCGTATCTAATGCAAGGCGTGGAATATCCGATCTTCTCTGCATCCTTAAATGGCTGACAAGGCATAAACAGGTAGCAACCAATTTAGTAAGACGAAGCAATATCCAGATGTCGGTTATCGGCGAAAAGATAATCAAGGGTCCTGGTGGAAATACGACAACCGCTGGAGGCTGGCGTAAGAGCGGTGACGATGCAAGTTCACCTATCACAGGCAAGAGAACAGAGCGAACGGTTAAGCCTGGAACGTGGTACGTTCACTCACCGAATATAGAATATAAATTTACAGCACTACCAAACGATGTTAAAGGTATGGTGGATCTTCTTTCAGCGTTACTGAAGATAATCGTTGCCGGTGTCGGTCTATCTGAACACTGGCTCGGAGATACATCAGAATCTAACCTCGCAACAGCGACAAGTGTTGAAATCCCTATCATGGCCAAGTTTGAGCGCAGGCAGAATGAATTAAAGGGCTTCTTTAAACGATATGTTGCTAAAGGGCTTGAATCTAATGATATTGAGAACGCTGAGTTCGATGTTATAGCACCGGAGATATCAGCTAGAGATGCGGAAGCGTTCGCTAAGTCGCTAAAGGTACTCGCTGAGGGGCTAGAGATATCAGCAAGAGAAGGATGGATCTCAGACGAGTCAGCCGCTAAGACAATAGGTGATTCCCTCGACCATTTTGATTCTTTCGATGAAGAGCAGGAGAAGATAGCTAATCAGGAGAGAGTCAGGAGAGAGGAAGAGGAAGTCGAACCGATTGAACAGGTTACGGTAATCCCCGGGCAAGAGATAACAGCCGAAGCGTTTAATAAGGCCATTAAAGAAGCTGAGTTCACATTCCAGCAAGACGAGATGGATGAGATACTCGACAACTATGTATCAACTTATAAATCAGCGGTCAATAAGGCTAGGAAGAAAACGTTGTCTAGCTTGAGAAAGCAAGCCGATGACAGAAAAAAGTAGAATAGCATTACAGATACTTATAGCCGACTTAATCAAACTGGGAGATAGTTCGATAGCTGACTCATTCGCGGTAGGCAAGGGATACGCAGCCGCTAAGTCAGGCAAGGAAGTAGTCACGCACCTACTCGATGACGATGTAGTTTTAAATATGAAAACGTTTAATGCCGCAAGCGTCGAGGATATGGTAAGGGCGCTAGATGCGGAGATACTAAGCGTTAACCCCTCCGGTTTTGCAAGCGTCACGGAATACATGGCGGAGCTAGATAAGATATTCGATAAGTATGAGAACAGATCCGCAGCTTGGGCATTCTCAAACGAACAGCCGTTCTTCGATGGCTTCATTCAAGGGTCAAAGGAAGTAAGAGACGATATAGCGATAGATCGAGGCGTTAACGGTCAGGATATCGGTCTATTTTGGAAAACTAGTGAAGATGAATTGGTATGTGAAATATGTTTGGCTCTTGATGGCGAATGGTTCCCTTTAGAGTCTATGAGCATTACCTTTACAGCACACATCGGCTGTAGATGCCCAGAACACTTTGAGTTCGGCGTTAATCCAGCGGTTAAACAATAAAGGAGGAATGATGACTGACATAGTTATGCGCGACGATGAAGATATGCTAGTAACATTTCACGATAAGTTTTATGAGTTATCTTTCAAAGATAAACTCGAAGTCGCTTGGTCTATATTCAGACTTCTTTTTAGTAAGGATTATAAAAGATCTTATCAAAAGGAGGCAAGATGAAAACAGAAGATTATAAAGTCATAAGAGAATTGCTTATAAGCGAGATAACGAACGCACGTTCCGCTTCTCTAGGTCCACGAGTTCAAGAGATAAATGGAGTCGTAAAGCGTTTAGACGAAACACAGACAACAGGCAAGAAAACGAAGTTGATGGAATCGGAGGTGAAGAATGGAAAAGGATAAAGAAGAACATATCCTCGTTAAAGAGGCCGTCATCGGATCGATAGACGACATGATGAAGCGAATCAGGAGAGCCGTAAAAGATAAGTTCGATAATGACTTCGGACAGGATAACTTTTTTACTCATGTATTCGCTACGTTTCCAAAGCACGTTATCGTCGAGCGAGATTCGAAGTTCTTTAAATTGACCTATAAAGATGACGGCAAGATAGTCACTCTCGGAGATCCTAAAGAGGTCGAACATATCCAGACGTTTAAAGCCATTAAAGAAGCAGAACAGCAAATGACAGAGAGCGTTAAAACAGACCTTGTAATCCCGATTGATATATTAGAAGCATCTGTTATCGATAAAGAAAAAGGAATATATGAGATAACGCTTATCAAGGAAGGCTTAACGAGCGACAAACGACGTATTTATCCGCGCTCAGTATTAGAGGCTTCGGTTTCACTATTCGAGGGTACGCAAGCCTACGCTGACCATCCGACTAAAACAGAAATGAAGGATAGGCCGGAGAGATCGATTAGAGACTTAATAGGTGACTATACATCAGTTAGACTTGACGAGTCGAATGGTGTTACTAGCATTAAAGCTCAATTAAATACGCTAGAATCCGCCGAGTGGGTAAGACCTCTATTAACAAGAGCAACGGAAAGCTCCAATCTATGCGGAGCGTCGATTCACGCAGACGGCACGGTTATACCGAAAGGTAGAGACGGCGTTGATCTAGTCGAAAGTATTAAATCAGTATTCTCAACCGATATCGTAACGCGGCCTAATGCCGGTGGAGCGATTGAACGACTTATAGCAAGTGAAAGAGATGAGGGAGGTGAAGAAGAAATGAAGATAGATGAATTGACGATTAAAGAACTGACTGAAAAGAATCCAGAACTATTGGAGACGTTTAAGAAGGAAGTTCTCGAAGCAGCAAAAAAGGAAGAGGACGAGAAGATCACCGATAATAAAGAGGGTGATTCTATCGACGCTAAAGAGTTCGAAGCCTTAAGAGAATCAAACGAGTCAATGAAGATTGAGCTTAAGATCAAAGGCTCTAAAATCCTCGAAGCCGTTAAAGACGCTGAAAATCGTAAGAAGGTCGATGAAGATTTAACAGCATCGTTGAAGGGCAAGACCGACGAAGAGATGGATACTATTATCGAGTCTCGCAAGGTCTTTCTAAAGAGCGTAGGCGTTAAGGTGACAGGTAATCCGCCAAAAGAAAACACGAAAGAAGCTACTCACACAATAGGCGCATTGTTACCAGAGGCTAAAGCTGCTTACGGATCATTGCAAGAAACAAAACACTAATCACGACTTAATAATATTATCAGGAGGTGAAATAAGTTGGCAGAAAATAAATTTGTGGCTGATTATAAACGGATGGTCGTCTTTATGGCTTCGGCAGGTACGGGCGGCGATATTATGTATGATACTACCGGTTCGGCGCTTAGAGGTGCTAATGCTGGTATGTTTTTCGGTATTTTAGATACCGATACAGTCGCAGGAAGTAAGGGGGTTGTCGAGACTAGGGGAGTTTTTGAACTCACCAAGGGCGATGGCTCCGCACAAAAGATAGAGCAAGGTCAACAGCTCTACGGATCTGGTGCGACCGCTGTCGCAACTGCTCAGGTATCGACCGGTTCAGCAATCGGCGTTGCATGGGAACAATCAAGTTCGGATAAATCAAAGGTTGCCGTTGTAATAACAGGCAATAACCATATATTACTTTAAAAGGAGGTGAGTTAGAAAAATGAAAGTTTTAGGACCAGAATCAAAAGAAGTAAGAGAAAGTAAGGAAGGCGATTGCACGGTAGTCGAGACAAAGAACCATACGTTCAAGATTTACGAAGGTTCAGACAATATCGACACATACCAAGCCGGTCGTCCTTTAGCAATAGCGGAATCTATTGATTCGTTAGCCCTTATGAACAGGAGAACGTTGTTTGAGGCCGCGACGACTTCGGAGTTCCCTTCACAGTTGAGAGAGGACTTTAGAGTCATCATGCTATCGGCTTTTCAAGCTGTAACAGATGTGTTACAACCGCTCTTGTTTAACATCAACTCTACAAAAGAGACTGAGACTTACGCAGGAATCGAGAAGCTTAAACCGACACCAGGAACTATAATTCAGAATTCTCCGTATTTCACTCTTGGAACGACAGCTAAGGCAGATGTTGTTATTAGGAACGAAAAGCATGGTGGAATCGTCGAAGTTACGGAAGAGATAATTCGTTATGATAAGTCGGGAGAGATAACAAGGCTTGCAACAGAGTTAGGAGAATCGGTTAAGTATGAGCGTTATGAGTTGATCAGAGATCATCTAGTTACCGCTGCCAATACAACGGCGCAAAGCTCCACGCTAACGCTAACACCAACCAACTTAGAGTCAATGATTACGACCTATCAGACTCAGACCGATACAGCGTCAAGTAAAATCCTTAACTGGAATCCAGACACGTTAATAGTACCAGCAGCTCTACAATGGAAAGCTCGAAGGATACTAGAATCGGCAGGCGTTTCAGGCTCCGCAGATAATGACACCAACGTTCTTAGGAATATTGTTCGTCTCGTCATTTGTCCATTGCTCGACTCTGATTCAACTACTAGATTCTATCTAGGCAGGCAGAGAAACGCTAACGGCTTGATCTATCAAAATGTTATCGGACCAACACCGGAAACATTCACACAGCAAGCGACGAAGCAGTTCATTTCTGACGATGTTTTCTTTTTCGATCTCGTAAGGTATAAGGCGCGACTCATTTACGGAATCGGAACTATTGATAATCGTATCTGGCATCGAAGCACGACCTAAGGGGGCGGTTTAAATGACGGATAGAACACAAGGAACCACCCATTTTAACGCGGTCGCTGCCGACGGACTAACAGGATCAGTATTAGAAGTCGGTTCAGCTATTACCGGATCAACCATTAGCGGATCGACGGGCGACTTTAAGAACCTTAACGGCTCGACGATCACCGGCTCGATAGCAACGCTTAAGAGTATTGTCGGTTCAGTACAGACAGGATCTATCGCTACCATTAAGGATATTGTCGGCTCTCAAATATCAGGGTCCATTATCACGGTTGCCGATATGGTTGGATCGCAGATATCTGGATCAAGTCTCGCGCTTCCAGCAGACGGAGCGCTAGGGGGAATGGCTGAGACTCTTACGGGAACCACAGAGGCAGCAAGCGCTAATTTCAGTAAGGTACATAGTCTCGGCGTAAGTCCGAACTTTGTCAGCCTTACAGCGCACGGCACGAACGGCAGCAATACTCTAAATCTAGTTACCAAAGATTCGGCGGCTATAGTCGTTGAGAGCGCACTCGGAACAGTAGCATTCGAGGCATTACTAGTTAAATAAAACAGGAGGAAAGAAAATGGCAGAGACGGGAACCACAGTCAGAGCTTATATTTCCGAAGCGGTTAAAGTTAATAAGGCTCTTATAAGAGTTCTTAGAAACGCGAATCGTGAGTTAAGAACTATGGAAGCACTATCGGGAACCGGAAACACGGTAATCATAAACGTGGGAGGTTCTCAGTAATGGCTCAATGCGTAATCGGAATACCAACGTTCGGAACGGTATCGATGCACTTCACTATGAGCCTTACATCGATAGCAATGCCTATCAATTACACGAATCAATTTAGTATTGTTTTAGACAAAAGGATCGACGAAGCACGGAATGAAATAGCACAACAGGTAGTAAGTGACGAAAGTAAGCCTAAATACTTATTCTTCCTTGATGATGATGTGATAATGCCTCCTAACACGCTTAGAATGCTCGTTAATCGGATGGAGAACTCACCGGAGGACATAGGGGCTATATCGGGCGTTTACTACGCTAAGAGCGAACCTGGAGAGCCGTTAATATTCAAGGAAAAGGGTAAGGGTTCTTATTACGATTGGACGGTTGGAGATTTCTTCCAAACATGGGCGGCAGGGTGCGGATTAGTATTGATACGCGCCGACGTTCTAAGGAGAATGGAAGAGCAACACGGAAAGCCGTGGTTCGCCATCGATTACGGTCTGACTAAGACATCAGAGGGCAAGATGGAGGCCAGGGCATTAACTGAAGATTTATATTTCTACACTAAAATGCAAGAAACGATTGCACCGAATGGAAAGCCTTATTCGCTGTGGATCGATACAAATATACAAGCGTCGCACTTTTGCAAAGTGCAAAAGAAGTTCTTTGGACTACAAGGAGAGGAACCACAAGCCCAAGGGCGAAAGCCAATCCGAATGGAGGGTTTAAAGTCACTCGCTTGGATAGGCTGTGGCGGTCGTAAAGATGAGTTTCCAGGCTGTCAGGTAACAAGGGTAGATGAACTTAAAGAGTTTAACCCTGATGTGGTTGCTAAAGGGAACCAGTTACCATTTACCGATGATACGTTCAATATCCTCTACTCAGCTCATCTCTTACATACGTTCACTATTCAAGAGATGTCAGCAGTTCTAGGTGAGTGGCGAAGGGTTCTAAACGATAACGGCAAGATATTTATTAAGATACCTGATATCGATTACGGACTTGCTCAATGTAAGGATAATCCGAACGCAGCGTTAAACATTCTTTACGGTGCCAAGTCAGGATTAAATAAAGACCTTGCGAGAGCGATGTTTGAAAAAGCAGGATTTAAGAATCTCTACATATACGAGAGCGCCAATAAAGGCGATCTATCGATAATGGGAGTGAAGTAATGAATAATAAGATAAGTTTAATTTTAGAAATAGCGATATTGTTAATAGCTATGGCTGCTTTCGGGTTTTGTATTGCACTTTTAGTTGGTGCTAAAGTATGAAAGTAACCGTAATAATTCCCCACTACGAGATGGACGATTTATTAAAGACGTTCTGCTTGTCGAACCTTTATCTGTTTGGTCCGGCAGATATTGGTGTAATCGTTATTGATAATGGTTCAAAAGAATCGACGCTGATCGATGGACCTCATCAAGTAATCAGGTCAGACGAAAGGTTATCATTCGCGGCAGCTTGCAATCTAGGAGCGAGTAAGACTAACGCGGATATACTGATATTCCTTAATAACGATTGCCAGATATTACCAGGAAGCATTGAAGCGATGGTCGAAGCCTTTAATGATGAAAAGGTCGCTATCTGTGGAGCTAAGCTACTATCGCAAGACCAGACTATCCAACACGAAGGAATTATATTCGGTAAGAAGCGACTGCCATACCATGAGAACATGGGAGCCGAAGAATCAGAGTTTAAAGGTAAATACAAGGATGTAAAAGCCGTTACAGGCGCTTTAATGGCAATCAGAGCCGATTGGTTTAAAAAAGTAGGTGGATTTTGCGAAGATTATCAAGGCGGCAACTACGAAGACGTAGATATCTGCTTACAGGCTCTAGCAGACAAGAAAAAGGTTCTAGTCTCGATG